>Ga0209624_10001924_pt1 | contig 15787 bp, 10 predicted proteins | sample JacPinW_OM2H0_O1_FD_188565 | JGI IMG/M metagenome (GOLD analysis project Ga0209624, IMG submission 188565) | Forest soil microbial communities from Algoma, Ontario, Canada - Jack Pine, Ontario site 1_JW_OM2H0_O1 (SPAdes) (version 2) | ecosystem: Environmental > Terrestrial > Soil > Boreal...
TCGATTTTGGGCGGGATAGTAGAGGTTTGAGATACCGCCTGCGGCCAGGTTGCCGAAGATATTCGAGTAATTTGGCTGCCAGCGTCCATTGTCGCCTTTGCAAATTACTGAGTTGGCGATGGCGTACAGAATCCGCGAGCGCTTGCTGCCGGTTCCTTTGTAGAAATAGCGGGGATCTTGTTTCAGGAGCGAGGGCAGGACGGCGCTTCCGATGAACGTGCCCGCAGCAAGGTCGGCAAAGCCGGCGCCGTAGCGCTTTCCATAACCTTGTGCGCCTTGCCCGTATCCGCTGAAAGTGTTTTGCGCCTGCTGAACTCCCGCTATGGCTCCAACGATGGCGAAGGTGACGGGATCGACCGTCGTCTTCCAGGCCAGCTCAAATTTTTGCTTCGGGGTGAGCGCAACTGGATGAGGGTCGTAGGTGACGTAGAAATTGGGAATGATGCCGAACACACGCTGCCTCTCTTCATCCTTGATCTGCGCTTCGGCGACTTCGATGCGGGAGAGCGCGACCTGCACATCGGTGACATTGGCAGCAACGGTCAACGCGATCTGCGGGACGATGTGGGTCTCGCCTGGAGCCAGGGTTCCATTAGAGGTTTGGGGGGTAAAGCCCGGAGACGTGATCGTGAGCTGGAAGGCGCCGGGAGCGACATTGGCAAAGGAGAATTGCCCGTCGTCGCCGGTCAGCGCCTGCCGGCCTGGGGATTGAGCTTTCTCAGTATCAGTAGCAGTAAGCGTCACTGCGGCTCCGGGGACAAGGGCTCCACTTTGATCGACTACCGTTCCACTGATGGTTCCAAAGGCAAGACTGGGTGCGGCCAGAGGCTGAGGGGATTGTCCTCGGCAGAGAGAGGTCCAGCCCAGAGCGACCAGCGCGAGAACTGTGAGCGCAGACTTAAATCGGAGAAATTTAAATCGGAGAACCATGAATAACGTGTTTTCTCCCCTCACTTGCGTCAACACCAGATCATAGACGTTGGATGCGCGGAAATCGTCACATAGTGGGAGAATCCAGGCACCGAGAGTACATCAACTATTCCGCTGAAGGCTACGGTTGAGCCATTTCAGAATAGCTTATAAGGGCTTCTTGCGTTTCACCCGTTACGAAGGTTTCAAATCCGTCTGTAGTTTGTTCAGACGCTTCGCTGACTGGTAAAGTTGCATTCTCAGCCATGAATTCCAGAATTCTGGTCAGCGGGGTGTCGGGGCCGATCGGGGCTGCGCTGCTTCCTTCGCTTCGAGCTGATGGATGGTCCGTGGTGCGGCTGGTGCGCGGGGCGACTGCGGGCGGATCTCCCGATAACACTCAGATATCGTGGGATCCTGCAGGGGCAATTGCGCCTGATGCGGTCTCGGGATTTGACGCGGTGATTCACCTGGCGGGCGAAAGCATTTTTGGGCGATGGACCACAGGCAAGAAGCGGAAGATTCGAGACAGCCGCGTTTTGGGGACATTGAATCTGGCGTCGGCTCTGGCGCGAGCCGAACGGAAGCCGAAAGTCTTCGTTTGCGGGTCGGCAATCGGATACTACGGGAACCGCGGCGATGAAACTTTGTCGGAAGAAAGCGCGGTGGGCAAAGGGTTTCTGGCAGAGGTTTGCAAGGAGTGGGAGGATGCGGCCGCGCCCGCGGTGCGGGCTGGCATTCGCACGGCGCATCTGCGAACAGGAATCGTACTTAGCCCCAAGGGCGGCGCGCTGGGAGCGATGCTGCTGCCTTTCAAGATGGGCCTGGGCGGCCGGACGGGAGATGGGTGGCAGTGGATGAGCTGGATTGATGTGCAGGACATGGTGGGCGGGATCCAGCACATTTTGAAGAATGATCCTCTGCAGGGAGCAGTGAACATGGTCGCGCCCAAGCCGGTTCGGAATGCGGAGTTTGCCGCGACGCTGGCTGGTGTGCTGTCGCGTCCGGCTATTTTTCCTATGCCGGCTTTCGTGGCAAAGGCCCTGTTCGGTGAGATGGGCGAAGAACTGCTGCTCGGGAGTCAGAAGGTGGAACCTGGGAAGCTGGTGGGTAGCGGATACTCGTTTCGGTACCGGGAGTTGAGGGCTTCGCTGGAGGGGCTGCTGAGACGGTAGAACACAGTAGATGGCGAGGACAGTTCAGAAGTGTGAACCAAACATACTCGTCGTCCCGAGCGAAGCGAGGGACCTTGGTTTTTGCACGGGGGCGGCAACAAGGACGGCGGAAGCAAGAACCAAGGTCCCTCGCTTTGCTCGGGATGACAATCCAAGGATTCCCCACGCTTAGTTCGACGGACCCGAAGCGTCGCTGGAGCGGTTCATTTCTTCCAGCAGCTTTTGCAGAAGTTGGGCGCGCTGTTCGGTACTCAATTCGCGCTGCAATTCTTCCAAAGCCAGGGCGACGATGTGGTAATGGTGCGCTCCGGCAAACCTGGAATCGGTGGTGATGTTGAGCCAGAGCTTGTGCATGAGCTCCACATCCTGCGGGCGCAAGCGCGGGGTGTGCGGACCGATCATGTACTCGCGAGCGGTTCCGTCAGGAGCCCAGACTTCCAGGCACACCCGCGGACGGGGCTCGGGCATGCGCTCCCAGGCGTCTCCGGTGAGCTTGGCTTGTTCATCGGCGGTGAGCTTGTTCGAAAGGCCGCAAACGACGCGGGAGGAATCGAGGCGCTGCGCGGTCACCATGATGGCATCGAACACATCGGTTGCAGGAACTACCAGCAGAGAAATCGGCTTGCCCTCTTTTTCGGCGACGGCTACGGCGGCAGTGAAGAGTTCCTGCTCGTAGTGGTCGAAGACCTGGCTGGCTTCCATGACCGAACTGCCGCCGAAGCTGGGTTCGCGATGGTAGAGTCGCGCGCTCATTACGACTACATCCTGCTTGGCCGTGTTGGTCTGGGTCAGGACCTGGCGGAGGTAGTACAGGTTGCGGGGATCGCGCACCGCAACCAGAATGTTCCCCTCGCGAACTCCCATGGCGCCGCTGCCCAGTTCCTGGTTGCCATAGACGCGGAACTGGTCGAGCTGTTCGGGTTTGCCGTGGCGCTCCTTGGCGACGTGGTGTTCGGAGAGAGTGAAGATGGTGTAAAAGAAGGCGCTGAAGAGCACTCCTGCGATGGTGGCCTGGTATTTCGTGAACAAATTCACGACTGCGGTGACCAATAGCACTGCGGAAATGAGAATCAAGCCGACGGGAATCTCAGTCTTGCCGAAGTGCAGGTTGCCGGGCACTTTCCAATCTCGGTTGCCGGGCTCGGTGTAGCGCAGCACGAGCACGGCGATGGACTTCATGGCGAAGCTCCAGATCACGCCGAACGCGTAGAGCGCGGCCAGCATATAAACGTTGCCGCGACTGAGTACGATGGTGAGGATCTGCAAGCCCACGATCAGGTTGATGATGCGGTAACTCGTGCCGAAGCGGTGGTGCGGCTTTTGGAACCAGCTGGTGAGGACCCCGTCTTCGGCTACGCGATTCAGAACGCCATTCGCGCCCACGATGGAAGTATTCTGCGCGCCCGCCAGGATCAGCACGCCTACCAGCACCACGAAGCCATGAAACAGCAGCTTCAGGCTCTCCGGCCCGGCCAGGTACACCGCTATGCCGCCGATCAGGTTGGCAAAATAGTCCGGACGGACCTTGTCGGGGATGATCATCACCGCGAAGAATGAGACCAGGGACGTGAAGAGCAGGCTATAGATGAAAATTACCAGCCCGGTCTTCTCCAGATTCTTCAGCTTGGGGTGCTCGATTTCGCGGTTGACCTGGGCCAGAGTCTCTTCGCCGCTCATGGCCAGCACGGAGTGCCCGAAGCCGACGAAAAGGATGAGAGTTGTGAGAATGCCGAGAGGCAGGTGCCTGAACCAGGTTGTATCCAGCCAGCCCAGCGATTCTTTATTCAGCGGCACCACGCCCGCGTGCAGCGGATTGGGCGGCAGTTGGACTGGAGCACGCAGAACCGTGATGGTGCACCAGATGATCAGGATCACTACCATCACGGTGGTGATGACCATGATCTGCAGGGCTTTCTGGCTGGACTCGTGCATGCCCTGGGTATTCTTCCACCAGAAATAAAGTACGACGATCACTGCCAAGCCCGCGGCGAAATGGTCATCAGAGAAATGAAGCGGGCGGTGCATATTTACGCCCATGTCTTTGATGAAGCCTGCCAAATATTGGCCGGCGGAGACGGCACTGATGGGTCCGGTCAGTACGTAGTCAAAGAGCAAGGCCGAGACAGAGAACTTGGCCAGGGTACCGCCCATGGCTTCCTTGACCACGCGGTAGACGCCGCCGCGGACGAACATGCTGCTTGACTCGATATAGAGCGCCCGCACGCAGTAGCTGAACAGCATCACGCCGAGAATGAACCAGGGCGCGCTCTTGCCGATGACCTTCTCGGCATCGCCTCCGGCGTAGTAGGCGGAAGAGGCCAGGTCGGAGAGGACGATGGCGGAGGCCCGCCAGAAGGAAATGAAGGTCAACATCACCGTGGTGGCGACGAAGACCTTTATGGCCGGTTTGGAACCTGCGGATGTAGCCATGCTTCAGAGGAATGCGCGGACCGTCTACTACGGTAAACCTATTGAAGATAGCATAGGGGAACGTGGGTAGCAGGTCAGTTTCCGGTTTACCCGGCCTCCGCCCAGAATCGATGCCGAGGGATGAGCTCACTTCCTACGGGCCGACCTTCGGGGTAGTAATCCGGCGCCTATAGCGGCTGTTCATCCACGATTTTCGGCGAACTTCGGCCCCCTGCGAAGACTCAGTTTCATAAGTTTCGGTCAACGGTTCTTCAAGTTCAGTAATTTTGAAGCTGCTGCGAAGCGCGTATACTCATCCATCTACGGGGATCCAAATGCGTGTTCAATTGATGACGATTCGAGCGTCCGTCGCTTTGCTGGTTCTGTGGTTGCTGGTGCATCCATCGCCGACTTTCGCGGCGAATCCTGACCTGGAGACTGTGCTGACTGGCTCGCGCCAGCGTATTGAGAAATTGGACTACCGCGTGAGCGGGCGGCTCACACGGGTGGAAGCCGACGGCAAGCACACCAGCTACAAGTTTGTTGCCAAGGCTCACTGGTTTCCCGATGGTCTGAGTGTGTTATGCGAGATCTCGGGGCCAGGTTCAGAGAAGACAAGCCTTCTTCTGCATATGAGCGTGAGTGGGCACGTAACCATCCAGGCGGTGCTTCCCGGCGAGAAGGCTGCCAAGGAGTTGCCATTCGAGCGTTGGAACGACGCGCTCGTGGGAACGGACTTCTCCTACGAAGACATGGTGGAGAGCTATTTCTTCTGGAAGGATCAGGAAGTCGGGCCACCGGAAAAATACGGCGTACGGGATTGCTTTGTCCTTAAGAGCGTCTCCGGTTCTCAGGATCGGACTTACTACGATTCGGTAACATCGTGGATTGACCGCGGCATTTTGTTCCCTGTGCATGTGGTGAAGACGTTTCGCGGGACGGGACAGCAAAAGGAATTCATTTACTACGGGCTTCGGCAGGTCGGCGGCGCCTGGTCTGCGTCGCAAGTGGAGGCGAAGGTGCAGGGTAAGCCGGGCTCCTCGACTCTTGCAATTGAATTTGGCTCAGGAAAAGCAAATCTTGGACGCAAGGACTTTGATATCAGCCACTCCAGCGATCAAGCAGAGACCACGAAATAAATCGAACTGCTTAATCAGGCGGTTGCCAGGCCCGGTGCCGTCACTGGAGCTCGACGGTGTTCACCTGTCATGGGACAAGCTCCTTTTCAGACGTTGCCGGGGCCCCATATAACCCAAATGGCCACCAATTCCAGTCGCCGGCAAGTTGCAATAGTGCCGGCCCAACGACCATTCGCACCACTGTGGCATCAATGAACACCGCCACGGCGAGCGTAAAGCCCAGCATTTGGACGACCAGAAAGCTTCCCACGGTGAATGCGGTGAAGACGGCAATCATAATGGCCGCGGCGCTCGTGATGAGCCCGGCCGTCCGCGCCAGACCCTCGATGACCGCTGATCTCTCGGATAAACCTCGCCGGCGTTCTTCGAGGACTCGGGCGACCAGGAAGACCTCGTAGTCCATGCTCAATCCGAACACGATGGCAAACGAGAGAATCGGCACGATCGGGTATACGCTGCCGGTCGCTCCCTGGAGCCCAAAGAGCTTGCTGCCGTGGCCTTCCTGAAAAACGACAACTAACGCACCGAACGAGGCGCCAACTGAAAGCAGATTGAGCAGAATTGCTTTGATGGCTGCAAATAGAGAACGTAACCCGATCAGGAGCGCCAGCAAGCTTCCGAATATGACGCCGAGGACCAGCCTCGGCAATCGCTCTTTTACTACCGAGTCATAATCTGCTTCAAGCGCGGGAACGCCGCCGACGCGCAGCACAGCGCCGGGCATGCCGGTTATCGCCGCGACATCGGAGGAACGCACGTCTCGGACCCATCGGATCTGTTGGTTGGGCGAAAGAGTGGAGGTGGGGAGCAACTCAATCAAGGTAGCTTGGCCATCGCCGCGAAGAAGACTCTTGCGGATTGGCTCGGGCACGTCGCCGACAGCATCGGCAGTGTCGGACATTCCCGTGAGGGTCGGAAGAGATACAACCTCTTCCGCTCTAGGATCGCTCTGGAAGTGGTTCGTCAGGCGACTTACGGCAAGCCAGCCAGCCGGCGAGAGTGGCGGAGACTGCGGCGGCAACTCTAGAACCACCCGGAGAGACTGCACAATACCGGACCGCCCCATGTCTTGAAGCGTGTGCAGTGCCTTCACCGACTCGGCTGCGGCCGGGAGCGAGTCATGGTCAGGAACCCCGGGAGAGATTCTCCGCGCCTGGAAAGCGAGGATCAGTAGCGGAATCCCAGCGACCAGCAGAGCTGTCCAGGGCCGGCGGGTGATGATGCTGCCCCACAGCACCCAGCGCTGACTCGCCGCGCATAAGCTCTCACGCGTTTCGACTCGTCTGGCGGGAAGACGCACTCTGGCGGCATCGATGCGATGCCCCAGCAGACCAAGCACCCAAGGCAGAATGAATGTACACAGCATGACACTCAAAACGGTTACGAGCAGACCAGCTATCCCGATGGAGCGCAGTTCGCTGATGGGCACAGTCAGCAGGGCTGAAAATCCAATTGCAACCGTCGTGGCTGAGATTATCAGCGTCCGCCCTGCTTGTCCGGCGGCAATATCGGCAGCCCGGCCGGGATGATATCCCTCGGCCAATGCTTCGCGAAACCGGCTCACCATCAGCAATGCATAGTCGATGCCCAAGCCAAGACCGAGCATCGTCGCCAGATTCTGCACCAGAATCGACAGCTGCAGATAATGCGCGAGCAGCGCGGCTGCACCCAGCGCCATCGAGATTGAAAGTACTCCAACTCCCAGCGGCAATAGCGCGGCCACAAGACTGCCGAAAGCCAGTAACAGCAGCACGAGAGTTACCGGCATCGCTCGTTCCTCGGCATGGCTGACGTCATCCGCGCTGACCTTGCGAAGATCGAAGTTCAGTGGCGTTTCACCGGTAATCTCCAGTTTGATATTGGGGTATTGCGACCTTAGCTGCCCTTCCATCCAGTCTGCTCTCGCCCTCAGTTTAGGCACCAACGCTTCTACACTTTCATCGTGCGGGTCTAACCCGACGATGATCAGGGCCCCGCCGTTGCTCCCAGTGAACAGAGGATCTGGCCAATCCAGGCTCGATATGGCACCCGACACTCCAGGCACACTACGCAATGAACTGGTTAGGAAGCCCAATGCATCTGCGCCTTTTGCTGAATCCGGATCGGGAATACCGCTGATCACCAGAACCAAGCGGTGGGCGTATGGAGACTGGAAACGCTGCGCCAGCTCCAGATCAACTTTTTCGGATTCTCCGCCCTTAATGTGAACCGCTGTCTCCAGGTGACGTTCGACTTTGTAGGAAAAGGGCAGCAGCGCAAGCGCCATGGCAAACCCCGACATCGCCAACCAGAAGCGGCGGCGAGCAGCATCATGGCCAGTGTTCAAGCTTGGCATCACCATGGAAGATCCAGGTCCTTTCCTGGTCGTTTGAGAACTATGAAACGACCTCGGTCGGGCATATCCATAATATAGGGTCAAACTAGATATTCATTGGGGTTCGGCATTGAGCTAGTTAACGACAGAGGGGGAACTACCCGTTACGCCCTTGTCAATCTAGGGCTGACTCACTCGGCAAGGACCGAATTAGGAAGCTCAAAGAGGATTAGTAGCAGTGGGTTGGATTCCCAGGTGCTGTTTTCTGGCGCTTCGGTGCGAGGTAGGTATGCGTGATGCGGTCGTGCCAACAGAGCGAGTCTTCGTCGAGGAAGACCCAGGCGTATCCCATGCCGAGTGAGGCCGCCGAGAGGAAGGAAGCCAGGACGCGCCAGCGGCGCAGCCGGCGGCTGGCGGGAGTTCCATCGAAGCGAGCCAACTCGAGCCGCGCCAGGCGCAATCCCGGCGTTGTGCCTGAGTAAACCACGAGCAGGTATTGGTAGGCTGACCAGAATAGGCCAGAGAGACCGGCGGTGAGGCTCATCATCTGCAATCGGGGTGGGCGGATCGCGGTCAGCTTCCAGAAAATGAAGGCGAAGAGGGCACAGGCTGCCGCGATGATTACGCCATCGATGGCGGCGGAGAGAATGCGGCGCGTCAGGGGCGCACTCTGCAGCGGGATATCGATGCCGGGACGTTTCTCGGTCTCGGGCTGCTGGGCAGGTTCGATCGTGATTCCGCCCAGAGCCGGGGGAGGCAGGACGACCTCAGGAGCTTCCAGGATGCGGGGACGGTCCGCCACCGCTTCGGCCAATTCGTCGATAGGGGACGGCGGAGGTGTCCACGAGCGGGGGAACTCGATGATCTTTGCCGTGGTGGTGGCTTGGTTTGGTGCCGTTGTTGTGGTAATGGCCGGACTCGGAGGCTGAGGCGATTCTTCGGCACTCGGGAAAACTGGCCCCCGTGCTGAGAGTTCGGGGGCATGAGTGCTGTCGGGAAATCCATCTAGGGCCAGCGCCTGGTTGGAGATCGTCGTTAGTCTGTGAACGAAAGCCGGGGGTTCGACGAAGACGTCGCTTACGGCATGGATGGAATCATCCTGAGCGCGACGATCGTCGGCAGGATGATTGTCATCTGCTTGGTTCTCCTCCTCGAAACGCAGGCGCAGCGAGGGATAGCGGGGAGGACGTGGCTTTCGCCGGGCTTGATAACGACTCAGCCGAGCGGCCACCTCCTGGCGCCAGGCTGGAGAATCATCAAGCGCAGACTGATTTCCGAGGCTGGGCGCCGAGGCTTCGTTCGGCGGAGGCAGGCTCGACGCATTCGCTTCCGGGGTTTCCGGTCCAGCATGCGGCGGAGCAGCGAAATACGCGGCAGAAGAGCAGCGGCAGATGTCACCACAAAGCGGACAAGGCATGAATCACAGTCTTAAAAGAAAACAAGAACCAGAGCCGACCGGATAATCACGTTCGGATAACCAAGATGAGAACGCCGGAATCCAAAACTCTGGGCGGCTTTGCCTCCCAAGGCGCAGCCGTGCTAAGTTCACCACGAACTGCGGACGATCTGATTCCGGCAATCTTGTTCCGATGACTCTGCGCAACAGATTCCTTATCACGGCGGCGGTGCTTTGTCACCTTCTTCTCGTCCCGCCGTTAGTTACCAGCCAGTTGCCGCCTGCAGATGCAGGTGCGGCGGCGCGTTCCGGAGCGCCGGCAGAAAAATCTGCAACTGCTCCGACGACACCCTGCGCCCTGGCGGCTGCGGAGCAGAAGGAAAAAGGCGACGTTCACACCATTTGCGCCATCCAGCAGGAAGAGGAAGGCTCGGTTTACAAGTTGCACGGAGCGGTTGAGATCTACTACGAAGGCTACATACTCCGGGCGGACGAAGCGACCTACAATTCCGACACAAGAGAAGCGACCGGAACCGGACACTTCGCGCTCGACGGCGGTCCTAATGACGACCATATTCGCGCGTCGCACGGCACTTATAATCTGGCGCTCGAAACCGGACGCTTCTACGATGTGACCGGGACCACCGGGCTGCGCTTCCGCGGCAATCAGGTGATCCTGACTTCTACGGCGCCCTTCGCCTTTACCGGCAGAATCGTCGACAAAACCAGCCCTGAGCACTACACGGTCTACGACGGCACCATTACCACCTGTGAGTTGCCGCATCCCAAGTGGCAGTTCGACGCGCGCAAGGTGATTGTGGATGCAGGCGGCAACGCCCAGATCTACCGCAGCACTTTTCTAGTGCACGGCATCCCCATGCTTTATTTTCCGTACGCAACCCACCCCGTGGAGAAGGAGTCCCGGCAGTCCGGGTTTCTGATGCCTTCAGTGGCCCGGTCTTCGGTTAAGGGAAATGTCGTGGGCGACGCATTCTACTGGGCCATCAATCGCATGATGGATGCGACGCTGGGCGCCGAATACTTCTCCCTGCGCGGCTGGTCGCAGCGAGGGGAGTTTCGGGCCCGGCCGAGCGAAACCTCCTACGTAGATTTCAACTATTTTGGAGTGATTGACCGCGGCATCGGCACGCCTCCCCTCAAGGAAGGCGGAGAGAATGTGCGTCTGAATTCAGCGGGAACCTTCGACGGGTTCCGTGCCGTCGCCAACGTCGACTACTTGAGTTCGTTTCTGTTCCGGCTGGCCTTCAACGAGGTTTTCAGCCAGGCCGTGTACTCGGAAGTGAAATCGCTGGCTTTTCTCTCGAAATCAACCGACGGCTACAACTTAGGTGGATTCGTGGAGCGCTACCAGAACTTCCTGAGCACGACACCCGGGCAAGTGGTCACGATTTCGCACGCTCCGAGTCTCGATTTCTCCAGCATGGGCCAAAAGTTGGGGCGCACGCCGTTCTACTGGTCGTTCGATTCGTCGGCTGCGGGCTTGTCACGCAGCGAACCCCAACTGGGCACCTGCGGGGGCTTTTTTCAGTCTTGCACCCCAGCTTTCCGCACGGGGAACCTGGTCGAACGATTCGACCTGAACCCCGCAATTTCTATGCCGCTGCTATTTCGAGGATGGTCGCTGCGTCCCGAGCTGACACTGCATGAAACCTATTACAGCGAAAGGCTCGTACCAGAAACCCGGGAAAACCCCGCGCAGGCAGTAAGCGACGCCATCAACCGCCAAGCCCTGGAGACGACCGTCGAACTACGGCCGCCCGTGCTGGAGCGGGTGTTCGACAAGAATTTCCTGGGGAGAAAGTGGAAGCACGTCATCGAGCCGCAGGTCGTGTACCGCTTTGTGACTGGCGTGAACAACTATGCCAATGTTCTCAAGTTCGACGAACGCGACGTCCTCACCGATACCCACGAAGTCGGCTATGGATTTGTGACGCGGATGTATGCCAAACGCGATTCGGAGAAGCCGGAGGATTGCGACCCCATCATGTCGGCGCTCATGGTGGGCGGCGCGGCGCCGGAATCGACCATCCCCTGGCAGCATGCCAACACGCTGGCCAATCGCCCGTGCCAGCCGGGGCCGCCGGTGCGTGAGGTTGTGACCTGGGAACTGGGGCAGAAATATTTTCTCGATCCTACGTTCGGCGGAGCATTGATTCCCGGCCAACGCAACGTGTTCACTACCACTGCCGACCTCACCGGCATCGCGTTTCTCACCCAGCCGCGGCATCTTTCGCCGCTGGTTTCGCGGTTGCGCGTGGAAACCAGTTCGCGCACGGACGCAGAGTGGGACCTGGATTACGACTTCCAGAACAACCGCGTCAACGCCAGCACACTGCTCGCCAACTACCACTTCGGGCAGGTGACGATCGGCGGTGGCGATGCATTCCTGCAGATACCGGTGCAGGCCGCAGCCGTGGCGGCTGCATCCCCTGCGCGATTCAACCAGTTTCGCGCCGCCCTGGGATACGGACGCTCCACCAAGCGCGGCTTTAGTGCCGCCAGCAGTTTTGGTTTCGACGCGGAGAGCAATGCGCTGCAGTTCGTCAGCGCGCAGACCACTTACAACTGGGATTGCTGCGGCGTGACGATGGAGTACCGCAGTTACACGGTTGCCAATGTGCGCAATGAAAACCTGTTCCGCTTCACGTTCACTCTGGCGAACATCGCCGGTTTCGGCAGCATGCGGCCGCAGGAGCGCCTGTACTAGGGGCTCCTCGAATGACGGTGAAATTCACGGCGACATCTGGGCCTGTTAACATGGTGAACATGTCGGACGTCGAGGCAAGAACCGCGTTGCTGCAGACCCACTTGCGCAGCCTGGGGCACGTTCTCGTCGCCTATTCCGGGGGAGTGGATTCCGCCTACCTCGCGTGGGCTGCTCATGAGGCGTTGGGAGCCAACATGCTGGCGATTATTGCTGACTCCCCTAGTCTGGCCCGTACCCAGCTTGCCGATGCGATCGCCTTTACTCGAGAGCAGGGGATTCCGCTGGAAGTTGTTGCCACTTCGGAGCTCAACCGCCCCGAGTACGTGCGCAACGATGCGCAGCGCTGCTTCTTCTGCAAAGATGAATTGTTCACGCTGATGGAAGAACTACGCGTGGCTCGCGGATTCGAAGCCATCGCATACGGTGTGAATCTCGACGATCAGGGCGACTTCCGTCCCGGGCAGAAAGCGGCGACGGCGCATCATGTGGTGGCTCCCCTGCTCGATGCCGGGCTTAGCAAAGAGGAAATTCGCGCACTCGCCCGCGGCGCTGGCCTGCGCATTTGGAACAAGCCCGCGTCCGCTTGTCTGTCGTCTCGCATCGAATATGGCCGCCCGGTTACGCGCGAGGCGCTCGACGTGGTGGAGAAGGGCGAAGATGCTCTGCGCGCGCTGGGGTTCCGGCAATTCCGGGTGCGCCATCACGGCGAGATAGTCCGCATTGAAATCGCGCGCGAGGAGTTGGAGCAGGCGCTCGATCCCGCCATGGCTGCGGAGTTCACCCGGATCTTCAAAGGTCTCGGCTTCAAGTTTGTGACCCTCGATCTTGAAGGCTTCCGTTCCGGGTCGATGAATGCTTTGCTGCCGGCGGAGGATTTGTTCCGGCAGACGGGTTGAACGAAGGCCGGGTCGCGCCGGCTGCACTCCCCCCTCTCAGCCGGTTTTTTACCGCGGTGTCTCTGCGTCGTTGCCTCACAGCTATGAGATAATCAAGTTGCAACTAGCGATGTTTAGGCGGTTTTTGGTGACTCTAATTCGACGCTCTTTTCTCCTCTTGCTTGTAGTTTGTCTGGGCTGTGTAGCCCAGTCGGCCTCCTCGGATTTAGCCCGGAAGATTGAGCGCCAGGTCCGTTCCTACTACAAAATCCCTCCTGAGGTTCACGTGCTGGTCGGCGTGCCCTCGCCCAGTTCCGAATTTGCCGGCTACGATTCGGTGATCGTAACCATTGATAGCGAAGGCAAGAAACAGGATCTCAAGTTTGTTATTTCGAAAGATGGCTCTTCGCTGGTGCGGACGATCAAATTTGATCTGAGCAAGGATCCGTACGAAGAGGTAATGAGCAAGATCGATGTGAACGGGCGACCCACGCGCGGGGCGAAGGGATCCAAGGTGGTAGTGGTGAATTTCGACGATTTCGAATGCCCGTTCTGCGCGCGCTTGCACCAGACACTGTTTCCGGAAATCCTCAAGGAGTACGGCGACCGGGTCACTTTCATCTACAAGGATTACCCGCTGGTGGAAATCCATCCCTGGGCAACGCACGCTGCGGTGGACGCCAATTGTCTGGCGGCGCAGAACACTGACGCCTACTGGGATTTCGCGGATTACATTCACGCCAACCAGCACGAGGTAAGCAGCGAAAAGACGCCGGCAGCTCGGCTGGATGCGGTCGACAAGCTCACCCTGCTCCAGGGTCAGAAGCACAATCTTGACGTCGTGAAGTTGCAGGCTTGCATCAAAGCGCAGGATGAGACTGCGGTGAAGGCATCCCTGAAAGAGGGCGACGGGATTGGTGTGGAAGCCACGCCCACGATGTTCATCGGCGGACAAAAGATCGATGGCGCTGTGTCTATCAACGAAGTGCGCGCCGCGCTCGATCGCGCCTTGAAAGATGCCAACCTGCCCGTGCCGGAGCACGTGGCCGCGGCACCAGCGCCGGCACCGGTACCGGCCTCCAAGTGATATTGCAAAGCGGAAAGATGTTGGTTGGTCCCGGCGCATCTTCCAAGTACGCGACGGACAGTCAGTAGGGGGAGAAACCCGTTTGAAAAAAAATGTTGAATTTGCCCGGCTTGCAGCAGTGCTGGCTGCTGCCGTGGTGCTGGCAGCGCTGCTGGGCTGCAAATCGCAAGTCGGCGGCGACGTGATGGCCACCGTGGATGGCCACAAAATCTTCCGCTCCGACGTGGACAAGTACTACGACAATCAGGTCGCCAGCGCGCAGCAGGCGCCCGCCGGGGAGCAGGCGACCATTCTCCGACTGAACATTCTCCGTCAATTGATCGACGACCAGATGGTGATGCGCCGCGCGGAAAAGCTCACACTGCTGGCCACGGAAGAAGAAGTGGACCGCAAACTGAACGAGATTAAATCCCCTTATACGCAGGAGGAGTTCGATCAGCGGTTGAAGGAAAAAAAGATCACGCTCGAGGACTTCAAACGCGACATCCGCCGCTCCATCACCGTGGACAAGGTGATGAACAAGGAAGTGTCGTCCAAGATCAACGTGACTGACCAGGACATCATCGACTATTTCACCGCGCACAAGTCCGAATTCAATCTGATCGAGCCGCAATACCATCTGGCGCAGGTGTTCGTCACTCCCACGCCGAACCCGCAGGTGCACAATCAGAACAACAAGGCGCAGAATGAAGCCGACGCTCGCAAGAAAATCCAGATGATTTCCAACCGGCTGGACAGCGGCGACGACTTCGCTACCCTGGCGATGAATTATTCGGAGGACCCGGAGACTTCCGGCAACGGCGGAGACCTGGGAACGCTTCCCGAGTCCTCTCTGCGCAACACGGATCCGGGAACCCGCGATACGGTGATGAAGCTGAAGCCGGGACAGTACAGCCCGATCATCACGCTGAGCAACCCCGCGAATAAACAGGTGATGGGATTCCGCATCGTGAAGCTGGTGTCGAAAGAGCCAGCGGGGCAGCGCGACTTGTCTGACCCGCGGGTGCAGCAGGCCATTCGCTCGCAGCTCCATGACCGTCGTGAGCAGTTGCTGAAGGCGGCATACTACGAGCTGTTGCGCGACTCTGCCAAAGTGGAGAACTACTATGCCAAGACTGTGCTCGATAGCAACGGGTTGGCGAAGTAGGGCGGGATCACTCTCAGATTGATCACTCCACGATTGCAAGAACGTCCCCCGCGTTCACGGCCGCACCCTTGCTGACCAGAATTTTCTGGATGGTTCCCTTTTTCGGCGATTTGATTTCGTTCTGCATCTTCATCGCTTCAACGACGGCCACGCCACTGCCCGGTTCCACTTCGTCTCCTTCGTGGACTAGCAGACGCACTACTTTGCCGGGCATGGGAGCGGCTATCTTCCTGGGGCCGTGATCGTCTCCGGCGCGGGTGCGGCCGCGCAGCGAGCGAGGATCGCGGACTTCGACGGCGAAGCACGTGCTCCCTATCCACAAATGCAAATCGTTCGACACCCGCTCGGACTTCACCTCGTACGCCCGGTCTCCTATCCGCAGCGAGAGCACATCCGGACGAGTGAGGATGGCGTCGATCTCAAACTCGCGGCCGTCGAGGCGGCAGGACCAGCGTCCGTCGGCGCGGTTGAGGTCAAGCCGATACTTCTTGCCGTCGATGGTTATGTCGTAGAGCATGAGTACCAGGGGTCAGTGGCCAGGGGTCAGTGGCCAGGGGTCAGTGGCCCGTCATTCAATTTGCGATCATCCTTTCTCAACGAAGCGCTTC
>Ga0209624_10001925_pt1 | contig 15775 bp, 18 predicted proteins | sample JacPinW_OM2H0_O1_FD_188565 | JGI IMG/M metagenome (GOLD analysis project Ga0209624, IMG submission 188565) | Forest soil microbial communities from Algoma, Ontario, Canada - Jack Pine, Ontario site 1_JW_OM2H0_O1 (SPAdes) (version 2) | ecosystem: Environmental > Terrestrial > Soil > Boreal...
CACTTGATTGCATAACAACGTCGGCTCCTTAGACCCGAGTAGACTATGGTTTGTCGATGACCAAAGGCTCGGGAGAAAGGAGCCGAACATGGTCATTATAGGCGTGGATTATCACCCGAGCGACCAGTACATCGCGTTTGTCGATACCGAGACAGGAGAAGGCGACGAACGGCGATTGAACCACAGTGATGGAGAAGCCGAGAAGTTTTATCGCGAACTGGCAGCACGAGGAGCGAGCGTGCGCGTGGGGATGGAGACCACCGGCTATTCCCGCTGGTTCGAGCGGTTACTGGCAGAACTGGGCATCGAGTTGTGGATCGGCGATGCGGCGAAGATCAAAACCAAACGAGTCCGCAAGCAGAAGACCGACCGCAACGATGCTCAGCTTCTGTTGAAGCTGCTGCTAGACAATAACTTTCCCAGGATCTGGGTACCTAGTCCGGAGAATCGGGATCTGCGGCAACTGCTCTGGCATCGGCATCGGCTAGTGCAGATGCGCACGCGGATCATGAATCAACTGCAGGCTCTGGCGATGAACGAAGGCCAGCGACGGAAGAAGAAGCTGTGGAGCGAAGCAGGACGAGCCCAGTTAGAAAAGCTAGCGCTCGCTCCCTGGGCCTCGCGGCGCCGCAAGGATCTGCTCGAGCTGCTGGATGGGATGAATCCGACCATCGGAGAGTTAACCCAAGCCGCCGAGCTGGAAGCCAAGAAACGACCCGAAGTGCTGCGGCTCATGACGCATCCTGGTGTGGGCCCGCTGACGGCGCTGGCCTTCGTGCTGATCATCGGGACGGTGGAGCGGTTTCAGTGCGGCAAGCAGATCGGTAGCTATGTCGGACTGATTCCGTGCGAGGACTCCAGTGCGGGCCATCAACGACTAGGCCACATCACCAAGCAAGGCAGTTCTTTGTTGCGTTTCTTGCTGGGGGAAGCAGCCCAAGCCGCAGCACGGTGTGATGCGGACTGGAGACGACGGTACATGCATCTGGCGCTGCGCCGGCAACGGAACATTGCCAAGGTGGCCATGGCCCGAAGACTGGGAGTGCGGTTGTACTGGATGTGGCGGAAGGGCTGGGAATATTCAGACTGGATCAAATTCGGTTCGCACGCGGGACAGCTCGGTACCGGACATGGCGTGCAATAGAACGCCGTCCACTTGAATGGGCATCCCGCTCCCTCGCGAGAGGGAGTTTGAACGAGTAATTATGGTCTGAAGCTGGGATCGAAGAGATGTGTGGGTCGGACTGAAACCGACCGAAAGATTACAGGCGAGCCGTGGTCGTCGACAGGGCCAAAGAACAGACGAACAAAGACACTCTTTGAAGTGAACGGAGAAGTGCGCTTAAAAAGAGATTGACACAGCCGACGTTGTTAGAGAGGTCCGGTAACGCGACCAGCGGAGACTTTGTCCCCACAACCGACCAAAAGCTGGAGGTATGTGCGGCGATCCAGCTACCTACAACAGGGAATCCTCGTTCGCGGTTCTTGACTTCGTCCGGTGACGCGTCATACTAACCTACCCTTCCAAAACAGTCTGATCGTACAGGAGTGCCTACTTTCGCATATACCCGACGACGTAGCCGCACAATCGAGTCGAGGAGCAAAACGGTGCCGCTAGAAATTCTGATAGTGGACGACAACGAATGCGACGTCTGGCTCATCCGTGTGATTCTAGGTCAAGTCAACGAGACCGCGCGTCTTCACGTAGTTACCGACGGCTTTGACGCAATGCAGTTTCTGGGAACCCAAGGACGCTACGCTGATGCACCTCGCCCTGACCTTATGTTGTTGGACCTAGCGCTACCAAGAATGCACGGTCGTATCGATCTGGCGCGTATCAAGGCAAGCCTTTAGCTGCAGACGATTCCGGTAACCGTGATGACAAGTTCCCGAGTCGAATCCGACCTCGTGACCTGCTATCAACTCAAGGCAAACGCGTACCTGAGGAAGCCGGATGACTTGAACGACTTCGAGGCGCTGGTAAGGAGCCTCAACGATTTCTGGCTGACGAGGGTCGAGTTCGCGAAGAAGGAACAACGTGCAGGGCCATGCGGAAACGCGACAACTTGCGATCCATCTGCGTAGAATCAGGATACACGATCTCCGAATTAATCCGGATTGACGGCTCACGTCGGTTTCAATAAAACAATCGGGTCTCGGTGAATCGCTAACTTCTCAGCCCCTTGCGATCGCCAGCTCGTCGTCGAATGTCTTGCAACGGAGAAACAAATAATGCCAGACGATCTACTCTTTTGCGCTTCTGGGTGCTGTCACTTCGTCAATAATCAACCTATGATTTAAAGCGCCTACAAGCTTGCCGCAAGGCTGTACATCTAGGCGCTATGCCGCCACGGGGCATCCATTTGCTCACTACCAGCGAGTCTGCTGGCTGTCGTTGAAGCATTCCTTGGCAACGCACTTGCTCCACGAAGGAGCTGACATTCGACACATTCAAGGTTCACTTGGACACGCGTCTCTGATCGCGACTCAGGTTTACACGCGCGTCGCGAACCGTGAACTCGCCTGGGTCCGTCGGCGATTCCACCCAAGGAGTTGACCATGCTTCAAACCCAGCGAAGACTGCGAGAGCGGCGCAAATCGTCCGGCCGTCAATCCGAGCCCAACGCAGACCAGGACATCTTCCTGCAACCGTGGTACATGCCGAAGCCCGTTTCATCGCAGATGCGGAAAATCTTGCCGAGCATCCATCTTGCAAAGATGCGGTACTACTTCGACAACCATGGATGTTTGCGATGCGAACGCCGGGACTTTCTTTATGGCAGCAACGGCATTTGTGAAAACTGCTCCGTGGTCGTCCGGCGTCGTTTGGCGAACTGCCTGGAGAAGCGGCTGCGAAGTCTGGGCGTCATGGAAAACTCTCCCCACACGCTGAGTGATTGTGTGTCCAGCGCGAGGGATATCATCGGTCGCCCGAGGATTCGGAAAGACAAGTAGGAACGGATTTTTGCATTAGCTCGCAGATCCGAGCTCGGAGACGCGGCAGCGCTTGGGTGTGCAATTGTGAAACACGCGACTCACCGATTCCCAGCACGATGGCGATTTCCTTCATAGTCAGTTCTTGATAGTGATACAGAGCGAGCACTTCTTGCTCTCGCTGCGGCAACTCACTGACCGCTTTCGCCAATAACAATGTCATCTCCGATCGAAGCATTTGGTGGAAGGGATCATCATCCGCCCGCGCACGAATTGCCATCGGCAGATCGCCCAGCTCGCCCTCGCCTGCTATCGCCTGCAGACTCACTAAGTTCAGTCCTTGCAGTTCATCGAGAAGATGCTGCAGGCTGTGCAGGCTGATATCTAGCCCCGATGCGATCTCGGTTTCCGTGGGGTCACGCCCCAACCGGCCGTTGTAATCAGAGATCACCAGTTGGATTCGCCGGCCGTTGCGGCGCAGGCTGCGCGTACCCCAATCGACTTCTCGGAGGCTGTCGAGAATCGCGCCGCGAATTCGATACTCGGCGTAGTGGTGCAGTTGAACGTTCTTGTTGGGATCGTACCTGTTCACCGCTTCGACGAGCCCCACAAATCCGGCATGCACCAGGTCTTCCAGAAGCACGTGGCGCGGCAAGCGAACGTGAATTCCGCGCGCGATGCATCGGACACGAGGTATTTGCTCGATGACGAGCTTCTCGCGCTGGGTTTGGTCCACGGCCATCAGTGCCTGACTCATATGTAGTCTCGTTTCAGCCATTGCACCCTACACTTCGCGGGTCGGCACATTGGCAACTCCGTGCATCTCGTATCCGATTCCACGCACGGTATAAATTAGCTTGCGGTCGAGCGGCCCCTCGATCTTGCTTCGCAGATAGTTGACATAAACGTCCACGACGTTGGTCAGCGTGTCAAAAGGGTAATTCCACACTTGCTGTACAATCTGCGCGCGGGTCAATTGCTGTCCGGCATTGCGCATTAGATACTCCAGCAGTCCGAATTCTGTCGGCGTCAACTCGATCACCCGTCCGGCACGCTTTACGGAGTGCTCCATCCGGTTCAGCTCCAAATCATCGAGGTACAGCACCGCCTCCATGGACCGCGTCACTCTCCGCACCAATGCGCGCACTCTCGCGGATAACTCTGAAAATGAAAATGGTTTCTGAACGGAGTCGTCCGCGCCCAGATCCAGAAGCTGTGCGCATCCTCCCGGACGATTGCTGTCGGAGAGAACCAGGATGAGAAGCTGACTCCGCTTGGCACGGAAGTGCTGCAGAATTTGGGTCCCTCGGTCTCGCTCGATATCCAGGTCCAGGATCGCCAGGTCGTAGTAGCGTTGTTCGACCCACCTTTTCGCGGTAGCAGCGTCCTCCGCCACGTCCACAACATATTTTTCATGTTCGAAACTGCTTTGTAAGAGTGTCGCGAGGGCAAAGTCATTCTCGGCAATTAACAAATGCACGACTGCTCCTGAGGAAGGGGGTAGGCCTGAAATATTTTAGGAAGGGAGTCGAACTTTAGTAAAAGCAAAGGTGGCTGTCAAAACAAATCGGCTTCGCAACGAAGATTCTTCCAAGCAGTAAACAGATCGTAACGAATTGAAGCGGATCAGCCATATTAGGCTGACGAAGTGTGCCAATTAGCAACTGCGCGTGTTCGGATTCAGCACACCAATAACGAAGTAAGCCACCGCGCTGTCCAGTGGGTTTTGCGGCGACCCCTTGCCAACGACGAAATCGAGGAGCGATGCGGGAGACCGTTGCTACGTGGTGAGTTCGCGCGTCTCGGTAGAGGAGCGACAGGCAAGATCGCAAGCATTCAGAAATCAAAAACTGAAGTGTATTGTTTGGATCAGTTTTAGTGGCGCGGCCAGGAGTGTGACGATCACGCCGAACTAAGTGTGGGAGGGTATGGAGGCGAAGTGAGCACGCGGGAACTCCACCACTTCCGCGTCGTGTGCGCGCTCGCGTCCGACCTGTATCGCCCCGGATACACCCCAGGACAGGCACTCCCGATGGACTCCAAGATCGCTCGCACCGTGGTGCGTTGCGCAATCGACGCGGGGAAGTTTGCTGCCGGAGTGCGGGCAGAACTTTTGAAAAGGAAAAGGGCCCGGGGAAATCGACCGCAGCCTAGGACCTCGTGTCAGCGGAAGCAAAAAGACAGACCCATTTCTCCCGCGGGCCGTACGAGAGGCGCGACCCGCGTTTTCAACGCAACTGCCGTATTCGAGTCTTCAACACACCGGGCGATTTCTTCTGCCTCGCCACGAACTTCTCCGCCCTCTCGCGCCCGATGAAGACGCAACCAAAGGTCTCGTTGTCGGAATACGTGACCATCTCCAGCCAGTGATGATTCCTGCGCCGGCGATCTGTCCTGTAGTTCGTGACCCCGCGTTTGGGCACGGACGCTCTCCCATAGCCGGGCCTACCGCAGTACGACCTCCTCACAGCGGACACGGCTTTTTGCGAAGTTCAGGTGTGGGACTCAGCCAAGCGCATGGCGACGCCCGTGACTCGTCCGACGATATCCGCCTCTCGCGGATAAGGAGAGCGGCGAATCTCGCATTGCGAGTGGGGATAAGGAACCGCGAGCAAATGACCTTCACGGATTTCGCACCAGCTGCAAATATACTCATTTCTCAGTGCAACAAGATGGGCGGGCATTCGCAGCCCCATCCTGGCTGCGGAAGGTTATGACCTAAGGGCGCAGTTCTATGGAAAGCGCGTCAATCCGGGACCCGCACACTGGAATGGGAATGTCGAGTTCCAAGACGAATGATACCTGGTAACAAGCTTCTGAAATCCCGAGTGCCCGATGAACACGGCGGTCTCAATCGGTCGGCGCAACACTTGCAGCGTTTCCTACCCACGGTTCCAACAGCGAAATCCTATTGCGTAAAGCAGATCAGGCTCTGTATGTCTCAAAAGCAGAAGGACAAGATCGCGTCAGTACCGCCGCGGGAACGCGCGTGCTTATGGCGGAAAAGCTCTGTAAAAGCTGTTTTTCGTGCCGTGACGGCGGCTCAGTGATCAGCGAAGCCACACTGACTTTCTGCCATCCGCGCCAGTTCCGTTTGTGCGGGGTTCGAAAGACGGACCGCTGGCGAATCATCGAAGTTGTTCTCCTTAACCGAACACGGGTAACTGGTGCGCGACCGACTGACTTGGTTATCTTGACTATGATCGCCAACAGGCGATAATCAAGATCCCTTCTTGAGTCGTTTTCCGCGGCGGACTGCCCTGTTCAGTCGATGAGTTGCCCAACTAGAGGTTGCTGATGCCCAAGAAAGCGATGCAAGTCCTTCTCATGATCGAAGACAATCCTGGCGATGTGCGTTTGCTCAAAGAGATGTTTGCTGAGCAAGGTTTGCGCGAAACGGAAGTGACGCACGTGGAGTCGCTGGCCGAGGCCGAGCAGTACCTGGCGTTTCGGACAGCCGACGTTATCTTGGTCGACTTGAAGTTGCCGGACGCAAATGGACTGGAGTCCGTGCGGCGGGCTCACGCCGCCGCCCCCCGCGTGCCGCTCGTGGTACTGACGAAAATGGACGATGAATCGCTGTCAGCGAAAGCTTTGCGCGAGGGTGCACAGGACTATCTGATCAAGGGACAGATCGATGCGCGTGGTTTGGTTAGAGCATTGCGTAAAGCAGTCGAACGCAAAGCCTTGGATGAGGCGCTGTTTGATGAGAAGGAGCGCGCTCAAGTTACTCTCAACTCGATCGGCGATGCAGTCATTTGCACCGACGTAACCGGGAATATTACTTTCCTTAACGCCGTGGCGGAAACAATGACCTGTTGGTCACGGCAAGACGCCGTAGGACTTCCAGTGTCCAAAGTTTTCCGAATCCTGGACGCTACCAGCCGGGAAACCAATCCAAATCCAGTCGAGATAGCCATGAGACAAAACGAAATCGTCCACCTGCCGTCAGGTTGCCTTCTCGTCCGACGCGATGAACGAGAGGTTCCTATCGAAGACTCGGTGGCGCCCATACACAACCGAGAAGGGCACGCGACCGGCGCGGTCATCGTTTTCCATGATGTGAGCGCGGCACAGGCGATGGCGCTGCAGATGAACCACTCGGCGCACCACGATTTTCTGACTGGTTTGCCTAACCGGATGCTCCTGAACGACAGGCTGGCTCAGGCAATTGCCTTGGCGGCACGACACAGCGGGAAGGTCGCAGTTCTTTTCCTGGACGTGGACGGTTTCAAACACATCAATGATTCCCTCGGACATACGGTTGGTGACAAACTGCTGAAAAGTATCTCCAACCGGCTCCTAGGTTGCATCCGGTGCTCAGACACGGTTAGCCGCCAAGGGGGTGATGAATTCGTCGTTCTACTTTCTGAGGTGGAAAAACCCGAAGATGCCGCTATTACGGCGAGAAAAATGCTGGAGGGCGTCGCGAATTCTCATGTTGTCGAACAGCACGATCTTCACGTCACAGCGAGCATCGGCGTGAGCGTCTATCCCGACGATGGCCTCGATGCACAGACGCTCATCAAGAATGCGGACACTGCCATGTATCAAGCCAAAGAAAACGGATGCCACAGCTATCAGTTTTTCAAGCCCGCTATGAATGTCCGGGCGGTGGAACGGCAATCGATCGAGGAGGGTTTGCGACGGGCCCTCGATCGGCAGGAGTTCGCGCTGCACTACCAGCCGAAGATCGATTTGATGACAGGGGTAATTACCGGTGCAGAAGCGCTGATACGATGGACGCACCCCATTCGCGGAGCAGTTTCTCCTGCAAATTTTATTCCCGTCGCGGAAGACTGCGGCCTGATTTTGCCCATCGGCAAATGGGTTCTGCGTGAAGCGTGCAAGCAGGCCCAGGCTTGGATTGTAGCGGGCCTGCCGCTGGGAAATATAGCTGTAAATATCTCTGCGATAGAGTTCCGTGACGATAGTTTCTTGGACAGCGTGTTTGCCATTCTCGCTGAGACCGGTTTGGACCCGAGTTTTTTGGAGCTGGAACTGACCGAAAGCGCGCTCATGAAGCGTGCTGATTTTACTGCGTCCGTGCTGCAATCGCTGCGAGCGAGGGGGATACGGCTAGCCGTGGACGATTTCGGAACGGGTTACTCCAGTCTGAGCTATCTGACAAAGTTTCCGCTCGATGGGCTCAAGATTGACCAATCGTTCGTCCGTCAAATTTCTCTTGGACCAGGAGACACAAGTATCGTGGCAGCCGTGATCAACATGGCCCGCAGCTTGAAGCTCAGAGTGATCGCGGAGGGAGTGGAAAGCCAACAAGAATTTGCATTTCTTAGGGCTCAGCACTGTGATGAAGCGCAGGGCTACTATTTCAGTCGCCCAGTACCTGCGGAAGATTTCGCCGCCCTGCTCAGGACTGGAATTCACGAACAAGCTATTTTTCTGTCACCTTTCAGCGCTTAGCGTTTTAATCTCGACAATTGTATTCCCATCGGGGGATCAAGACCTTCTGTATTCTAGATTCTAACGGAAGTGCGAACGGCCCCGCGATTGCAGCATGGTCATCGATATGGAACCGCCTGGGCGCTGCGCTGGAAATTCAGGTGTCGGAGGCTGCGTGGTGACGAAGAAACGTCTACTTTTCGTTGATGACGACGAGGATTTCTGCGAGATTTTCCAACAGGGACTGGTAAAGCGAGGATTTGATGTGACGCTGGCCCGTTCCGTAAACGAAGCGCTCAGGCTCATTTCCGTCGCGAAATTTGAAGTCTTGTTGTGCGGCCTACACCTCCCGGATGCAGGAGATGGACTTACCGTCGTCAGCGCAATGCGTCACGCGAATCCCAACTCCGTAACCTTGGTCCTTACCGGCTATCCCGCCCTCCAGGAAGCGACGAATTCGATTCTTCGCCAGGCGAATGAAGTCCTATTGAAGCCGATTGGCCTGGATGAGGTCGTTGAAATTATCGAGAAAAAACTCTTAAATCCGTCCGTTCGGTTCCAGTCGGTCAAACAGCGCGTTGCAGTCATTCTGGAACGCGACCGGGAGGCAACGATTCTGGACTGGTTATCAAAAGTCGAACGCGATCCGGAATTAAATGTAATCGCACTGAGTCCCAAAGCTCGCACCGGTCACCTACCGCTCATTCTAGGCGATCTGGTTCTTCGTCTTTGCGCAGGCCCCCACCCCAAAGCTTTAGTTTCTCGTTCTGCGAGAGATCACGGAGTTCTGCGGCGCGAGCAAGGCTATACGCTCGCCATGGTCGTCGAAGAGTCGCGCATCTTACAAGTGTGTCTGTTTAACACACTGCAAAATAATCTAGGATACGTCGATTTTGATAACGTGCTGCTGGACGTCATGACCATCGCCGATGAAGTTGATTCCCAATTGAAACAAGCGGTTCTGGGATTCTTGAATGCACCTGAACCTGTTGTTGAGAGTCTGCCCGCGTGACCTCGCAAAAATCAATGGCAGGGATATCTCGCCCGTAGCGGACACCCTGGCCTCACTCCGATCTCCCATCCGATAAGAAACGTCGGCCCCACCGCTCGGTGCAGACCTTTTAGTCCATGGATACGACCGTACTTCCGCCCGAGAATCGATTGGTCAGGCTTTAGTCACGGGGTAGGGTTCTGTTTGAATCAGCACTAGCGAACCATTTTAGCTTTTAAGGCCACTGTAGCCTTTCAGCAAGCGTTCCGTAGACCCATTGAGGCCACTCGACTGAATGGGAGCTACAACACGTCACGAGCAAGTTTTGCGCTTCCGAATCCTTGTTGCTTGCTTTAAGAAGCGCCTCCAGATGGCGACCGCTCGGGAAATTCAAGTCGGTCGACGTTTGGCCGATATCACGTCCTAGAACCGCTTGAGCCATCTTGGAGGTGATCGGTGAGACAAATTATCCTTATTGTGTGCATGCTCGGTTTTGGCATACCCGCAGTTGCTCAGTCCGCGCCCCCACTGGGTTCGGCTCAGACCTTCGTAGTTCTTGGTGCTTCCACCGTGACAAGTACCGGGCCGACTGTCATCGTCGGGAATCTGGGAGTAAGCCCAGGAACGGCGGTGACCGGTTTTCCTCCGGGGACAATCTCGGGAGGCGCGATCCATCCAGACGATCCGGCTGCGACAAGCGCTCAAGCGGATGCGCATACCGCATACGGCGACCTCCTCGCCGAATCCTGCGGCACCAATCTCAGCGGTCTGACCTTGGGCACGAGCGTTGGGGCTACAACTCTGGCGCCAGGGGTTTATTGCTTTGCGTCTTCGGCCCAGCTAACCGGGACCCTCACCCTCAGCGGAGCCGGGCCTTACATCTTTCAGATTGGTAGCACGCTGATCACCGCAACAAATTCCGCCGTCGCTCTAACGAACGGCGCCACAGCGGCCAATGTCTTTTGGCAGGTTGGCAGCTCCGCTACCCTCGGAGTCGATAGCGTGGTCGCCGGCACCGTGCTGGCCGCCGTCAGCATCACCGTTGAAACCGGAACCAACGTCGAGGGTCGAGTTATTGCTCTGCTTGGTGCAGTGACTCTCGACACTAACGCCATGGCCGTGGCGCAAAATCGTCAGTTCTTACTGGAATCGGATTCGACAGAGCCGAGCGCGGGCTTTGCCATAAATTCAGATCCCAACGCGACTTTGCTATGCACCCTGAGTTTTCCGTGCGCGCAACAGCTCAGTCTTATTTTCAACACCGTAAATCAACAGCCCGCGTCCTTGGGTAATCCCAACGTGCTCTGGGCGACGAACTCAATAGACGACCCTGACGAATTGCTCGCATTAACCGTATCTAATTTGTGTAGCAGCACGAATTCAGAGATAACGGTGTCCAACGAAGACGGCTCGCATTACCTGTTCTCCGGGACCGGCATCGCCAATCCGTGCTTGAGTTCTCCGGCAAGCCCTACTGCGGGCTCTTATACTCTCTCAACCGGCGAAGTAGGCCTCTACACGATCTACGTCTTTCCCAATCCCAGCGGAACCTACACCGGAACTTTCAATGACACCGGGAGTAGCGGAAAAAATCATCACAATGTTTCGAACAACGGCTCAGACACGCTTTCGCTGAGTGTGAACGCAGACTCTTCGGTAACGGCAACGCTCGTAGTCAGTGCCGGTGAGATATGTCCGGCGCAAACCTCCGCGCTTGCGTTCTCTTCCACAAGCCCGCAGGCCATAAATAATGGTGTTGACCCTGAGAACGGTATTTCCAGCGTGAGCGTTGGAGATGCAGTCCTTCTTAGCCTGGCGGACGGGAATGGCAACCTGGTTTTGCTGGTGATGACCGATCAAGACGCCAATGCGGTCGAACTGCCACTGGGAAGTCTCTATGTGACGGGATTCTCGCCCAGCGGAATTTGTGCCGGAACATATTTCTACGACCAGCCGTTCACCCGACGCGGAGCTACGGGAGGGCCTCGACCTGTTCACCATCACCGGCGCCATTACCTGGGAAGGCGGTTGCGCGAATTCGAAAATAGAATCCGGGACCGGGAGATGTCATCGACAGTAATGGCCCAAACGACAGAACACATGAATTAGGCACTGATCGTCTTCGACCAAACTCAGCGCGAGAAGCTTGTAATCGGAGCAAACACCCCACAGACCTACAATTTAGGTCCGTCAGGGGGTACAGGAGCAAAGAGGGAGCCCTCTGGCTGCTGCCTTTCGCTGCGTTTATGGCTTGACGGCGCGCGATATTCCATCGCAAAACGTCCCCATCGGTTGCTACACGAAGGAAAGCTCCTGCGGCCTCGTCTAAGACCACCTGGCTCGTAGTTCCCTCCATCGGTATTCCCGTCGTACGGGCCAGGCGCAGGCTCAGATAAAACCCCAACGCGCTTTCATTGGCATATTGGGTTTTGTCGTCAGTCTTGCGACACGGAATCAAGGCTCCTACGGGCAGCGATGGATTAAGGCTCGGCCTATGCCGCCGTGCAGCCCGTGCCGCATTACCTGTTTCTCCGTTGCAAAGACATTCAACGACGAGCGGGCGAAAGTAAAGGCTAAGTAGTTAGTGAATCGTTGATATCCGATTGTCCCATTACGGCCGACGCGAACGGTCAATCCGAATTAATTGGGAGATGATGTAACGTGTTTCTACGTAGATTAATCACGAGTTGTCTCGGTTCAGCGTGGTCCTACGCTTGGTTCCTTCTTCGGCAACTTGACTCTTGTCAGGCAGAAGTCGTTGAAGCTCTTTACCAGCGCCCCCAACTGGCTCAAGTCACCTCCCTTTTTGAGGTTAGAGTTCGCCATTAGTTGGTAGCTGCTCCTGACATCGGGTTCCGCCCCGGAACGAACTGGTCAAGACAGCGCGCGAAGCCAAATCGTGCATGACGAGCTGACTGTGCCGCGCGGTCCAATCGCCGAATTGCGTCTCAGGAACGAAAGTGCCAGACTACCGGCAAGGGGGTCATGATGACCAACGAACAAATCAAGGCACTGGATGCCGTGCGGGCTGCCTTTGTTGCGGCAGAAACAACCGGCCTTACCGAAGCAGAGATATGGAATGCGGCTGTGACCGGACTCAGCCGTCCTGAAGTGAAAGGCGGCCGGCCACCCAGCAACTACAATCCAATCGCCGATTGCCTGGACAAACCCAAACGCAAAGCACAACACGAGTGATGATGGCCCGGCCAGCGTCGAGGCCGCTGCGGACCACATTCGCAAGGCAGAATTAGGGAAGCGTTTCCACTACCACGCGGCGTTTTTTGTTGTTGCTGGTTGAAACGATTTCCGCTCTGCAATAACTGCTGCAACAGAAGGGATGAAAGAACAACGACGAAGCCGCCGAATTATCGCAACCGTGTCGCTTGAGATTGATTCAAACGGCGACTTGCTGCCGGCATCGACGCCAGTCATCAGCCGCAACGGCACCTTGATGCTGTCTGCCGTGAACTGGCCAGCGGGAGCCGACCTTGCGATTAGCAATCCTGGCACGGCGCTGGAAGTGCGGGGTCGAGTCGTTTGGTCGGGAACTCGAGATTCCTCGCAGTCATAGGAGCTTGGCGTCGAGCTTCACTCGGCTTCGCCTGCGTTTTGGGGTGAAAGTTATGATCTTCACGGCGAAGAAGCCCCCGGTGACCCCGCCGTCAAGATTTCAAGTATCGCAATCGCGCAATGTTTACCTTCACGGTACATAGCCACCCAACTATCTGAGATCGTCGTAATATTTCATCCATGCCACATGCAGCTAACCGCCCCCTATCGCACTCTTTTCCACCGGACCTGTCCCAACACATGCTGGCACTGCCGACTTCGGGTCCACGTTTTCGGCCTTGGTTTCTCATCGCTGTGGTCGCCGGAATCTTGCTGGGGCTTTTCGTACTTGCAGTTGGAAATCTGATATTTTGAGACTTTGTAGACCTGCCTGTAGCACTTTGCTGGCCGGTAGCCGGTCCTTCAGGCGAGGCGCGTCTGTCCATTCAATTGGTCGATTCTTTGATCGACGCCTTTGATGCGCTCCTTAGCCCACTCGATGAGCGAAACGTTGTCCGATTTGCCGATTTTTTCGCGCATGTCGCGCATCCTGCGCAGGTAGGTATCCGGGTGCATACGGAGCTGGTTGCACACTTGGCGGTCGGTCATTCCAGCGGCAAGGGCCCGCAGTACGATAGCTTCTTCGCCGGTCAAAGTAGGGTCCAGCCGGAGAGCCGAAGCGCGGTGGATACTTATTACTTTGCATTGGGGTTTCATGGGTTCACCTAGTCCGTCTTGCCGCCTGGCATCGCTTTGTAGCGAAGTTGCGCGGTATTCGTTTGCGTGCGCGCATCCGGGCCGCGCGTTCTGGTTTTCATCTCGTACAACGCCGCGTCCGCCGCGCCCAGAAGCGAATCCACGTTCCTGCCGTCTTTAGGATAGATCGCCGCGCCGATGCTGACGGACAACTTTGGCTCCCGACCGTCGTTCGCAAGACTGTCGCAAATGCGCCGGGCCACCAAGTGGGCTGGAGCGTGTCCGGTTTCAGGCAGCACCAGCGCAAATTCATCGCCGCCGAAACGCGCCGGGGTATCTACCTTGCGGCTGCAGATGCACAAGACATCGGCCAGCCGGCACAGAGCTTGACTGCCAACCAAGTGTCCGTAGCGATCGTTGATCTGTTTCAGGCCGTCGAGATCGAGAAATAGAAGAGCGAACTCACGCGCGGTGCGTTCGGAGCGCTTGATCTCACTGTCCACGGTTTCGACCAGATGGCGGTAGTTCGCGAGGCCGGTGAGGGGATCTTTGGCCGCTTGTTGGCGCAGATGATCCTCGAGCTTGCGCTGTTGCGTGACGTTCTCAACAATGATCTCGTAGCTCTCCGTCTCGCCTGCATTCTTGACCTCGCGCCCGCTCAGACGAACTTTCAGGGTAGCGCCGTCCTTCCGCTTCCAATCCGTCTCCAGGGGATCGGCGTCAGGGTGCGACGCAGAATGGTCCAGCAGCTGTGCTCGTTTTGCGGGATCACAGAGGACGTCAGCTGCCAAGTTTACTGCCAACAGTTCATCGCGGGAGGCATAACCCAGCATAGTCGTCAGCGCCGGATTGACGTCCAGGAACTTACCTTTGACGTTGCAGCGGCAAATTCCATAAGCCAGGTTTCCCACCAGAGCCCGGTAGCGTGCTTCGGAATGGCGCAGCTTTTTTTCGGTTCGATCGCGCTCTTCACGAAGATGGTTCTCGCTAAGGGCTCGACGAACGGCTACGGGAAGGTGCCCCAGGTGATCCATGCCCACGCAATCGGCGGCGCCACTACTGATAAGTTCCGCCACGGTCTCGGCCTGAATGGTAGAGATGAGGAAAATGCAGGGAATCAGCCTTTCCCGCATGCGCAGCATTTCCAGTTCGTGCGGTCCTGGCCAGTTGGGGGAGGGGTATTCGGCCAGCACCACGTCGTAGAATTTTGCCTTCAGGCGCGCGGCAAACTGCTCCGGTGTTAGCACCAGGTCTGCAGTGACCTTAAAATGCGCTTTCCTGAGCTCTTGCACACATTGCTCTACATTCGCTACATCCCCGTGAACGAAAAGGACACGCAACTGCAGCTGCCTGCTTCCGGATCCGTTCGGGACCAGTGGCAGCTCGGGTTTTGTGGCGCGATCTCTTGCAGTCGAAGGCATTGAAAGCACCCTAGTTTTGGCGGAGCTGGCGCTTCGCGAACCGCCCCTAGACCTAGCTCAGCGTCATCGACCAGGACTATATCGAAAGAAGCCAGAGGTGAATGTTCAATACGGAACAGTTTGCATCCGCTTGTTAACTTAGCAGACAGTTTCTTCTTGTAGGTTGCTGCGCGAGATCGCACGCTCGTTTCTCATCCGCCGTCACCGCGGCGGTGAACTCGGCTGCCATGGCGAACCGAGCCCGGCTGCCTGGACGTTGCCTTCGTCCACTTCGATCGCTGTATCTGGGAATGCCTCGCGTGAACAGACAGAGCTAACGCGAAGCCGCGGTGTTCGATGGGATTGAGTCTGTCGCAGGGGCCAAGGCGTAGAAACGCCGGTCGCAGTCCTCGCACCGGAATGGTCGTAGCGGTAACAGCATCAAAACTGACAATTCGAATATGCCTCTACGCTTCGAGCGATGAATGTATTTGCTCTTGCAATGCGGACACAGCACCGACACGCGCGTTCTCCTCTTAGATCCATCCTGACTCGTGACCGAAAACTACTTACGTCGAACAGCGGAACTCAATGCGGAATAGCACTTGCCCAACTGGGGCGGCTACGGCAACTCGGCTATACCCACGTCCGGATTTTGGGATGGCGAGAACGAGCACCGACACTCAGACCTGGTTGCAAGGTTCTCTCGCCATTCGCACGCAATCCTACTCACCCTGCCCAACTGAAACTGTTCCGTATTGAACAGTCATGCAAGTTTGCGCTGTCACTCTTCACAGTAACC
>Ga0209624_10001926_pt1 | contig 15774 bp, 11 predicted proteins | sample JacPinW_OM2H0_O1_FD_188565 | JGI IMG/M metagenome (GOLD analysis project Ga0209624, IMG submission 188565) | Forest soil microbial communities from Algoma, Ontario, Canada - Jack Pine, Ontario site 1_JW_OM2H0_O1 (SPAdes) (version 2) | ecosystem: Environmental > Terrestrial > Soil > Boreal...
GCCCGGAAACAAAGCGATTCTGACGCGGATAGTAAACAACCAAGGAACGAATAGCAAGTGGTGGGAGTTGTGCAGGGCAATCAATGTCGCCACGCGCAAGAATGCTGTTGAAACCGGAAGTGGTCGCGTCGAACTGGTCCGGCTCGCTGCATAGCCAGCGTGCAGGGCCATCGGTTTGGCGATAACTTCCAGGTAGCCGACAACTCACCGAGAAACTCATCTTTGCGCTTTCCCGAACCCCCTTTGCGCAGGTATCGTAGACCGAATTGCGCACCTCTCAAAAGGAGGATGGTATGCTTTTTCTAAGACGCCAACTGCTTCGAACTCTGTCATTCGCTTTCGGGTCAACCTTCGTCGTGGGGCGGAACCAACTCGCGACAGCGGCGCAGACAGCCGTAGAGCCAAAGTCCTCTCCTGCCCCTGCGGGGGCCGCTGTTCGCGATGGAGTCGCTGGAGGAACAGAAATCGAAAAAGTGACCGGAATCGGAGGATTCTTCTTTCGAGCTAAAGATCCGAAAGCGTTGGCACTTTGGTACGAGCAACACCTGGGGATTTTGCCGATACCAACGAGCTACGGGGGAACCGTGTGGCAGCAAGAGGCAGGATCAACCGCTTTCGCTCCCTTCCCCGAGACGAGCAAGTATTTCGGGGATCCCCAGAAGGTTTGGATGCTGAACTTTCGAGTGCGGGATCTCGACAAAATGACGGCCCAGCTGCAAGCTTCGGGAATCGAGGTCAAGATTGACCCTCAGGCTTATCCCAACGGCCGGTTCGCCCGCCTGCATGACCCCGAGGGAAATCCGATCGAATTGTGGCAACCTAAAGGCTAGGCTGCAAAGCAGTTCAGGTCTTCCTCCCCATCGATTGTGGTATGACCGACCGGGCGACATACGTTGCCAGCGTCTCAATCAGATCGCCTCTCTCGTAAGTATGGGAAGGAGCCTTTGCAGAGCCCTGTGGCAAAAAACCGTTTGGTTCCGTCAGACGTGCTTTATTGCACAGCAAGAAGGCCAGATGAACAGTGATCATTGAATATGAGAACTGCGATGGCAAGCAGCAAAGATGTCGTGGTCACCGGCGTCTCCACCGGGATTGGTTGGGGAACCGCAAAGGTTCTTGTTTCAAAGGGATTTCGCGTCTTCGGTTCTGTACGCAACCAGGCTGACGCCGTTCGTTTGCAAAAAGACTTCGGTGACGGCTTCGTGCCCCTGACGATGGACATTACCGACGCCGATGCTGTCCATCAAGCTGCCCAGAAGGTCGGCTCCTTGATTGGCAATAGGAATCTGATTGGCTTGGTGAACAATGCTGGAATCGTGGTGAGTGGACCGCTGCTTTATCTGAGGTCCAGCGAGTACAGGCGGCAGTTGGATGTCAACATGATCTCCCCGCTGGTCGTGATCCAAGCCTTCGCTCCTCTATTGGGCACGGATAAGAACAGGCAGGGTCCAGCTGGCCGCATCGTGAACATCAGCTCCACCACCGCAAAAGTTGCGATCCCGCTTCTCGGTGCTTATAGCGCCTCCAAGTCTGGTCTTGAAGGAATGTCGGATGCGCTGCGGCGGGAACTGCTGTTATTTGGCATCGACGTCGTAATCATTGAACCGGGCACCGTGAACACGGCGATGTACGACAAGGGCGAAAAGGAAGATCTGAGCGAGTTCAAGGAGACCGAGTATTGGGAGGCGGTGCAAAACTTCCAGAAGTTCATCGTCGCCGAAGCGCGTAATAACGGCTTATCCCCCGAGCGCCTGGGTGAAGCAGTCTACGTGGCACTCAGCACGGCGAAACCGAAGGCACGGTACGCGGTCGTTCCACAACGTTTCAAGAACTGGACACTGGCCAGACTTCTTCCCGTAAGGATGCTCGACGCCCAGCTCGCAAAGCTGCTCGGACTCGCAAAGGCGTAGCCATGCTCGAATGCAAAGTATTTGTTCGAGGGTCTTCCCATCTTCATTCGCGGCGTTCGACCGAGTGTGATCATGGCCACGCCCTCGGGCGGACTGCTCTGTAATTGATCAGTTCCGGCACACGAACACGACACTCATGTCTCCGTTGGGAGTGCACTTATACCCCTGAGTCTTTGAAAATTACCCCCAGACGGGTGGATTCTGGACGCAAGCTGGACGCGACAACGCCTTGATACCGTAAGGCTTTTTTGAGAAAAACTTCTTGTATTCGGGGAGAGCCCAAGTAACCAACCGGGTCCTCCTTTGCTTAGCAAAATCCGGCGACGCACTTCCTCCCCGGCCCACACTTTGCTGCTTCGCCAGCGTGCAAGGTCATGGATTGGCAATTGCTTCCGTGTAGCCACTCGTCCACCGTCACCTCACCTCATTTCTTGCGCGCCGCTGCCAGGCAGCGCATCCCTTGGCACGGAATCTCTCCCTTTGAAACATCAACGATGCCGAGGCCCCAGATATGTATTGGATTCAGCCACGAGTACTCTGGGTCGGTTGTAGTCCTCGGCGAACCATCCAATTTCTTCTCCAAGGAGTCTCTTCACCGGCGTGCGAAAAGTGTATTCGTATCCGTGAAGACAGATTGCATCTTTTGCCTCGACAATCTCACGGCCGGTGGCCTCGACTCGCATGCAACTCCGGGGAGTACACGACTCACGAACGCTTTTCCCAAGTCTTTCATTTGGTTAGTACAGTGATTTCAGGTGGTGTTGTCGCAGAGATCCGGCGCATCACACAGGTCGCCAAGATCGCATCCAGTTCCGGCGCTCGGATCGGCTTCGCGAGATAGCCGTCCATGCCGGCCGCCAGGCATCGCTCCTGATCGCCTTTCATGGCGTGCGCGGTCAAGGCGATTACCTGCTGGTGGATTCCTTTGCCTTTCTCCTTCTCTCTCTTTCGGAGAGCGGTGGTCGTTTCAATCCCATCCATCTTTGGCATCTGCACATCCATCAAGACGAGGTCATAACTATCTTTCTCGAGTGCGGCGAGCGCCTCGCGGCCGTTAGAGGTCACTACGACGCGATGTCCTCTTTTCTCCAGTAATCGAGTCACCAGTAGCTGGTTCACCGAATTGTCTTCCGCGACCAGCACACGCAGAGAGGTTTCGGGGTCGCGGGCATCCTGCAAGGAGTATCGCGTGACCAAGGGAATTGCGCCTTTCTGCTCTCGGGCTCCCAGGACACGCGCAATTGCCTCGCGCAGTTCGGACTGACAGATGGGCTTGAGTAAATACGCCGCCACTCCCAACTCCTGGCATCGCGCTCCATCTCCTCGGTGGCCCGCCGAGGTGAGCATCATAATGGTGGCCGTGTTCAATTCAGCCATTTGACGAATTCGTTCGATTAACGCAAAGCCGTCCATCTTGGGCATGTGCATATCGGTTAAGACCAGAGCATACGGCTCGCCCGCGTTTCGGGCCGAGGATAGCTGCGCGAGCGCCTCTTCTCCGTCTTCGACAGAAGTCAGCTTCATCTCCCAGCGCTTCATCATTCCCTCAAGAATCCGCCGGTTCGTGCGGTTATCGTCTACGATGAGAACCTTTACATCTCGCAATATTTCAGCCGGGGCAATCGTACCGACTTCGACCGATTTTTCTGAGGTCGCAAGGCTCACGGTGAAGTGGAACTGGGTTCCGCGCCCCACTTGGCTCTCGACCCAGATTTTTCCGCCCATAAGCTCCACCAGCCGTGTAGAAATGGTCAATCCCAGGCCCGTGCCTCCGTATTTCCGCGTCGTTGTGGTATCTGCCTGGACGAAAGGCTGAAAGATTGAGCTTAGCTTCTCGGCGGGAATCCCGATTCCTGAGTCCGATACCATAAAGTGCAAGATGCGATTGGGACCCTCCTCGGCCTCGACTGTAACGTTCAATCCGACCTCACCCTCATGAGTGAACTTGATGGCGTTGCCGACCAGGTTGATTACAACCTGGCGGAGCCGGTTCGAATCGCCCCGCACGAGTTCGGGGACCTCGGGAGCGATCTCGCATAAAAGCTCGAGTCCCTTTTCGTCGGCCAGGAGCGACAGTGCCTTCAGCGTCACTTCCAGAGTTTCGCGCAAGTTGAAATCGTTGATCTCCAAGTCCACCTTACCTGCTTCGATTTTCGAAAAGTCGAGAATGTCATTGACTACATTGAGAAGAAGGTCCGCCGAGAGTTTTACCGTCTCTAGATATTCCCGCTGCTCCGACGTGAGCTCGGTATCCAGAGCCAGGTCGGTCATCCCCATGATTCCGTTCATGGGAGTGCGGATTTCGTGGCTCATATTCGCGAGGAATTCGCTCTTCGCCCGATTGGAAGCCTCAGCCCCTTCTTTGGCTCGCTGCAAATCCGCTTCCGCTCGCTTGCGGTCGGTAACGTCCATGTTGACGCCGATGACGCGGCTGACGTTCCCCTGCTCATCAAGAACCACGCCCTCGGCCGCGGCAAGGTTTCTCACGGAGCCATCGGCGCGGATGATACGGAACTCGACCGATCCCCTTCCCTTTTCCTGGACCACCCTCTGCAACATGCCTTCCGCTGCTGGCAGATCGTCGGGATGAACCGCTGCACGCCATTGTTCATGGGGCTGGGCGCCGAGCGAGAAGCCATAGATTCTCACCATTGTGGCATCCCATATCGTCGTGCCTCCGGCCAAATCCATCTCCCATACTCCCACCGCCGCCACCGCGGTTGCCAGCGAAAGGCGTTCGGTCAGCAAATTGTGCCGGGCGTCGGCTTCCTTGCGCTTTGTGATGTCATAGGCAATACCCAGGTAACCGTTGACTTCTCCGGCGGCATCCCGAACAGCGGTTATAGCGATGCTTACGCTCAGATGTTCACCATCTTTCCGTACGTAGGTGCAGTCTCGTCCTTCAGATTCGCCGTTGTGGGTGGGACCGACTAGGATCTCGATAGGCTGGACGGGGCGCCCCCATAGTTTGCTTAAGCTGCGGGCGCGAGCTTGGAGTTCGGATTCCAAGTGAAAAAACGCCGGGGTGTGTTTACCGACCATCTCACTGGAGGTATAGCCCAACATTCGTTCCGCGCCGGCATTGAAGATCGTGATCAATCCCTGCAGGTCGGTGGCAATGATCGCATTTAGAGTCGCGGCATTCAGTAAAACCGTAAATCTGGCATTGGCTTCGGAAAGTTTGGCCGCGTCGACCTTGGCACGAGCATCGATCTGAGCTTTCGATGCCTCCAGAACCTCTTCCGCCTTTTTCTTGTCGTCGATATCGGTAGCCGTTCCGAACCACTTAAAAATGTGGCCCGCGGTGTCGCAGAGAGGCAGTGTGAGCACGAGATGCCAGCGATAGGCGCCATCGGAAGCGCGCTTGAGACGGGCCTCGACCTGATAGGGCTGGCCCATTTGGAGTGAATTGCTCCACGCGCTCGTACACCTCTGGAGATCGTCCGGATGCAATGTCAAGGCCCAACCCGTCCCTTGAGAGGTTTCGGTTGTCATTCCCGAGTAATCGAGCCAACGCTGATTGAAGTAGTCGAGCCACCCATCGGGCCGCGCTGTCCACACGATTTGAGGAATTGTTTCCGCGAGGGAGCGGTAATCATTCGTTGCCTCTTTTAAAGGGTCTTTCGTATGCTCTGGCATTAGTCGCTCACGTTCCGGTTGCATTTGGAGTGCGCCAATTGCTCCTCGCACATTTGTGGCCGGACTGCGGTTTCTTCGCTGGCTTCATCGAGCTGGCGGCCTGTTCGACTTCCGCATGGATCTGAGATGTCGGACACAAGCGTTGGCAAATCCTCACTATTGGCTATCGGCTGCCCTGCGGGAAAGTTTACTTCTAGAGCCCACGCGGAGCAGCGCAGAGCCAAACTTCCGAGGCGCCTTTCCGAGGGAGAAACCGGCGCAGTTGCGTCCACCGAGAGTCTGAAACAGCTATGGAATTGAGCAGTGTGTTGTACACGCCCCAACGAGAACCCACGCCGACAGTGTTGCTTGCCATGGCACGGCAGCTGGCAAACCCAGCACAAACGGCGCTCGTCACGCCCGGACTGAATCATTATCCTGGTTGACTGTAACATCCATTTATAGACTATGATGGCGTCCATGAGTGACGCGATCAGATTGACGAGTTCGGAGCTTACGGAACTGACACGGCGAGCCAATAGCCGGACCAATCGGGCCGAAGATGCTCGACGGGCGCGGCTGATCTTGTTGTTGGCCGAGGGCCATACGTGGGATGAAGTGTCCGAACGCATCGACTGCAGCCGGGGTTTTGTAGCCAGCTGGAGCAAACGATTTACCGAGCAGCGCATCGCCGGGCTCTACAGCCGGCATTGGGGACAAGTCGCCACGGTGCTCACTCCGAAACTGGAAGTACGGATTCTGGAGGCAACGTGGCGTGCGCCGAGGGGTGGAGCCACGCACTGGAGCACGCGCAAACTCGGTGCGCATCTGGACGTCAGCCACATGATGGTGGCCAGGGTGTGGCGTAAGCATGGACTCCAGCCGCATCGCATCGAGCGCTACATGGCCTCGAACGATCCGGATTTTGAGAAGAAAGCCGGCGACATTATTGGGTTGTATCTGAATCCGCCGGCGCAAGCCGCGGTGTTCTGCGTGGATGAAAAAACCGTCATCCAGGCCCCGGACCGCAAGGATCCGGATCTGCCGCTGTCCCTAGGACGCGCCGAACGGCACGGCTTTGAGTTCTTTCGTCATGGCACCTTGTCGCTGTATGCCGCCTTCAACACCAAGACCGGCGAGGTGCTGGGCAAAACGACTGCGCGGCACACCGCGGCCGAGTTCGCCGCGTTCCTTACAGACATTGTGATCGATCAGCCCCGCGGCAAAGAAATCCATGTGATTGCCGACAACCCCTCTGCTCACAAGAGCAGGCCGGTCACAGACTTCCTGGCGGTGCATCCCGAGGTTCACTTGCACTTCACTCCTACCTACTCTTCGTGGCTGAATCAAATCGAGCTGTGGTTCGGCAAGATCGAGCGTGACGTCATCGCCCGAGGCGTATTCACTTCGGTCCCTGATCTAAAAAGAAAGCTCTTGCGATACATCCGTCAGTACAACAAATCGCCCCGCACCGTGAAGTGGAAATACGCCGACCCATCAGGCATATCAGTACACAATCAGTTGGTACAGGCCACTAGGGCGGTGCGGTTGGGGTCCATCGCTGGAAATTCTGGACGCAAATGGACGCAAACTGAAAACGGCCTAGCGAGTGTGACTCGCTAAGCCGTTCGTATTGTTTAGGATTGCTGGTTGCGGGGGTCGGATTTGAACCGACGACCTCCGGGTTATGAGCCCGACGAGCTACCAGGCTGCTCCACCCCGCGAATTCATGATAGCAGAAGGCAGCCAAACGAACCTCGGAAATCTCGGCATTGAACGGCGCCCGAAATCTGGGCCAAGAACGAGTTTTCGCTCAATATGAATTGTAGGGTTTGCCGTCAAACGGCGAGACGCCATCCGCGGCGGAATGAACGTCGCAGATTCCTCCGGCAACCTGGTCGGGGCTCAGCACATCGTCGCAGGTTTCCGTGGTCCAGTCTTTTTGATGGGTAATGGGATCAGTCGGGACGTCCCCGATGTAACCGGATGTGTGAAGATCGTCGAGCGAAGTGGGCGCTGCTGCTTTGTCGAGCGTATAGTTCTGAATCGCCTGACGCATCACGAATAAGTCCTGATGAAGTGCCGCTTCATGGGCGCGCACGACCGATTGTTCGTAGCGTACCGTGCTCATTGTCGCGAGGATCACGATAATCATCATCACGATCATCAGTTCCATGATCGTGAATCCGCGGTTTGACCGGCCAGTGCGTTTGATCTCCGAGTTGGAATGCTCGAATCCTGCCATCGATTTGCCCAATCAGGCTGAAAGCGGACTACCAGTCCGAGTATTTCGTTCCGTCGAGCGCCGTGCCCGTCGCCTTGCTATATACGTCGAAGACGTCCTGGCCTCCCCAGGACGTCGAGTCCGGGTCGTCCTGCACCGAGCGCAACCCCCAGTCATTGTTCCCGGTCATGGGATCGACTGGCTTTTCGCGTAGGAATCGCATGTGGACGTTTTGCGTCCCGGTCAACTGCACTCCATTGACAAGTGTGTCGAGGTCGGGTGGGTAGTTCTCTGTGCCGGCCTGCACCTGGAACATTCCTTTGTCCGCGGCGTCGCGATAACGATCGATGGCGTCGCGCATCTCCCGCAGATCGTAGCGGAGCAGTTGTTCCCGCTGGCGAATTACAGTGACGCGTGTCAGCGGCAGTGCCACCGTCGCGAGCACCAGAAGTATCGAGCAGGCGATCAACAATTCAAGAAGCGTCATTCCCAAGGCATTCGCCCGCGTCGTGCGACCGGCGCGTATCGCCGAAGAAGTCGACACGGACCGGCCCTTCGCGGCCGCGCGGATGCCAGGGATGCGGCTGTTCCTGGGCATTTCTCCTCACTGCACCTGGATTGTGGCTTCCTGGGAAACCATCGGGACGGTCCGCTGCTGGGAGTCGCGGGCGTTGACCTGAAGGATCTGGAGCGCGGAAGTGCCGGGCGCAACGCCGCGGATTACAATCCCGAGCAGCGTGCCGGAGCCGTTCACCCCAGGCGTATTCGGTTGGCGGGTCGCCGAAACCACAATGTCACCTTTTTGCTGGTCAATCCGCTGCACGATGGCAATCACCTGTGTGCTGGTTCCAGACAGAAAGCCGCCATTGCGCACTTCTTCCACCTGGATCACGGCCGGGTTGTAGTGGATCAAGAGCGGAATCGAATACAGATCGTTGACGTTCGAGACAGCCAGACCAAGCGTGGTCGTGTCGCCGGCCTTCAGCGCCGCATTCGCCGGTTCAAAATGAAGCTGCGGAGTTGCCGCCGGGGCGCCCGCTTGCGGAGCCGCCTGCGACGCTGCGAACGGGGAGCCGGGCTGCGCTTGCGGTACCGCTGAACTTGGCGAGTCTTCGGCCTGTCGGGAAACACGCGGGTTGGAATCCGTTCCAGCCGCTACCGTCTGCAGATTGTCCTTCTCGATCGTGGGAAAACGGATGATATGCGGCGTCAGAACGATGAGGGTCTCGTCCTCCTGAACCTCGTTACTGTTGTCCGAGAAAAGATATCGGAACAGCGGAAGCTGAGCCAGACCGGGGATTCCGTTGACGATTTTCGTCTCCGTGCGCTCAATCAACCCTCCCAGCACGCTTACTTCGCCATCCTTGAGTCGTATATCGTGCTCGATTTTCTTGCTGCCGATAACGGGCTGGTTGATTCCTCCGATGCTGTCGGTTCCCGTAATCTGAGAGACTTCGACTGAAAGCTTCATGCTGACATCGCCATCGGGGTGCACGCGTGGCGTCACCTCAATATCCACACCAACGTCAATATATTGAAATTGCGTATTTACCAGCGGATTGACCACGCCCGCGCCGGTACCGACGCCTACTCCGACGCCAGCCTGAAAGCTCCCGGTTGCGACCGGAACCCGCGATCCGATTTTGAGCGTGGCCTTTTCGCCGTCACTCACGCGGACCTCGGGGTCCTGGATGATCCTGGTTTTGGTATCGGTAAGAATTGCGTTCGCCGTCGCGCCCGGCAAAGTAGCGCTGTAATCCGCACCGGAAAGATTTCTCAGGTTATCGAGCGTAATTTGCGTTGGGCTGACGGTCGAGGAAGAAGTGGTAGTGGTCGTGGTGCCCGTACCTGTCGTCGTGCCGCTATTAGGCTGCAGTGACGTGCGCGGTGTAAAGGACACCGAAACGCTCTGTCCGGGCAAAATACCGAGGTCACGCAAGCGGTCTACGCTCGCGGTCACCACCTGAACATGGATCAAAACCTCGGGTTTGGCTTTGTCGATGTCCCTGATAATTTTCGCGGCAAGCGCGAGCTTGTCAGGCGTATCGCGAATCACGATGGCGTTCTGGGCGTTCACCTGCTGCACCCTGCGGAGATCCAGGAGCTGCCGGAGCCCGGTGACAACTTCAGTCAAATCCTGGGGAGTGAGCGTGTTGGAGAGATAGAACGTTCGCACGACTTCGTCTTCCACGTCCTTCCGCTTTTGCGGCGTGTCCGGGGCCACGAAAATCACAGTGGGAGTCAGAGGCTTCCAGAATGCTTTGCTCTCAAGAGAGACGGCGTCGAGCGCCTGCTCCAGTGTGACGTTTGGCAGCTCGACCGGTATGCGCCGCGAGGTGAAGTCCGGATCGAAAATCACGCTCAGCCCTGCGAGCTTTGCGATGGTCTCGAATGCGACCCGGGCGTCGTTGGTCATCTTCAAATTGATCGGCTCAAGCGAGAACGGTTTCAATTGCGGGGGGCCCGGGAGCAGGTCCGAGTCATCGGTGGCGTTGGGGTCAACCGCCCGGGGAACCACGGCGGCCGTCTTGGCCGAAAGCAGCTCGAGCGTATGCTTCAATTGCTGGTCGGCTGCGGTGTTGGACGGATCAAGCGACTGCGCCTTTTGGAACTCCGTCACCGCCAGTTGCAGATCACCCTTTTGCAAGGCCTTCTGGCCCTGCTCCAGGTGGAATTGGCCAGCCGCATAGCGGGCGTGCATTTCGCGCAGCTTGTACTCTGCGTTGGAGGGATTAGCCCTTAGCGCGCGTTCGTAATGGACCAGGGCGGTATCATAGTCCTGGAGGGTCTCAGCCTTGCGGCCGTCGCTGTAATCTGAATTAGCTTGGTTAGCCTTCGGGCAGCCGGCAAGAAAAACCACGGCGATCGCCAAAAGCGGGAAAAACGCTTTACGGTGCAACCAGGCCCTCCGAAGGGGTGTGTCAGTGCAATGGGAGTCTAACACCCGGGGTATGATGCGGCAAGGAACCAACCCCGTTGCCGGGGTCCGTCGGATTAGGGTCGCTTGAGACGCCCTGGGAACCTGCATAGCAGTATTTCAACCCAGAGTTGGGTGGAAATATGCGGTTTTCCTCGACTTGCAGCCGGTCGCGCGCGGCGGCTATGATAGCGTCCCCATGAAGGCGGCGGCGAAGAAAGCAGAACACGAGAACAACAAGATCGTCGCACAGAACCGTGCGGCCTCTTACAACTACGAGCTGCTCGACAAGTTCGAGGCGGGTCTGGTACTGGTGGGTACCGAGGTCAAGACCCTGCGCGAAGGCAAAGGGGCTATCCGCGAGGCCTATGCCGAGATTCGCACCGGGGAGGCTTGGCTGATAAACTGCCACATACCGGAATATCGGCCGGGAGGTCCGCGAAACCACGACCCTCTCAGGAAGCGCAAGCTGCTTCTGAACCGCCGGGAGATCGACAAACTGGACGCCGCCATTCAGCAAAAGGGCATGACCGTGGTGCCACTGAAGATTTATTTCCGTGATGGACTGGCAAAATGCGAACTGGCGGTGGGTAAGGGCAAGAAGTTCCACGACCGCCGCGAATCCGAAAAACGCAAGGAAGCGAAACGCGAGGCGGATGAAGCGATATCCCGCTCACGACGCAGATAAAATTGAAAGGGAGACATGCAGATCCAACTCGAGACCCAGCCGTATGCTTCGATCGATTCCGACGCCCTGGTTACCTACGTATTCGATAAGACCGACAAATTCGACGGAGTTCTCGGCGACATTGATCGCGCGATGAACGGCCGCCTCAGCTCGCTCGCCGCCGGCGGAGAAATTTCAGGAAAGGCGCTTGAGCTTCTTCTGCTCCATTTCCCCGAGGGGCTTGCTGCAAAAAAGCTCCTCCTTGTCGGGGCGGGGAAGCCGGAGAAGTTTGCGATCTCCGATTTGCGGAAGATCGCAGGCACGGCGCTACGATATCTGAAGTCCCGTGGGGTGAAGAAAGTCATTTTCCTGACGCGCGAAGGGGAACGCGGTCCTGCCGCGGCGCAGACGGTGGTGGAAGGGCTGATCGTCGCCGACTTCGAATCGAACAAATATCACACCGATAAAAAGGATCGTGAGATTCAATCGGTCGCCCTTGCCGGTTTCGACTCCGGCCTCTGGCCGAATCTCACGACTGCCATCGATCATGGACGCATCCTCGCCGAATCGCAGAATTTCGCCCGCGATCTGATCAACGAGCCATCCAATAAGTTGACTCCGCGCCTGCTCGCCGCGAAGGCCGAGGCCATGGCCAAGGAAATGGGACTCGGCATCGAAATTCTCGACGAGCGAAAAATCGCCGAACTGAAAATGGGCGCGCTAATCGGCGTGGCGCAGGGCAGCATCGAGCCGCCCCGCGTGATCGTGGTGCGCTACACGCCTGAAAATCCCACTCCGGGCGGCCCCGTGCTGGGTCTGGTGGGTAAGGCGGTCACGTTTGATACCGGCGGTATCTCGATCAAGCCCGCGAACAACATGGAAAAAATGAAGTACGACATGGGCGGCGGCGCGACCATGCTCGGCGCGATGCGCGCGATTGCAGCGCTGAAGCCATCGATTCCGGTGATTGCCGTGATACCTGCGACCGAAAACATGCCCGGCGGCCGGGCGCAGAAGCCCGGCGACGTACAGGTTGCGATGTCCGGAAAGACGATCGAGGTAATTAACACGGACGCTGAAGGCAGGATGATTCTGGCCGACGGAGTTTTCTATGCGCGCAAGCTCGGCTGCACGCACTTGATTGATGCGGCCACCCTGACTGGAGCGATCGAAGTCGCGCTGGCAAACGTCCACGTCGGCGCCTTCGGAACGCCTCGCGAATATCTCGACACGTTCCTTGAAAGCGCGAAGGCCGCGGGCGAAAAAATGTGGCCCATGCCGATGGACGACGAATACCAGCTGATGATCAAGAGCGAAATCGCCGACATTCGCAACACCGGCAACGGCAAAGGCGGCGGCGCGAGCACCGGTGCGTGGTTCATCAAGGAATTCGCCGAGGACACGCCGTGGATCCATCTCGACATCGCATCCACGTGTTGGGTGGACGAAGGCCGTCCTTGGCTCGCGAAGGGTCCGACCGGTGTCGCCATTCGCTCGATCGTCGATTTCGCTCTTAAAATGTAGTGGCGGGCGGATCTCCGGTTCCTCAGCGCATCGGAAGAACCCACGGATCACATTTTTTCCGGTGCTTCGATCCCTAGCAGGCCCAGCGCCGTGACCAGCTGCTCGCGCACCAGCGACGACAGGCGCAGCAGGAAGGCGCGCTTTTCGGGGTCTTCTTCCGAAAGAATGTGGTGCTTGTGATAAAAGACATTGAACGCTTGTGCCAGCTCGAATGCGTAGCGTGCAAGGAACGCCGGTTCTTGCGCTGCCACGGCTGCATCGACGCGCGCGTCCAGTGAGCCCGCCAGCAGGATCAGTTCCCAGAGGTCGTCGCCTGCGGGTGCGGCCAGAAATTTTGCCACGTTGATCTCGCCCGACTCGATGCGCTTGAGATTCGCCGCGTTTGCATTTCCAAAGTTGGGATCGGCTTCCGTGCCTTTTCTTACGATTCCGTTCACGCGCACGACGGCATATTGCACGTAGGGTCCGGTCTCGCCCTCAAAGCTGAGCGCGTCCTTGAAGTCGAAGGCGATGATGGTCGAACGCGTGAACCGCAGCAGGAAATAGCGCAGCGCGCCGATGGCGATGGCGTTGGCGATGGCTGCGCGCTCGTGCTCGGGTGAATCCGAGTGGCGCTCGTCGGTCTCCTTTCTCGCGCTTGCCTGGAGCCGGTCGAGCAGGTCGTCGGCCTTGACGCCCTGACCCTTGCGCCCGCTGACTTCGACGTACGGTTTCTTGGCGTCCTCGGCGGCGATCTCGTAGCCCATTTCCTGGGCGCAGCGAGGTGTGAGCGCGACAACGTTGTAGGCGAAGTGCTTCAGGTGGTCGGCTTGCTCTGAGTGTCCCAGCGCGCGCAGGCCTGCGACGACAACCTGCTGCGGATATGCCTGGCGGGAATCTATGACGTTGTAGACTTCCTGCGCGTGGCCGAATCCCGGGGCGGCCCCGCTGCCCGGTACGCTGCTGGTTATCCAGACCTCGCTGCCGTCCCATTGCGTGTAAAACCGTTCGTAGTAGAAATCGCGCGAGAGCAGGCCAAACTTCCAAAGATGATAGGCGATGTCCTTGCCTACGTAGGTGACCGTGCCTGTCGAGCGCACGATGATTTTGGCGTCGGCCAGTTCGCTTGGCTCTTCCTCTGCTGTTGCTCCGGCTTCCGGCGCTTCTTTTTTCGAGTCGCTCGGGAGCTGCATCACCCAGCAGCCGGCGTTTTTCCCGGAAGTCGCAAGCTCGATTGCGCCGCTTTTCTTGAGGAGGTCGAATGCGGCATCCCAGAATTTTAGGTGCAGAATTTCGCTCTCACGAGTCAGCAAGTCGTAGCGGATGCCAAGCCGACCCAATGTCTTCAAATGACAGCGCACGATGGCTGTGGATACGATTTCCGCCATCTTTGCCGAATCCCCATGGCCTTCTTCAATGTCCTTCAGGGTTTGCGAACGCAGATCGAGGCGCGATTTGTCTTCGGCGAGGAACTGCGTGACACGCGCATAGAGATCCCAGCAGAGATAATCGAATTGCGGTCCAGCAGCGAGCGAGCGCACTTCGTCCAGTGATTTCGGCTCGAGTTGCGTGAATCCCAGGACCACATCGGCGACCTGCACGCCGGTGTTGTCAATGTAGTTCTGTATCTCGACGCGGCGGCCCGTGTAGAGAAGCAACCTGCAGAACGTATCGCCCAAGACGGCGTTGCGCAGATGGCCGATGTGGGCCGCCTTATTGGGATTGATACTGGTATGCTCAACCATGACTTTGGGGGCGTTCGGCGCGGGGACTGCTGCTGCCTCGTGGCCGGCCTCTTCGCATGCGGCGCGAAAGAATGCGGCGCGGTCGAAAAACAGATTCAGGTATCCGCCGCCTGCGACTTCCACGCGTTCGACGCCGGGAATGTTTTTCAGTGAATTCGCAATCTCCTGCGCCAGCCCTCGCGGCGGCTTCTTCAGTCGCTTGGCCAGCTCAAAGCACAGCGGGGAAGCGACCTCGCCCATGGACAGCTTCGGGGGGCGTTCAGTGACCACGGGTACGTCTGTCTTGTAGCGCTCGTGGATATGGTGGCGCAGCGCCTTCCGAATCCGGTCATCAACGGCCTTGTACACGTGTCTCCTTGGGTCGAGTGAGTCCCGCGATTATAGAGAAGCGCAGCAGGGGCGTCAAAACCGTGCCTTCGTAAGAAATGCGATTTAAGCAGGGCACTGTCGTTGGTCCCGGACGAAAGCGTCGACGCGGGTCTCGGCGGCTCGACGCGGGGACATTCTATCCAGGCAAACAGAGGGTACAATTCCAGAGAACTTGACACGCGGATTCGGCAGTGGGTCAGTTTGAATCTCGGGATTGGGAAACGGACCTATGGTTAATGGTCACACCGACAACGCGGCGCGGAGATCGTGTTCAACTTCACCTTCGGGCGACGTCGGCCTCAAGCTATTCTGAAGAACGTGGAAGGGAGATTTGCAGCATGGCAAAACTTGTCTACGGATTGAGCCAGTCCCTCGATGGCTACGTCGACCACATGAAGCTTGGGCCGCCTGTACCCGCGGCCTTCCGTCACTTCACCGAACTGGTGCGCGGCCTGACCGGACTCATCTATGGTCGCCGCACGTACGAGATCATGCATTATTGGGATGAAGATCTCCCTGATTGGGACGCGGAGGACCGTGACTTCGCGGTAGCGTGGCGGAGCCAGCCGAAGTGGGTCGTGTCGCGTTCCCTCAAGTCAGCTGGCCCCGACGCCACGCTTGTCGCGGATGATTTCGAGAAGGTGATACGCAGGCTGAAGGCCGAGCTGTCTGGCGAGATTCTCGTTGGCGGACCAGTCCTGGCGCAAAGCCTTACCCAGGCCGGTCTTATCGATGAGTATCGGCTCTACCTCCGCCCCGTCGTGCTTGGTGGTGGCACGCCATTCTTCGCCGGCCCCCGGCCGCCGCTTCACCTGGTGGCC
>Ga0209624_10001928_pt1 | contig 15764 bp, 11 predicted proteins | sample JacPinW_OM2H0_O1_FD_188565 | JGI IMG/M metagenome (GOLD analysis project Ga0209624, IMG submission 188565) | Forest soil microbial communities from Algoma, Ontario, Canada - Jack Pine, Ontario site 1_JW_OM2H0_O1 (SPAdes) (version 2) | ecosystem: Environmental > Terrestrial > Soil > Boreal...
CAACGAGCTCGACATCCGGAACTGGCGTCTTGCCCTCAACTCCGTAGGCTCCGCCGTCGACCGCGCCCGCTACAGCGCCGCCCTCCGCGAAGCCCTCGCCCCCCTCAAGCACCAGATGTGCGAAGACAACCAGCGCCGCGCCGAAACCAACCCCCTCCGCGTCCTCGACTCCAAAGAACCCAACGACCAGGACCTCATCAACGCGCTCCCCAAAATCGCCGACTACCTCGACGAAGACTCGCGCACACACTTCGCCCAGGTCAAGGCCGCCCTCGATGCCTGCGGCGTCCCCTACGAAGTCGAACCCCGCCTCGTCCGCGGCCTCGACTACTACACCCGCACCACCTTCGAGTTCACCATCCCATCTACAGGTGAAGCCGGAAGCGGCCTCGGCACCCAGAACGCCCTCCTTGGCGGCGGCCGCTACGACGGCCTCTCCGAAATGCTGGGCGGCCCCAAAGCCCCCGGCATAGGCTTCGCCATAGGCGAAGACCGCCTCATCCTAACCCTCCAGGCCCAACTGGAAGCATCAAGGGAAAACCCGATCGGAGGATTCTCAGAACAATTACTTCGAAAGCTTGACGCCTACATCGCGCCAATGGGAGTAGGTCAAAACGCTGCGGCTCTGAAGTTGGCACAAGAGCTGCGTCATAACGGTCTCTCGGTAGAAGTAGGCGACGGCGCCTTCCGCCTCAAAAAATCCTTCGACGCCGCCGACAAGGTCGCCCGCAACATCATCATCATCGGCGAAGACGAAGCCACCTCTGGCATTTTCACAGTGAAGACTTTCGCCACCGGCGAACAAGCCAAAATCCCCAGCGGTTCCCTGATTGAGAATCTGAAAAGGAAGCATGAGTAGTCACGAGCGGAACCTCTGCAGCACTTGTCTTACTGAGGAATACAAAGAATTCCGGCACACTTGCGTCCATGAATCTATGGCAAAGAACGAAATTTGGCTAGCGAAGTACAAGATCGACGATTGGCCCAGATGGGACTACTCAATGGAAGAAGGGACCTTGACCTTCTCGGAAGAAGGAAAGCCAAAGGTCATCTGCGATATGCAAGTTGTCGGCAGTACTCAAGGCGAAAGTTGGGAGTGGTCGTGGGGCAACATCAACTTCCCCATCGCTTGTCGTCAGCGCATTCAGGAGGTAAAGGCTTTCGGAGAAGAGAAACAGTGGGAGAAGTTGACTTCGCTTTTCTTGGAAAACGATGAGTTTTTGGGATGGGAGTGTGTAGCCATTTCAAATCATGTGCTGAACGGCATCGCGGCTTATCGTTGCCCCAGCCGTCGCGAGGGCGATTTCATATATCTGGTGATCCTTTCGTCGCGATTCGTACACTAAATTGGGCCTTTTTTGAAGGTCCAACAGAAGAAAACTATGAAGACTCTGACTGAACGCATAGAGCTCCGCCTGAAGAAAGAGCGCGAGATGACCTCGATCAGCATCCGCATCCCCGTCGATGTCATCGAAGACCTCAAAGAGATCGCTCCCGCAATCGGCTTCTCCGGCTACCAGCCGCTCATCCGTGCCTACATTGGCCAGGGCCTCCGAAAAGACCAGGCAAGAATGGAAGATTCGCAGCTCCTGACCCTCACCGAAAGTCTCCGCATGCAGGGCGTCTCAGACACGGTGATCTCCACAGCCATCAAAGCCGCCAAACTCAAGACCGCATCCTGACAGCTCCAGCGCCAGCCCCCAGAAGTCGTCATCTCGACCGAGGCGGTTCACGGTTTCATCGTGAGCCGCGCAGTGGAGAGACCCCCGCATTTCGCCTTTGCTGTTGCCTTTGTCGTTGCCCCTGCTATTGCCGTCGCTTCTAGGTACCCCAAGGCTTCAGCCTTGGGGTACTCTTCGCGCAGCCACAAATCGGGGCTTTAGCCCCTGGGGCATGTCTTCCATCGATGCGGCAAGCCATCATCGATGGTTCCATAAAGCCCGGTTCGTAAGAGCATGACTCCGTGCCGGACCAAACGCTTGTCGGAGTAGCCGACTTGGGGACCACTCAGCTTATGCGGCTCATCAGTAAAGAGCGAATACTGTCGCGATTCCCGTCGTCGATTGGAAGCACCGCCGCATTTTCTCCGCTCAGAAGAAAGATGTTCTTTCCTTCCTTCCATGCGGAGAATGAGGACCAGGGAACGAAACTCGAACCGCCATTAGCAGAGGTTGCCCGTATGCCATCTGCGTCCAAGGAGACCGTTGCGGATTTGGCGCTGATCACACTTGCAGCTCTATCCAAAGCGGCATTCCAACGGAACCACGATAGCCAGATGAAGAATGCCCCGAAGGCAAATACACCTGCCATAGGTCCCCAGCGCACATTTTGATGATTGAGGAGGGCGTTGATGGCGACCCCCACGACCAGAAGACAGATTGCTGTCGAATACCAGTTCGCGGCGAAAAAACGCAGCCAGAAGCGGCTTGGACGCGAGATACGTGCAGCCTCTTTCAGTTCAGAGGGTGACAATGTGGCGCGAATCTGCACAGAGGGCCTTTCATGAATCAGACGTTGGGACTACGAAAGAATACTAAAAAGGGCGCTTCGGTCAATTACCTAATCTTCGCTGCATTTTGTAGCTCCTCCACTGACTCCGTACAATAGACTCATCGTGACACTAGACTTTCTAGGCAACTTACAGCGCACGCACAAATGCGGCGAACTGCGCATGGAGCAGGCTGGCCAGGACGTAGTCCTCATGGGCTGGGTCAACCGCCGCCGCGACCATGGCAACCTCATCTTCCTCGACCTCCGCGACCGCACCGGCATCACCCAGATCGTCCTCGACAAGGAGATCTCCGGCCCCGCGCACCAAAAGGCCGAGGCCGCACGCTCCGAGTACGTCATCGCCGTCAAAGGCAAAGTCCGCCGCCGGGGTGAAGGCCTCAGCAACCCCAACATGGCCACCGGCGAAATTGAAGTCGTCGCCCACGATCTCCTCCTCCTCAACGAGGCCAAAACTCCGCCCTTCTCGCCCGCCGAAGACGCCATCGCGAACGAAGAGGTCCGCCTCAAGTACCGCTACCTCGACCTCCGCCGCACCGGCATGCAGCACAACTTCGCCCTCCGCAGCCGCGTCGCCATGGCCATCCGCAACTACCTAGTCGGCGAAGGCTTCCTCGAGATCGAAACCCCATTCATGACCCGCTCCACCCCCGAAGGCGCACGCGACTACCTCGTCCCCAGCCGCGTCCACACCGGCCAGTTCTACGCGCTCCCGCAGTCCCCGCAGATCTTCAAGCAGATCCTCATGATCTCCGGCTTCGATCGCTACTTCCAGATCGCCCGCTGCTTCCGCGACGAAGACCTCCGCGCCGACCGCCAGCCCGAGTTCACCCAGATCGACCTCGAGATGACCTTCCCTCAGCAGGCAACGGTCTTCCGCGTAGTCGAAGGCTTTTTGAGCGCTGCCTTCGCCACCGCAGGCATCACCCTCGAGCCGCCCTTCATCCAGATGAGCTACGACGAGGCCATCCGCCGCTACGGCATCGACAAGCCCGACATGCGCCTGCCCGCGCTCACCGACCTCACCGGCGAACTCACCCCCGAGCTCCGCGAGCAGCTAAAGATTGAGCAGAACCTCCCCGTCCTCGGCTTCGTCATCCCCAAAGCCGGAGGCTTAAGCGGCACGCAGCGCCGAGCCCTCACCGAAGAAATTCGCACCACCTTCGGCACCACCGGCCTCGACTCGCTCGACGTAGCCCGCCTCAAGACCAACCCCACCTTCGCCCCGCTAGCCGAAGCTATCGAAGGAAAACTCGCAGCCGAACCCACTCTCGAAGCCGGAGTCACTCCCGAAGACCTCATCATCGTCATAACCCCCAAACCTGGCACCCCAGAGAAGTGGAACTACGATCCCCAATGGATCTGGAAGCGCGTAGGCGCCCTCCGCCTCCAGCTAGCGCAAAAATTCGCGGACAAGCACAAGGCATTTGAGCAGACCGGCACCGCCAACGACTTCAAATTCCTCTGGGTCACCGACTTCCCCATGTACGAGTGGGACGAAGAGACCAAGACCTGGAACGCCGCACACCATCCCTTCACGTCCCCGCACGAAGAGGACATCAAGGCTGGCCGCCTCACCAACGACAAAGGCGCTGTCCGAGCCCTCGCCTACGACATCGTCCTCAACGGCACCGAACTAGGCTCGGGCTCCATCCGCATCCATCGCAAAGACGTTCAGGCCGAAATCTTCCGGTCCTTAGGGATGTCCGACGAAGAAGCCAAAGAACGTTTCGGCTTCTTCCTCGACGCGCTCGAATACGGCACTCCACCCCACGGTGGAATAGCACTCGGCCTCGACCGCATCGTCATGATCCTCGCCGGCGCAACCAGCCTCCGCGAAGTCATAGCCTTCCCAAAAACCGCCAAAGCGATCGACCTCATGGTCGACGCCCCAAGCCACCCAACCGAGCAGCAACTAAAAGAACTCCACCTGAAAATAACCGGTCGCACTTAGCGACAGCAATTCGCGAAACGCTCAATCCGTCTTATGCTGACAAGCCGGCCTTCCCAATCTGCTTTAGCAGTCATCGGCGGAGTGCTGGATCACGCCATCCAGCGAGATGTGTTCGAAGATTCTGAGCTTTCTCATTGCGAGTCTCCGTGGCGAAGCGATTTTCTATCCGGCCGCACTCGGACAAACGCTCGCACCTCGACCGGAACCCGGCAGGCGATGACAGCTTTGAGTCCCCAGGCCAGCGCTTCTTCCATATCGGCGCACTCGAGAATCCAGAAGCCGCCAATGTATTCCTTAGCTTCGAGATAGGGGCCGTCGGTGATGCAGACCTTGCCGTGGGGCTGCCTGCGCGGCGATTTAGCCATATTTGATGAACAGGACGCGCTGTTAGACAATCTTTACCCCTTGACACTCGACAGGTCAGTAATGCACTCTCTTGTTGAATGTCGAGGGGAACAATGCCAACTACAGATCTTCTGCAGGGAACGCTGGATTTAATGATATTGAAGACACTTGCCCTCGAATCAATGCATGGGTGGGGTATCGCGCAACGAATTCAGCAGGTATCGAAGGATGCACTTCAGATTGGACAGGGGTCGCTGTACCCCGCTCTTCACCGGCTGGAGTACAAGGGGTGGATTAAGGCTGAGTGGGGAGCCTCCGAAAACAATCGCAAGGCCAAGTTTTATTCGTTGACGAAGACTGGACAAAGGCAACTGCAAGCTGAGCTCGAAGACTGGGGCCGTATCTCAACGGCAATTGCACTGGTGCTCAAGTAGGAGAAGACAAAATGCTCAAAGAATGCTTGACACGCCTTCGTTTCTTAATCTCTCCGAAGTCGAATCGTGAAATAGACGACGAGTTGCAGTTCCACATCGAACGGCAGGCCCAGGAATACATCGCGACCGGAATGACTCCACAGGAGGCACGCCGAAGAGCGGTCGTGGCGTTCGGGGGAATTGAGAGAGTGCGAGCACAATCCCATGAACAACGTCCGAGCTTCTTCCTCGGAACTCTTTTTCAAGACGTTAGCTATGCCCTCCGGCAGCTCCGCAAGAGCCGCGGCTTCACCGTGACTGCCGTTCTCACCCTCGCCCTCGGCATAGGAGCCAACGCTGCCCTCTTCACCCTCGTCAACGCTGTTCTGCTGAAGAACCTCCCCGTCGTTGACCCCTCCACCCTCGTCCGCATAGGCAACACCAACGAGTGCTGCGTCAACTGGGGAGCGAACGGCGACGGCATCTATTCCTTGTTCGCCACCGACGACTGGCAGCAGCTACAGAAGAACGCCCCTGAGTTTGAAGAATTAGCCGCCATGCAGTCTGGCATCGGTCGAATCATCGCTCGACGCGACAAGACTCAGGAGAGTGCACGCTCCGTCAGTAGCGAATTCGTCTCCGGCAACTACTTCCGGACCTTCGGCCTTAAGCCGCAGATCGGACGTCTCTTCACGGACGCGGACAACGCGGAAGGCGCACCGTTCGTCGCCGTCATGAGCTATGACATGTGGCTGAACAGCTACGCCGGCGACCCATCCGTCGTCGGCAGCACATTCTGGATCAACACCAAGGCCGTCACCGTCGCAGGTATCGCTCCCAAAGGCTTCTACGGCGATCGCCTGTCCAGCACCCCGCCCGACTTTTATCTCCCTATCGAATCCATGCCGGTTCTCGCAAATGCTCAGCACGTGCACATTCCCGACCGCCGTTGGCTATACATCATCGGTCGCGTAAAACCCGGCGTCGCCATGGCCCCGCTACAGGCCAAAATCACTGAATTGGTCCGGCAATCATTTGCAGCCACAACGACCTTCTCCGACGCAGAAGGCAAGCGCGCTCTGGCTAAAGCCAAGGTAGTTCTATCACCCGGCGGTGCCGGCATCCAAAGCATGCAGGACGACTACGCCTCCAAACTTAAGCTGCTGATGTGGATCTCCGGCCTCGTACTCCTCATCGCCTGCGCCAACATCGCCAACCTTCTACTCGTCCGCGGAATGAACCGCCGCGCAGAGATGTCCGTCCGTACCGCCCTGGGCGCGATGCGCATAAGAATCGTCCGCCAGCTCCTCACGGAAAGTCTCGTCCTCTCGATCATCAGCGGCATGGCCGGACTTGTCGTCGCTTACGCAGGTACTCGCATGCTTATAGCAATGGCCTTCCCCGGCGCGCAAAACGTTCCCATTGATGCCAGGCCCTCCGGAGTGGTGCTCGCCTTTGCCTTTGGAGTCTCCCTCCTCACCGGCATCCTGTTCGGCGTAACCCCCGCATGGATCACATCCAAGGCAAACCCAGCCGACGCCCTCCGCAGCGGAACCCGCCCCACTACCTCCGGAGCCTCACTCGTGCAGCGCAGCCTCATCGTGCTGCAGTCTGCTCTCGCCCTCGTGCTGCTGGTCGGAGCAGGCATGTTTATCCAAAGCCTGAACAAGCTCAGAAACATCGATCTCAAGCTAAACTCGACGAACCGGTACATCATCCATTTCGACCCACAGGCAGCCGGCTATTCTCCCGCTCAGGTCGAAGCCCTCTATCGAACCATCGAAGAACGATTCCACGCCATCCCCGGCGTCCAAAAGGCCGGCATCTCCGCCTACACTCCAATGGAAGCCAACAACTGGGGCGATGGCGTCCAGATACAGGGCCAGCCCGACCACAACTGGGCCTCTTGGGTCAGGGGCAACGTCGAATACTTCGACTCCGTAGGCACGCACGTCCTCATAGGACGAGGCTTCACCACCCAGGACACCTCAACCTCTCCAACCGTCGCCGTCGTCAATCAGTCCTTCGTCAAAAAATTCTTCAAGCCCGGCGAGAACCCGATCGGTCGCCGCTTCGGCTCGCCCGGGCCAGTCTCCTCCGGAGACTTTGAGATCGTCGGCATCGTCGAAGACACCGCCTACAACTCCGCGACCTGGAAGAACCACGCCATGTACTTCATCCCCATGACCCAACGCATACCAGAGTCCGCACGCCAACGCCCAATCGAGAAGGATACCGGCCTCTACGCTGGCGCCATCGTCATCCAGACCGATCGCCCCATGGACAACATGCAATCCATCGCCCGCCAGACACTCGCTGCCATCAATCCAAATCTCTCAGTGGTGAAATTCCAGACCTTCGACGAGCAGATCGCCGACCGCTTCACTCAGGACCGCATGATCACGCGCCTCATGACTCTCTTCAGCATTCTGGCTCTTTTACTGGCGACCCTCGGTCTCTATGGAGTCACCTCCTACACCGTGACCCGCCGCACCTCCGAGATCGGTATCCGCATGGCTCTCGGCGCAAACCGCATCAGCGTCGTCGGCATGGTCATGCGAGGAGCCATGCTCCAAACCGCCATCGGCCTGTGCGCTATCGGCGTTCCCGTAGCCTGGTTCGGCGTCCGCTACATCCAGTCCCAGCTCTACGAGACCAAGGGCATGAGCCTCGCCGTCCTCACCGTCGCCACCCTGACACTGACCGCAGCAGCTGCTGCTGCTGGACTCATCCCAGCTCAACGCGCAGCCTCAACTAACCCATCACAGGCTTTGAGGACCGAGTAGCAATAGCTCTCTGTTCGTAGAACTGGGATGGCATAGAAGTCCTGAACTATCAGCTCCCGAAAAGTCCTTTTTCGGTAACTGGGCCAGATTAGTAACGAGAAACGCGCTGAGCGTCATCTGAAAGGTGCAAGACTGCGCCGATGCGCGGCTGAACATCCGTCCCTACGGTCCACTAAGGATCCATTCGCCATTGTCCCAGCAGAAAAATATTTTCAAAAAGTGGCATATTTTCGGCCGCCAAAACACGCCCGTCAATTTCCCACGTTTCACCAGCAATTCACCACAACTTCACCACAAAAAGCCATCCAAAAAACACACACTTTTCCCAGACCCCCCTCAAAAAACACCTCAATTACGCCCTTTTCCATCTCCAGCTACACCCCAGAAATTTCTGCAAAAAATCCCCCCTAAATCAGAAAACCCAAACCCCGAGCCCAAACTTACGGTAGAAAGGATGACGACTGAAGCAGCGAGGCAGAATGCAGATTCGATTCGCGGGATGGGTACTCGGAGTGATGGGTTTAGCGGCGTTACCAGGTGCGACAGCTTCGGCAATGATTGCGGAAGTACCTGCACCAGTTACGCTTAGCGATGGTTGGCAACTACAGGATGCCACCAAAGTCCCTGACGGGGGTGTAACGATCTCCTCGGAGAAATACAAACCCAGCGGGTGGTATACGGCGACGATCCCTGGGACAGTCCTCACAAGCCTCGTAAATGCAGGCGTTTACCCGGAGCCACTCTACGGCGAAAATAACCGTCCCGACAAAATCCCGGACAGCCTCTCCCGAACACCCTTCTGGTACCGAACCGTAGTAAAAGTCCCAAAGAGCTACAAAAACCGCCGTATCTGGTTGAATTTTGAGGGGATTAACTTCTCCGCCCAGGTCTGGGTAAACGGCCTGCAGGTCGGCTCTATAAAGGGAGCATTCACCCGGGGAATCTTCGATATCTCCCCTATCGCCAAGCCAGACAAGAAGATAACGCTGGCCGTTCTAGTGTCTCCACAGCCACATCCGGGCACGCCGCACGAACACACAGTCCGCGACGGCGTAGGTAAGAACGGTGGAATCACGGCGATCGACGGACCTACCTTTCTTTCGACGATTGGGTGGGACTGGCTACCAGCAATCCGCGATCGGGATACAGGGATTTGGCAAAAGGTTTTCTTGTCGGCGAGCGGGCCGGTGGTGATCAAGGACCCGCTGGTGACTACGAATCTGCCGCTGCCTAAGGTGGATTCGGCGGATGTTGCAGTGCAGCTGAGATTGGAAAACGGGACAGATGCTCCGCAGAAGGGCATGCTGAAGGGGAGCTTTGGGGATGCGAGTTTTGAGCAAGGGGTGGAGATTCCGGCGAAGGGGTCGCAAGTGGTGAAGTTCGATCCGAAGACGACGGCGTCGCTGCATGTATTGAATCCGAAGTTGTGGTGGCCGACTGGATATGGGCCGCAGAATCTTTACCGGCTGAAGTTGAGCTTTGTGGTGGATGGGAAGGAATCGGATGCCCGGGAAGTGGGGTTTGGGATTCGGAAGATTACTTACAGCGTGCCGGATTCGGAGAACCTGACGATCTCGGTGAATGGGGTGAAGGTTTTTGTGCGCGGGGGAAACTGGGGCCTGGATGAGGCTCTGAAGCGGAATCCGCGCGAGAGGCTGGAGGCGCAGATACGGCTGCACAAACTGGCGAACTTGAACATGATCCGTAACTGGGTGGGACAGAGCACAAGTGAGGATTTTTACGAGTTGTGCGATGAGTACGGGATTCTGGTGTGGGATGAGTTCTTTCAGCCGAATCCGAATGATGGGCCTGATCCAGACGACTTTGATACTTACATGGCGAATGTAAGGGACAAGATTCTGCGGTTCAGGAATCATCCTTCGATAGTTTTGTGGTGTGCGCGGAATGAAGGGTATCCGCCGAAGGAGATCGACGATGCGTTGAGGACGCTGATGGCGGAGCTGGAGCCGACGCGGTTGTATCAGGCGAACTCGGCGGATGGGCGCGGGGTGAGTTCGCATGGGCCTTACCTCTGGAGAACGCCGCCGGAGTTTTATGTGTTTGATGAGGCTTTCAAGACGGAGATTGGAAGCATCTCGGTGCCGACGATGGAGTCGATCCAAGGAATGATGCCGGAGAAGGATTGGGAGACGATCAACGACGACTGGGCGGAGCATGATTTTGCGAAGGGGGCGCAGGGGGGAGATGCATATCCGGCGATGATTGCGGCGCGGTATGGGAAGGTGAAGAACCTCGCGGACTTTGTGAGGAAGTCACAACTGGCAAACTATGAGGCGTTTCGCGCGATGTATGAAGGACGGAATTCGGAGCTGTTTCTGCGTTCGACTGGGATTATGACGTGGATGAGTAATCCCGCGCAGCCTAGTTTTGTTTGGCAGATCTATCACCATGACCTGGAGCCGAACTCGGCGCTGTTTGCGGTCCAGAAGGCGGCGGAAACCATTCATGTGCAGATGAATGAGAAAGATTTTGGCGTGGAGGTAATTAATAATCTGCCAGCGCCGGTTGAGGGGGCTAAGGTGAGGGTGGATGTGTTTCGGATGGACGGGACAGTGGTCTGGCAGAGGCAGTTTAGTGTGAGAGCTGCTGCGAGTGCGGTCACTCGGGTAGGTGCGGTCGATCTGACGGACGCGAATTCGCGAGTGCATTTTGTGAGCCTGCAACTGGTGGATGCTTCGGAGAAGGTCGTTTCGGAGAATTTTTACTGGAAGGCAATGCCGGAGCACGAGAATGATCTGACAGCTTTGGAGCAGATGCCGGTGGTAGAGCTGGAGGCCTCGGTGGTGAGGCGCGATGTTGGGGGAAGAAGTTTTTTTGATGTGACATTGCGGAATCCGGAGCGTGCGATTGCTTTGATGGCGCATGTGCAGTTGCGAAGGAAGAAGTCGGGCGAGCGGGTGCTGCCGGTTTATGCGAGTGACAACTATATTTCGCTCATAGGCGGGGCGACGAAGATGCTGACCCTGGAGACGGCGACGGCGGATTTGAAGGGCGAGGATGGGCTGGTGGTGGTGGACGGGTGGAATGTTGGGGTTGGGGACGCGTCGGCAAAGGGGGCTGGGGTTGCGATTAATGCGAACACGCAGGTGGATCACTGGCCGGTGACGGGGTTGCCTCTGGAGTCACGGTAGGGGCTACAACGATTGAGGGATTATGGGTGACTTCCGGGGAGCCTACCTTACAGGTGCGGAACTTCTCTGCGGACTTTGTGTCTGTATGGGAGGAAGAACGGCCGCCTTTGCGGCGAGCCGTCAATCTAAGGCTTCGAAAGATTGTTGAAGCCAATACAAAGGCAGGCATGATGCGAATTTCTAATTTAGTCCCGAAGATTTTTGTGGGTGCGGCGCTGGCGATGGTGCCTGCGGCCTCCTTTGCTGCAGTGTTTGTTTCGGTCAATATTGCACCACCGGTGTTGCCGGTTTATACACAGCCGGTTTGCCCAGGGGATGGATATCTGTGGAATCCGGGATATTGGGCTTACGGGCCTGAAGGCTACTACTGGGTTCCGGGTGTCTGGGTGAGGCCGCCAGCGGTTGGGCTGCTTTGGACGCCGGGCTACTGGGGCTGGGGCGGCGGGGCCTATATTTTCCACGCTGGATATTGGGGTCCGCACGTGGGCTTCTATGGCGGCGTGAACTATGGGTTTGGCTATGTCGGCACTGGCTTTGTCGGCGGACGTTGGGACGGCGGACATTTTGCGTACAACACCGCAGTGGTGAATGTGAATACTGCAGTGGTGCGTAACGTTTATGTTGACCGGACGGTGATCGTGCACAACACGGTTTACAACCGCACGAGCTTCAATGGCGGCGTCGGTGGGATTCAAGTGCATGCGAGTGCGCAGGAGAGTGCGTTTGCGCACGAGAACCATATTGCGCCGACAGCCGAGCAGGTGAACCATGTGCAGATGGCTCACGCCGATCGGAGTAATTTTGCTTCGGTGAATGGCGGGCGTCCTCAGAATGCGGCGTTCTCGCGGCCGGGAGTGCGGGCTGAGAACCAGCAACAGCGCATTGGGCAGGGTGTTCAGTCCGGGCAGTTGACGGCGCATGAGACGGCCAACCTCGAAGGCCGTGAAGCGAGCATCAACCACCAGGCTGCGGCGGATCGTGCGGCCAACGGTGGACATCTGACCGGCCAGGAGCGCGCGCAGATCAATCAACGGCAGAACAATGTGAGCCAGGCGATCAACAACGACAAGCACAATGCGAATACGCAGGCTCATCCTCACGCCGAAGTACATGAGAATGGCGGGCACGACAAGAAGTAAATTTTGAAGCAGAACGACGGCGGCCGGCGGATGAAATTTCGCCGGGCCGCCTTTTGCTGGGTGAGAGTGCCGAGCCTAGAATCTTGAGGGATGAGAGATCGAGCGGAGTTGGAACGGGTTGTGGTGGTACTGGCGCGGGCGCGCAATCCGAATAACATCGGTGCGGTCGCTCGGGCGATGCACGATTTCGGGTTTCGGCACCTGCGAGTGGTGAATGAGTATGCGGTGCCGTTCGAGACGGCGCGATCGGCGGTGGATGCTTCGGCGGTGTTGGCCGAGGCGAAGGCGTTTGCGAGTGTGGCGGATGCCGTGGCGGATTGCACGCTGGTGGTGGGGACTACGGCGGTGGGCGAACGGGCACTCGAGCATCCTCTGCATGAGCTGGTGGAGGCCGGCGGGCTAATTGTGGAGGAATTGGCGAAGGAGAGTGGTCGGATTGCTTTGCTCTTTGGGTCGGAGAAGACGGGGTTGAGCAATGAGGAGTTGAGTCATTGTCATTGGTTGCTGACGATTCCTATGGAGAAGCATGCGGGAGTTAGGCATCCTTCGATGAATCTTGGACAGGCGGTGGCGGTTTGTCTCTATGAACTGGTGCGGACTCGGGAGACGCGTGTTTTGGATGGGGATTCGGCTGGGGCTACTGCTGGTGAGGTCGAGCGGCTGACGGGGATATTGGGTGAGGTGTTGGAGGCGACTGGTTATACGAAGCGGCATCCTTCGAATTGCGATGAGGGGCAGATTCGGCGGCTGGTTTTGCGGATGGGAAATGCGAGTGAGGATGCGGCGGTATGGATGGGGGTTTTGCGGCAGGTTTTGTGGAAGGTGCGAGGGCGCGGCGTGGAATGAGCTTTCGCGCGGTGGGCACGGGACGGTAGACTAAGCGACACTCACCTACTTTTTGAAAGTGTGTTGAGAATCGGGAGGCTGGAGTATGTTCGTGCGTCGTGGATTGGTTGCGGTTGCTGGAGTTGTTGTGAGTTGCGGTTTGACGGTGGGCGCGGTGGCGCAGGGGAAGCAACTTACGACGGAGGACTACGCGCGGGCGGAGAAGTTTATGGGGTACAACGTGAATTCGCTGGTGTATCACGGCGTTTCGCGCGTGAACTGGATGGGTGATGGGCGGTTCTGGTACCGGGACAACGGGCCGGATGGGGTGACGATCATGCTGGTCGACCCGGCGAAGGGGACGAAGGCGGCGGCGTTCGACCAGGAAAAGCTGGCGGCTGCTTTGACGGCGGCGACGAATGGAGGGATGAAGGCGGATGCGCATCATCTTGTGATCTCGGAGATTGAGTTTTCCGATGGTGACAAGACGGTGGAGGTCGGGAATGGATCGCGGAAGTTTCGATGCGATTTGAGTGGGAAGGGTGTCTGTTCGGAGGTTGCGGTACCGGGCGCGAAGGGTGGCGAGGGTGGCGGCCCGAGGAGCCGCGGTGGGATGGATATTTCTCCGGATAAGACGAAGGCGGCGTTTATTCGGGATTGGAATTTGTGGGTTCGGGATTTGAAGACGGGGAAAGAGACGCAACTCACAACGGATGGTGTGAAGGACTTTGGTTATGCGACGGACAATGCGGGATGGACGATGAGCGATAACCCGATCCTGGTTTGGTCGCCGGATTCGAAGAAGATTGCCACGTTTCAGCAGGACCAACGCAAGGATGGCGAGATGTATCTTGTGCCGGTGACGAATGGGCATCCGGAGTTGAAGGCGTGGAAGTATCCGCTGGTCGGGGATAAGGATGTGACGATGATCGAGCGGGTGATAATCGATGTGGATTCGCCGAAGGTGGTGCGGCTGAAGATGCCGCCGGATCAGCACCGGTCGACTTTGTGCGATGACGTCAGTTGCAGAGGCGGAAGCGGCTGGGATGACGTGCAGTGGAGCGACGACGGCACAAAGTTGGCGTTTGTTTCGACGTCACGTGATCACAGGCAGGAGTGGGTGCGGATTGCGGATGTCTCGACCGGCGATGTGCGTGAGGTGATGACGGAGACGGCGCCGAAGTTTTTTGAGAGCGGCAATGACAAGGTGAACTGGAAGTATCTTTCGAAGACAAATGAGCTGCTGTGGTTCACGGAGAAGAGTGGCTGGGCGCACATGTATCTGTATGACATGGCCACCGGGAAGGAGAAGAACCAGATCACGAGCGGTGACTGGAACGTGACGCAAGTTCTGCAGGTGGATGAGACGGCACGGAAGATCTACTTTGTGGGCGTAGGGAAAGAAAACGGGCGCGATCCTTATTTTCAGCACTACTACAGCGTGAATTTTGATGGGAAAGATTTGAAGCTACTGACTCCGGAGAATGCGGACCATGCGATTACGCCTTCACCGGATGGGAAATATTTTGCGGACGTGTATTCGACAGCGACGCAGCCGCAGACGGCGGTGGTTCGCGATGACAGTAGCAAGGTTGTGGTGGAGGTTGCAAAGCAGGATATTACGAAGCTAAAAGCAATTGGGTGGGTTCCCCCGATTCCAATTACTGTCAAGGCTCGCGATGGGAAGACGGATGTTTATGGGTATATGTTCAAGCCGACTGATTTTGATGCTTCGAAGAAGTACCCGATTGTGAACAATGTTTATCCTGGGCCGCAGACGGGTTCGTGCGGTAGTCGCTCGTTTTCGGCGTCGCATCGGGATTGGCAATCGCTGGCGGAGCTTGGGTTCATTGTGGTGTGCATTGATGGGATGGGAACGCCATGGAGATCGAAGGCGTTTCACGAAGCGTACTACGCGAACCTTGGGGACAATACGATTCCGGATCAGGTTTCGGGGATGAAGGATCTGGCGGCGAAGTATCCATGGATCGATCTGGATAAGGTGGGAATCTATGGGCACTCGGGCGGTGGAAATGCTACGGGCGCGGCTATGTTTCACTATCCGGACTTCTTCAAAGTGGGGATTGCGGAGAGCGGCAATCATGACCAGCGCGACTACGAAGACGACTGGGCGGAGAAGTGGGCCGGTTTGGAAGTGAAGAATCCTGACGGGACTTCAAACTACGACAGCCAGGCGAATCAGAACTTTGTGAGGAACCTGAAGGGCAAGCTGCTGCTGGCACATGGCTCGATGGACAACAATGTCCCGCTGAATAATACGCTGCTGGTGGTGGAGGCCTTGATCAAGGCCAATAAGGATTTCGATCTGCTGATTATTCCGAATGTTGCGCACGGGTATGGCGAGGCGACGCAGTATATGACTCGGAGGCGGTGGGATTATTTTGTGAAGAACCTGGCGGGGAATATTCCACCGCATGAGTACGAGATGAAGTCGTATGAGGCGGCGATGGCGGCGCAGAGGAATGGCCCAGAGGATGACGACGCCCAATAGTTTGAGTAAGTGAAGATGATCGGCAGAGAGTGGAGATGCTCTCTGCCGGTTTGTTTTGGGTGGGTGTGTCAGAAATCGCAGGAGATGGATGCCATGCGGAGAACTTCGGCTGGCGTCAGGCCTCGTTGGC
>Ga0209624_10001929_pt1 | contig 15762 bp, 13 predicted proteins | sample JacPinW_OM2H0_O1_FD_188565 | JGI IMG/M metagenome (GOLD analysis project Ga0209624, IMG submission 188565) | Forest soil microbial communities from Algoma, Ontario, Canada - Jack Pine, Ontario site 1_JW_OM2H0_O1 (SPAdes) (version 2) | ecosystem: Environmental > Terrestrial > Soil > Boreal...
CGCTGCGTGCGCTTCGGTTGGCCCGATCTATATTCGCGACTGTTTCAGCTGGAATGATGTATTCCACATCATCCCTCCAGGCGAAAATAACAAATGTCGCGAACGCCCCCGTTGCGGCCAGGGCCACCAGCCACCAGATGTGCCAGATCAACGCGAAGCCCATGATGGTGGCGAAGAAGGCGCAGACAAAGCCGGTTGGGCTGTTCCTTGGCATCTCGATATCTGCATAGGCGGGCTCATCGCTGAGTCTCGCCCGTTCGAGTGCGCGCTGCTTCATGCCCCAGTAGGTCTCCTCGCCTTCGATGCCTGGGAACACCGCGAAATTGAAGGATGGTGGCGGGGAAGAAATTGCCCATTCGAGGGAGCGCCCGTTCCAGGGATCGCCCGTCTCGTCGCGAAGCTCTTCGCGCCGACGAATGCTGACGACGAGTTGTGCGATTTGCAGGATTATCCCGGCCAGGATAATGGCCGCGCCGCCCGCCGCGATCAGCAACCACGGATGCCATGCCGGGACATCGTAATGTTGCATGCGACGCGTCATTCCCATGAGACCCAGGACATAGAGCGGCATGAAGGCGACGTAGAAGCCGATGATCCAGCACCAGAACGAGGCCTTGCCCAGGCCTTCGTGCAACCGGAAGCCGAACGCTTTTGGAAACCAATAGGTGTAGCCGGCGAACGCTCCGAAAAGCACTCCGCCGATGATGACGTTGTGGAAGTGCGCCACGAGGAAAAGACTGTTGTGAAGTACGAAGTCCGCCGGAGGTACAGCCATCAGAACGCCCGTCATACCGCCGATCACGAAGGTGACCATGAAGCCGATCGACCATAATATCGGCGTGGCATAAACAATCCGGCCGCCATACATCGTGAAGAGCCAATTGAAGACCTTTACGCCCGTAGGTACGGCGATGATCATGCTGGCGATGCCGAAGATTGCGTTGACATCGGCGCCGGCGCCCATAGTGAAGAAGTGGTGCAACCACACCGTGAAGGCGAGCATGCAGATGGCCATCGTTGCGGCGACCATCGACCGGTAGCCAAACAGCGGTTTGCCGGAGAAGGTCGAGATCACCTCCGAGAAGACGCCGAAGGAGGGCAAAATGAGGATGTAGACCTCCGGATGTCCCCACGCCCAAATGAGATTCATGAACATCATCATGTTGCCGCCGGCCTCATTGGTGAAGAAGTGAAAGCCGAGGTAACGATCCAGCAGCAGCATCGCCAACGTGGCCGTCAGTATTGGGAAGGCGGCGACGATCAAGAGGTTGGAGGCGAGCGCCGTCCAGCAGAAGACCGGCATCCGCATATAGGTCATGCCGGGTGCGTGCATCTTAAGAATCGTCGTGACGAGATTGATGCCCGCCAGCAAGGTCCCGACACCCGAGATCTCGAGCGCCCAGAGGTAGTAGTCGACGCCTACTCCGGGCGAGTAGGTGATCTCCGACAGTGGGGGATAAGGCAACCATCCGGTGCGCGCGAATTCGCCCACGACCAGTGAAATGTTGACGAGCAACGCACCGGTGGCGGTGAGCCAGAAACCGACCGAGTTGAGCGTGGGGAACGCCACGTCGCGAACCCCGAGCTGCAGCGGCACGACGAAGTTCATCAGCCCGATCACGAAGGGCATCGCGACGAAGAAGATCATCAGCGTGCCGTGCGCCGAGAAGATCTGGTCGTAATGCTCCGGCGGCAGGTAGCCGGGGGAGTTGAATGCGAGGGCCTGTTGGGACCGCATCATGATTGCATCGGAGAAGCCACGCAGCAGCATCACCATCGCGAGCAGGATGTACATGACCCCTATTCGCTTGTGGTCGACACTGGTAATCCACTCCCGCCAAAGGTAGGGAAGCCATCCCTTCAGAGTGATCCAGACGAGGACGCCGATGATCACGAGGCCGACCACACCTGATGCGATCATCGGGATCGGCTGATCGAGCGGAATAGCAGCCCAGCTGAGCTTGCCCAACATATTTAGTCCTCCGTCCGCGGAGATACGCTCGGGTCAGGTCGCCCGGTCTGCGGACCGGGTCCGGGCGGCAGTTGCTGTGTGACGATCTTCTGGAATAGATCGGGATCGACCGCGCGGAAGGTGAACGGACTTATGTTCGGGCTTTGCCTTGCCAGGGCTGCATAGCTCGCGGGATCGAGGGTTGGGCCGGTGTTGCGCGAGGCCGCGATCCAGGTAGCGAACTGTTCCGCCGGTACCGCGAGCACGTCGAAATGCATGTCCGAGAAACCATCGCCGCTATAATGACTCGAAAGACCGCGGAAGGTGCCAGGCGTATCCGCCTGCAGGTTCAACTGCGTCGTCATGCCGTTCATCGTGTAAATCATGCTGCCGAGCTGAGGGATGAAGAAGGCGTTCATCACGCTCGCTGACGTCAGAGAGAAATGAATCGGCACGCCGGCAGGAACCACCAGCTGGTTCACGCTTGCGACACCCTGGCTCGGATAGATGAAGAGCCACTTCCAATCCAGCGAGATGCCTTGGACCTCGAGTGGTGGCGTGCTCGATGCCAAAGGCTTTGCGGGATCGAGGTCATGCGATCCGATCCAGGCCACGCCACCCAGAAGCATGATCACGAGGAGGGGAATGCCCCAGACGATGAGTTCGATACGGCCGGAATAGACCCAATGCGGTAGATATCGTGCTCTCAGGTTTGATGCTCGAAACCACCATGCGAATGCAAAGGTCGCGGCTATCGTCGGGATTACGATAGCCAGCATGATGGCCATCGAGTCTATGAGGATCGTCTTTTCGGCAATTCCGATGATCCCTTTCGGATCGAGTACGGCCAAGTGGCAGCCACTCAAAAGGATCGCAACGCTGAATGGCAGAAGCCCCAATAGACGATGGTACCTAGAGATCCTCATTGGCGGCCCAATAGGGCGGATCGCGATGTCATAGTGCTCTCCGGCAAAGGCGCACTGGCGGCCCATAAGAACTGGCCGGCAACACCCGGTGTGCCGGTGCAATGGAGGATAGTTACCGAAGACTGCGAGTCAACCCAGTTAATCCTGACAAATCTTGGGAAAATTCTGGAAACAATCAGAGAATGAGGATGATCGATGCCGAGCTGTTGTCGGCTAACAGACAAACTGCCGTCGATCAGCCTAATCGAATGAAACGACACCCCTTATTATGAAATCTCTTGTCCGCGGATTTGTCATGATCCGACAGCACCACTTTCTTTCGTGCCTCATAATTCAGTACCCCCGTCGTGAATGTCGCGCATCAATGACATAGCTGATGCTTTCGCAATCCCTACTCACAACCGTCCCCGAGGGCATTTTGAGTGCCACAAATACCGTACCATCGATAATCGAAGCTTATCGGACATTGGCGGATCACGCTGGATCGCCTTGGATGAGAAACTGGCGGAGAGGGTGTCCGATTTATATTCTATATTCTCCTGGAGAATCAAAAGGATAGAATTTGGTTCTGAGATATACCCACAATCGTACCCACGTTTTAGTTTGGATTCCACGGGGACGAAGCTGAATGCAATAACTCTCCGTTATCCGTCCGCAATCGGCCAGTTTGCGGCGGTTGGGCGCAGATTTGACTCTGTTACAGTCTGTCTCTAGGAGCGTTTGGCGGTCACGTCCCGCGTGCAGCCAATTCCTGCCATCGGGAACTTCGATTCCAGCTCGCCCGTGAAATCGTCGCCCGAGATTTTTCCGGTCAGGGTGCTTTCGCCGCCGGTGGACGGGTTGTTATAGGTGGCTTTGACGCTGCCGTCAGCCGCCACATTACCCTGGATTCTGATAGACCCAGCGGCGAGGCCGATGACGCCGGAAATCGCGTTGTTGGATATCTGCATCGTGACCTTGCCCGCCAAGCAAGATTTTGCGCCGGCGGATATCAGACCGCTCCAATTACCATCATAGGGGCCAGCGGCAGGAGCCGGCTCAAATTGCAGAATGACAAAAGCCAAGGCGGCGGCAAAAAGCACTCGCTTCATCATCGTATCCTCCCTAAATGGTCACGTTTAGGAATCGTTCGGTGGAATTTCTTGCCTTAGTGGCCGTCAATGGCAACCTGCCTAGCGGGCATAGAGCCAAGGACGCTCGGCCCTGTCCCTCTGCTGAAAATTTTGCAACTGTTCTTCGTAGCGCATGATCTGATCGAGCTCATCGAGACCTTCGAGCAAGGCGGTCCGACGCTCGGCATTGACCGAAAACGCCACGGCCTTTCCATCCGGCAGAACAACCCGGCATTGCCCGAGATCGACCGTGAGTTCTGGCGTCGCCGCAGTCGCAACCTGGGATGCGATGGCCTCCACCTCGGGCTCGGGCAATTTGATCGGCAGCAGACCGTTCTGAAAGCAATTCTCAAAAAAGATATCGCCGAAGCTCGGCGCGATCACGCATTTGATGCCGAATTTCATGAGCGCCCAGACGGCGGACTCCCGCGAGCTCCCGCAGCCGAAATTCTCGCCTGCGATCAGGACTTGGCTTTTGCGATAACGCGGCTGGTTGAGGACGAAGTCGGGTTTTTCCGCACCGTCCAGTTCATAGCGCCAGCAGGCGAAGAGCTTCTCGCCCAGGACATCGTCGGTATTTTTCACGTTTTTCGTCCAGCGCGAATCCGCCATCGCGCCGGTGTCGACATTCGCCATCATCAGCGGCGCCGCCACCCCCCGCAATATCGTGAATTTCTGCATTCCGAGCTCCCGAGTTTCAGAGTTTGCGAACGTCGGTGATGCAGCCCGCGATGGCGGCGGCGGCGACCATTGCCGGACTGGCAAGGTGCGTGCGCGTGTCCGGGCCCTGGCGATTCTCGAAATTGCGGTTCGCGGTCGAGATGCTGCGTGTTCCGGGCGGAACCGCATCGTCATTGTAAGCGAGGCACATGGAACACCCCGATTCACGCCATTCGAAGCCGGCGGCCTGAAAGATCTTGTCCAGCCCCTTGGCCTCGGCGGCAAGCTTGACCTGGGTCGATCCGGGCACGACCAGGGCCTGAACACCTTCGGCCACTTTCCGGCCGCGCACGATTTTCGCTGCCTCTTCGAGGTCCGACAGGCGGCTGTTGGTGCAGGATCCGATGAAGGCGACGTTGATCGGCGTTCCAGCGATCGGCTTGCCCGGCCGGAGATTCATATAGGAGAGAGCGCGCTCGACCGCTTTGCGCCGTTCTGGATCTGCGATGCTGGAAGGCTCGGGAACGGATTCATCGATGGCAATGACATCCTGCGGCGTCGTTCCCCAAGTGACCAGCGGCCGTATGGTCGAACAATCGACATCGATTTCCCTATCGAATTTCGCCTCACCGTCCGAGCGCATGTTCCGCCAGCTCGCAGCCGCCTGGTCCCAATCCTTGCCCTTCGGGGCGAAACGGCGGCCTTCGAGATATTGCAGCGTCGCCTCATCGACCGCGACTAGGCCCGAGCGGGCTCCGAACTCGACCGACATGTTGCAGATCGTCATCCGCCCCTCGACCGGCAGGTTGCGGATGGCGGAACCCGCATATTCGACGACATAGCCGGTTCCGGCCGCGGTTCCGTGAGTGCCGATCAGATAAAGGATGAGATCCTTGGCGAACACGCCAAAGCCCGGCGTACCGTGGAAATTAACGCGCATCGTTTTCGGCTTTCGTAGCATCTGCATCTGCGAGGCCAAGGTTTGAAACACCTGGGTGGTGCCGATGCCCCAGGCCCAGGCGCCGATGCCACCGATAGTCGCGGTATGGCTGTCGGCGCAAACGACCGTGCAGCCCGGCAGCGCTATGCCGAACTCCGGCGCAACGACATGGACGATGCCTTGTTCTGGATCGTTGACATCGAAAAATTGTATTCCGAAATCTCGGCAATTCTGCTGCATCGCCTCAATACGTCCTCGCGTCGGCTCGAAGGTCGACGCCGTACGTCCAGGCGTGGTCGAAACGCTGTGATCGATGACGCCGAAAGTCAGCTCGCGGTTGCGGACCGAGAAATTCCTTTTGCGAAGCGATTGGAAAGCGACGAACGAGGTCACTTCCTGCACGACATGACGATCAATGTGAATGAGCGTGCGGCCGTCGCTGAACGTGGCGACGACATGCTTGTCCCAAATCTTCTCGAATAGCGTCTTCTGGCCTGCCAAAACTGTCTCCTCGATCGGCTCCCGCGCGACGACGCGACAGGCGGCGAATGTACATCAAGTGGAAAATGTAAGCGCAAAAATGCGACGCAAAGAATTCTGATCCGTGGCGGATCAATGAGGCGATTGCTCTAGAGCTAGATTTATTATCGGCTTAATGCAGGTTGAGATGTTTTATCGATATAAATACCGGCGCCTTCTATCCCGCTTATTTCATTTCGTCGCGCTCGTCTTATCTCCTTTTCGATCAATCATGTTATACAAAATTCCAAACCATCAGCGCGGCAACGCGGAATCCTTGGGGGCAGACAGACATGCTGGCACAAAAAGTCCATTGCGTAATCGCATTGAAGACTATGGGCCCGTAAGGGACGACGCGATGGAAATGGTGCCTTTCGGCCATACCGGTCTGATGGTTTCGCGCTTGAGCGTCGGCGGCGGCGCGGCTTTTTTCGAAAACACGCCCGAAGTTTCTTCGCGAATTCTGGACACGAGTTGGGAAGCCGGCGTGCGCTATTTTGACACTTCGCCTCTCTACGGCAACGGATTGAGCGAAAGGCGCTTTGGTGAAACGCTCGCTCATCGGCCGCGCGAAGAATTCGTGCTGTCGACCAAGGTCGGCCACTACGTTCGCAGTGGAAAACCGCCGCATCATCCTAGCTGTTACGATTATAGCGCCGAGGGCGTGAAGCGTTCGGTGGAACAAAGCCTCGATCGCTTGAACCTCGACCGGATCGACATGGTCTTCATTCACGACCTTGTCGAGGAATTCATTGGGGCGGATTTCGAGCGCCGTTATGAGGAAGCCATGACCGGGGCCTACCCGGTGCTGCGCCAATTGCGCGATGCCGGTAAGATCAGAGCCATCGGCGCCGCGGTGAAGGATTGGCGCATATGCCTGCGCCTGGCGCGCGACGCCCAATTCGACTGTTTTCTGCTCGCCGCCGATTACACCTTCCTGCGCAACGAATCCCTGAAGGAATTCCTACCCTATTGCGAGAAACACGGCATTCCGGTGATTGCCGCCGCTCCTTTTGCCATGGGCTTGTTGGCGACCGGTGTCGTTCCCGGCGCGAGTTATTTCTTCAAGCCGCCGCCGCCGGATGTCGCCGCGAAGACGCGGCAAATCGAGGCAGTTTGCGCACGGCATGGCGTGCCGCTTGCCCAGGCCTCGCTCCAGTTTCCGTTGTTCCACCCGGCAGTCGTGAGCGTCCTGATCGGGGCAGGCTCGCCCGCGGAGCTTGAGCAGGATGTCGCTTATCTGCGCACGCCGACTCCGCCCGGATTTTGGGCGGAGTTGAAGGAAAATGAGCTCATTCCGGCTGAAGCGCCGACCCCGTAGAGCGATCTGCGGTCTTTCTTCTAAGCGCCAGCGACGCGCGTGAAACATAGGAGGGATCCATGAAGACCATGCAACCGATACGCCTGTACCGCCTGGCCGCCTTGCTGTTCGTTCTGCCGTTATGGGCGATGCAAGCACAGGCACAGCAATTGGAGACCGTGCGTGTCGGCGAAGGCGACAAGGCCGTCTCGCCGGTGTTCATCAACATGGTCGTCCCCGAATATCTCGGTTACTACAAGGCCGAGGGTGTGTCGGTTCAGGTCATTCCCACCGGATCGCAGGCCGCGGCCCTGGCCGGCGTCGCCGACGGTAGGCTCGAGGTCGGCGCCGGCACCGCGGGGTTTGGGCTTCAGCGCCTAGCCAATGATGGCACGCTTCCCGGCAAATTCTTCTTTGAAAATGCTTATCCGTTCCGATACGGCGTCGTCGTGAAGCCGGACAGCCCTTACCAGACTCTCGTTGATCTAAAAGGTAAGACCATCGGCGTCAGCAGCTTCGGTATCACCGTCTATCCGGTGGTCAAGGGCTGGTTCAAGCTTGTTGGGCTCGACCCCGACAATGACGTCAAATGGCTAGCGGTTGGAGAAGGCGCGACTGCGGGATATGCGTTGGACCGCAGCGACATTGATGCTCTGGCCTATTACGACACAGGCTTCGGACAGGTCGAAGCTGCAGGCATCAAGATCCGCTATCTGCCGATACCGGCCGACGCGCCGAGGATCGGCGGGGCGTTCTTCTATGCGACTCCTGCCTACATCAAGGAACACCGCAAGACGTTAATCGGTTTTGCCCGCGCCGTTCTGAAGGCCGAGGTCTTCATTCAGACCAATCCGGAAGCGGCAGCTTACATCTACGCAACGCTGTATCCAGGGGCGGTTCCACAGGGCGTGCCGATCCAAGATCAGGTCAATGCGGTCCTGGTATCAATCGCCAAGGTCGCTCCGTCCTTTACGCCCTATGACAAGTCCGCCAAATGGGGCTTCATAAAGGAATCTGAGCTGAACTCGGAGATCCAATTCTATAACCTTGGCGACAAGATCAACGACCCGAAAGTGGTCTACACCAACGACCTGATCAACCCAATCAACGATTTTGATTGGAACAAGGTCAAGGCCGAAGCGAACAATTTCAAGCTGCCATACAAACAATAAATCTGAGGAGTCCGCTGCAATCGGAGATGGTTCTTTCGCATGAGACGGCCCGCTTGTCCTTCAGACAAGTGGGCCGTCGATTTACGCTGTGAGATAGTATCCGCATCCGGACTATGCCTATCCGGTTGAATGCGCCAATCAATTGAGAGCGATGTTATGCATTATTTGATGACTCTACTGGGAACGCGTCACGCGACGCCCAAGCTGGTAGCGACTATCGGCGATCACCTGAAAAGAACACCTTATCGCGGAACGTTCCTAGCGTGCTGGCAATGCGAGATCGGCACGATCGGCCAGGTTCTGCTCATGCACGGCTATGATAGCCTGGAGACGTTAAATCTCGACCGCGAGACCACGGCGCAATCGCCCACGCGTTACGGACTCGGAGACGCGTTGCTCTGGGCCTCAACCACCGCCTATAAGCCCTTCCCCTTTGCCTTCATGTCTCCGGTCGCGGCCGGAAATTTTGGGCCGTTTTTCGAGGTGCGCTTCTATCGGCTCAGAGTCGGCGCGGTGCCGATCATCATCGACGAATGGGCCCAGGCATTGCCGCCGCGCATGGAACTATCGAAGCCGTTGGCGGTGATGTATTCGATGGATGGGCTGGGACCGCGGATGATGCACATCTGGCCTTACACCTCGCTTGATGAGCGCCAGCGGGTCCGCGCGCGCGGCTTCGAGCTGGGTGTATGGCCGCCCAAGGGCGGCGATCCGGACATTATCACCACGCAATTGGTGGAGATCTACGTGCCTGCGCCATTTTCCCCGGTGCGTTGAAATCGAGCCTGGAGCAGAGCGTGGCTTTTTCCATCGCCGTATCCGCAACCGACCGCACCTATCCGATCCTCGCTAATCTGGTGGCGCGGCCCGGCCTTGATCTGTCGCCGCAACGCGTTGGGCTGGAAGAGATTTTCAAGCGGCAGGCGAACGAGGCAGCGTTCGATATCGCCGAGCTAACGCTCGGCTCCTATTTGATCGCGCTGGGCAAGGGCGAGAAGCGCCTTACCGCGATTCCGGTTCCGCTAATGCGGCGGTTCCGCCGCGACCAGATTTATGTACGCTCGGACAGCGCCTTGCGCCTCCTCACCGATTTGCGGGGAAAGCGATTCGGCCTGCCGGAGTTTCAGGCGACGCCCGGCGTCTGGCTGCGCGCGCTGCTGCGCGAGGCCGGATTGCGCAACCAGGATATCGAGTGGATCACCTATCGCCAGGAGCGCGTGCCGATCGCTACGCCCGCGAAGCCCGGCAAGGAACGCGGCGTTACCGAGGCGCTGCTGGCCGGCGAAATCGATGCCGGATTCTTTCCGCGGCGTCTACCGATCGAGCATTTTCCCTTGAACGGCAACGGGGGCGCGCTGCGACGCCTGCTCGACGATCCGTGGAACGAAGACCGGGCCTATTACGCGCGCGCAAAATTCTTTCCGATTGGCTCGGTCGTAACCCTCCGCGCGGCGGCAGTGCAGACGGACCCGACTTTCGCCGGCGAGGTTTACCGTCTTTTTGCCGACGCCAAGGCCCGGGCCGTCGAGGGCATCATGGATACCGGACAGCCGGCGGTATTGGACCCTTTCCTGGCGGAAAGCCTCGAATGTTCCTTCGACACCATGGGGGCGGAACTGTGGCCTTATGGCTTCAAAGCCAATTGGCTGGAGGTGGAGGCCTTCATCCGCTATCTAAGAGCCGACGGGCTGCTCGACCGCCTTCTGCCACCCGAAGAAGTGTTTCACCCCTCGGTGCTCGGCACCTGAACCGCAATCACCGGGAAAGAGCAGCGGCGCGTGGCGCCGCCGGCACATGTCGCGCGGGCGCGACTTCCGCGTCCTCGAGCACCATGGCGCTGCCCTTTTCCGCGATCATGATGACCGCCGCATTCGGATTGCTGCCGACGATGCGCGGCATGATCGAGGCATCCATGACCCGCAGGCGTCTCACGCCGCGCACGCGCAGCCGTGCATCGACCACTGCCATATCGTCGGTGCCCATCTTGCAAGTACAACTGGCATGCAAGGTTGAGCGGCCGCGCTGCCGGCAGAATTCGATGAGCGCGGCGTCACTGGCGGTTTGCGGGCCCGGGGTGATCTCTTCCGAGACGTAAGGCGTCATCGCCGGCATGGACATGACGCGGCGTATGATGTGCATCGCCTTCAAACAAGTCAGGCGATCGCCCGGTGCGGCGAGATAATTGAATTGAATCGCGGGCGGCGCCGACGGGTCCGGACTCTTGATCCGCACCGAACCACGGCTTTCTGGATGTTGAAGCGCCATCAGCACGCTGAAGCTCGAAAACGGCAAAAGTCCAAGCCGGTTCTTCCGGGCCGTCGACCGGCCTGCCGCGGCCCGGCCCCACAAGGCAAGCTTCAGCCTTATGTCGGAGCCCGGCAGCGCCGAATCGGTGCGGATGCAGGCCGCGCCGAAGCTTGCATTCGTGGTCATCAGCCCCTTGTGAAAGAGAATGTATTGCAGCCCCGTCGCGATCCGCCGCACGGGATTATTCATCACGTCGCTCATGGTGATCGGCCGCGTGCAGCGATAGACCATGGCCGGGCCAAAATGATCCTGCAAATTGGCGCCGACGCCCGGCAGATCGACAACCACCGGGACGTCCATTTTCCGCATGAGAGAAGCCGGACCGACCCCCGACAACTGGAGGAGCTGCGGCGAATTGAACGCGCCGAGGCTGAGTATGACCTCGCACCGCGCAAGGACGGCCCGCGTGGCGCCGTCCTTTTTGAATTCCACTCCGACCGCTTCACCGTTCTTGAACAGGATTCGGGCGCCGAATGCCTTAGTGATGACCTGGAGATTGGAACGCTTGCGCGCCGGATGCAGATAGCCGTCGGCCGTGCTCCAGCGGCGGCCGCGCCGCGTCGTCAGTTGGTTATAGCCGAACCCTTCCTCATGGGCGCCGTTGAAATCCTCGTTTCGCGGATAACCCGCCTGAATGCCGGCAGCGATGAAGGCATCGACCAGTTCATGCTTGGGCGCGTCCGATATCCTGAGAGGTCCGCCTAAGGCGCGATATGCATTGGCACCGCCCTCATTATCCTCGGCCTTCTTGAAATAAGGCAATACATCGTCGTAGCCCCAACCAGGATTTCCCAGCTTGCGCCAATGATCGAAGTCGTCGTGCTGGCCGCGAGTATAGACCATGCCGTTGATCGAGCCGCTGCCGCCCAACACCTTGCCGCGCGGCTGGAAAACCCTAGCGCCTTCTAATTCGGGCTCGGGCTCGCTTTCATAGAGCCAGTTGAATTCGGGATCCTCGTAAAGCTTGCCGAAGCCGATTGGGGTGTGGATCCAGAAACTGTTATCCTCGCCACCAGCCTCGAGCAATGCAACGCGGTACTTGCCAGATTCCGACAACCGGGCGGCGGCAACGCAGCCCGCCGATCCAGCTCCCACGACCACGTAATCGAATTCCCCGTTTGGCATCACTTCCATACTTGCTGCCATATCGAGCTCTTGAAACGCGTCGCCGGACCAGACCATCGCTATAGCAGTATCTTCACGGCGGGTGCCGAAATCTGAAATCGCTCGCAGCTCAAAGGATTGCTTTCTTCACGGCTGTCTATTCGCTAACGGCACCGTTCGGAAAAGCGGCCAGCAGAAGTGCAACGCCATCATGCCCCGCGACAAAATTCGGTCCCTCATCGCCCGGTTTCAGGAAGAAAGTTGACAGGCGCGGAAGCTCTCGGCCGTCGCGAATCACAGCCCCGTCGATGACGATGTAATATTGGCCCGGATTATCCGTCGGATTCACGCCGGCGATCTCCTGGTTCGTCGGACACTTCAAAAGGCGCACCGTGAGTCCATCCGTCTGGTTGGCGATAAGATCAGTCCGTGCACTTTCGGTTATCGGCAGTTCCTTCGTCCTGTACTCGCATGTCAGGGACCGGCCCGTCGGCTCGGTTTTTTCTGATCGTGCGGCCGGCATCGGGCGCGGACCGGGATCAGCCTTCAATCGCAATGTCATGTACTGGAAGCCGACGCCGTCCGGCTTGATCGGGCCATAGGGCGTAAAGCGATCAGCGTAGTGGATCAGCGTCGGCTCGGATATTGCCTTTTTGCCAAAATACCCGCTGCCGCCGACGAAAACCTGGAATTGCTCGACCTTGTGAAAATGCGGCCGGACTGTCATGCCCATCGAACGGGTTTCAGTAAGAAAACACTGAGGACCGGGAGCGAGCTGCCCATTGCGGCCGATGATATCGACGATCTTGAACTGCCCTTCAGGCGTGTCGATTAAGCGGGGCTTGAAATCCGAAGCGGAGATCACCTGCATTATTCATATACTCCGGGGAGGATTTTCTTCGACGCTGGCGGCGATTGCTTTTCAACATTGCATGTACTCCACGAATTCGTCCATCTTCTTCTGAGAAAAACAGACGACGCGTTGAGCGTCGCGATCACGTCAATGCGATATCGAAGTTGGGAATGATACTTTGTCGGGCTGTTCGGAAACCGAAGCGGTCGTCGCTCACGTCCTGAAATTGGACGCGCTTCGCTGCGACGCGATTGTGGCCAATGATATCGACACGCTCGAAAAAATAATCGCCGATGACTTCGTCTATACCCACGCTTCTGGTCTTGTCGACACCAAGGAAACTTATATGGCCACCCGCCGGTCGGGATCAGTGAAATTCACCAAACTCGCCCGGGAGGATATCAAGGTGCGGGTGTTTCATTCCTTGGTGGTCTTTTTGACAGGCCGGCTTCGCAGTTGGCTGAGCACAGGACAGACACAAAAGGTGAATTATCACCGCTTTACGGCAGTTTGGACCAAAGTCGCAGAGGATTGGCGTATCGTCAGCTTCGAAGCGACGAATATCGTCGACACAAAAACGGATATCCGAGTGGGAAAGGAAGCGGCGGCGGATTCCGTGACACAGTAAAGGGGCGGCTTTATGCGACATGGAGTGCGGCAGAAAAGAATCAATCCACGAGGGCAAGCCCAAGACAAACGTGATCAGAAGGGCGATTTCAGAATGCTTACCGCAGTGAATGAACGGCGCGAGGCTAAAAATAATTCCGTTGCGCGAGACCCAGCGGTAGCACTGCTGCGCACCATCGATCTGACCAAAAGCTATATAACCCGTAGCGGCGACTCGCTTTTTGCGCTGAAAGCGACCTCGCTCGCTCTTGAGGACGGCGAGTTCGTGAGTGTTGTCGGACCTTCCGGCTGCGGCAAGTCGACTTTGATGATGCTGATTGCCGGTATCATTCCGCGCAGTGAGGGCGAGATCATTTACCGCGGCCACGCGGTCACGCGAGCCCAGCGTGGCATGGGCGTCGTCTTCCAATCTCCTGTCCTGTTGCCATGGTCTACCGTCATGGAAAACGTCTTGCTGCCGATTCGCGTACTGGGCGGCGACCGCGCCGCAGCCACGGCCCGGGCAGAGCAGTTGCTATCGACCGTTGGTCTCCAGGGGTTCGAACACAAGTATCCGTCCGAACTATCCGGCGGCATGCAACAACGCGTCAGCATCGCACGCAGCCTCATTCATGATCCCGGTTTGCTGTTGATGGATGAACCGTTCGGTGCGCTAGACGCACTGACGCGCGAGCGCATGAGTCTCGAGCTGCAGAATATCTGGCTTGCCAACCGGAAAACGGTTTTCTTCATAACGCACAGCATTCTGGAGGCAGTTTTTCTGTCCGATCGGGTTTTGGTCATGTCCGCACGGCCGGGCTGCATCATCCGTGAATTCCGCATTCCGTTTGTCCGCCCGCGCGACTTCGATCTCAGTACAACCAAGGAATTCGGCGCGTATGTCGGCGAGATCCGTCATCTTCTCGGAGCGAAAGTCGATGCGTAAACAGGGGCGTTTCAAAATCTCGTATAACTGGACGTGGACGCTCGCCAGCGCCGTGTTGGCGCTGGCCCTCTGGCAGATATCCGTTACGATGTTCCAGCTTCCGCCCTATGTGCTGCCCAAGCCGTCGGCGGTGTGGACGGCGCTCATCGCCGGCCTGACCGCCTCCCCAAGCAGCCGCTCAAGTTTCTGGTTTCAGCTCGCGGACACGCTCGAGGGAACGCTGTACGGGTTTCTGATCGCCGCAGCATTGGGAATCTCGCTCGCGGCATTGATGTCCGAATACCGCGTCGTGCGACGCCTGCTGTTCCCCTATGTCGTCTGGCTCCAGAGTCTTCCTAAAATCGCGATCGCGCCGCTGTTCGTGATTTGGTTTGGTTACGCCACACTATCCAAGGTGGCAATGGCGACCACGATCACATTGTTCCCCGTGCTCCTCAATTCGCTTGAGGGCTTCGCGGTAGTGGAACGCGATCGCTTGCAGCTCATGAAATCGCTCGATGCGAGTCGTTGGCAGACTTTCTGGATGATCAAACTGCCCAGTGCCATGCCGTTCATTTTTGCCGGCCTCAATCTTGGAATCGTCTATGCGCTGCTTGGAACTCTGCTAGCCGAGTTCCTGGGCTCGCAGCGCGGCATCGGCGTGGTCATCACCCAGCTCGAATCCGTGTCCGATACAGCAGGAATTTTCGCCATACTCGTCGTGCTCGCGGTGGTGAGCTACCTGCTGATAGCCTTCATGCGCGCCTTGCAACAGCACTTCGTCTTCTGGTCTGGCAGCGAGCAAACCGTCGATGTGGACGTGACACCTCCCCGCAAACGCAGGCGCGGGCGAAGCGGATCCTAAAATCTGATCTGATGATCGGCGTCGCGCAACCACCTGCATTAACCATCGAAAAGTGCGCGGATGCGGGTATTGACGCCGCAGATAGAGTCTGAATAGTAACGATCAACGCGCGCGCCTAATAAAACAAAAATAGCGAGCGGCAACAATGCGCTGGGAGGCATGCAAGCCGTTGTTCGTTTCACACCCGCACAAGAATCCATTGGCTTTTCCGGCCGACCGGCGGCAAATGTCGGTTTCGTATTCTCCCCGGTCGTAGCGATGACCCCGCTCGGCAAAGTCCGCGAGAACGGTGCGATTCCCCTTAGGAACGCGATGCAGCAAGCCTCTGCCGAAATCGTCTTGGAAGTCAGGGGCGTGACCCATCAGTTTCGCCACGCAAGTCGCGAAAAATGGCCGACCGCGGTATCGGCACTCGAGAACGTCAGTCTGACGGCGCGAAAGGGGGAATTCGTCTCGCTCGTCGGACCAAGCGGCTGCGGCAAGTCGACCCTGCTGCAGATTCTCGCCGGCCTCGTGACGAGT
>Ga0209624_10001930_pt1 | contig 15760 bp, 13 predicted proteins | sample JacPinW_OM2H0_O1_FD_188565 | JGI IMG/M metagenome (GOLD analysis project Ga0209624, IMG submission 188565) | Forest soil microbial communities from Algoma, Ontario, Canada - Jack Pine, Ontario site 1_JW_OM2H0_O1 (SPAdes) (version 2) | ecosystem: Environmental > Terrestrial > Soil > Boreal...
ATGCTTGGCAGGCTGCGCCCGGAATTCTTCCCCCGAATCTTCGGCGACAGCGGCCGGCTGCCGCTGGATGCGGACCTGGTGTCGCTTCGATTCTCGCAGCTTGCCGGTGAAATCAGTAGCGCCACCGGCCTTCACCATTCGCCGGCAGATGTGGCCACCGGGTTCCTGCAGATCGCGGTCGACAATATGGCGAACGCAGTCAAGAAGATCTCCGTGCAGCGCGGCTACGATGTGACTGAATACACGCTGAGCAGCTTTGGCGGTGCCGGCGGTCAGCACGCCTGTCTGGTCGCGGATGCGCTGGCGATCAAGACGGTATTCGTGCATCCGCTGGCAGGCGTGTTGTCCGCCTACGGCATCGGATTGGCCGATGTGAGGGTGTTGAAAGCGCAGGCGGTTGAGGCACCGTTTGAGGATGCCACGCTGCGGCGACTGGACAAGACTTACGCGCAGCTTGCCTTGAACGCAGCTGCGGAGATCGCCAGCCAGGGCGTGAGAGCCGACCAGATCCGCATCGAGCGGCGTCTGGCGCTCAAATACCAGGGAACGGACAGCACGTTGGATCTGCTGCTGGCCGACCTGGGGGAAATGAAAACCGACTTCGAGCGCCAGTATCGCGCACGTTACGGATTCCTGATGCCGGATCGGGCTTTGACGATCGAGTCGATCACGCTGGAGGCCGTTGGCGTTACCGAGCGCACCGACGAGCGCGCTGCCGTGTTCACACCGCGCGAGGCAGATCCCGCGCCGCTGGCCGTACATGCTATGTACAGCGAAGGAGCCTGGCGAGATACGCCGTTCTTTGAGCGCGAGGCCCTGCGTCCCGGCGACAGTATCGACGGGCCGGCCGTCATCTGCGAAAGCAACGCGACTACCATCGTCGAACCGGGCTGGCGCGCGACGTTGACGGCGCTGAATCATCTCTTCTTGAGGCGCGAGGCTCCCGTCAGCCATACCCACGCGGCGGGTTCGGCAGCCGATCCTGTGCGGCTGGAGCTGTTCAATAATCTCTTCATGTCGATCGCCGAGCAAATGGGCGTGGTTCTGGCGAAGACTGCGCACTCGGTGAACATCAAGGAGAGGCTTGATTTTTCCTGCGCCCTGTTCGACGGCGATGCTCAACTGATCGCCAATGCGCCGCACATGCCGGTGCATCTGGGCTCGATGGGCGAATCGGTGCTGGCCGTGCTGAACAAGCACCTTGGGCGACTGCAGCCCGGTGACGTGTACCTGCTGAATGCGCCTTACGCCGGCGGCACGCATTTGCCGGACGTTACCGCGGTGATGCCGATATTCGACGCGGCACGCCCGGCCCGACCGACATTTTTCGTCGCTGCACGCGGCCACCATGCCGATATCGGCGGCATCACGCCCGGATCGATGCCCCCGTTTTCCGCAAGCATCGGCGAAGAAGGCGTTTTGATCGATAACTTCGAACTGGTGGCGTGCGGTGTGCTGCGCGAGACGGCCATGCGCGAACTGCTGCAGAGCGGCGCTCACCCTTCGCGCAATCCGGCGCAAAATCTTGCCGATATGCGCGCGCAAATAGCAGCCAACGCCAAGGGCAGTGCGGAGCTCAAGGCGTTGGTGGCGCAGTACGGCTTGAACACCGTGATCGCCTACATGCGGCACGTGCAGGACAATGCCGAGGAGTCGGTACGCCGCGTCATCACCTCGCTCAAGGACGGTCACTTCATCCTGCCGCTCGACAACGGCTCGCGCATTGAAGTGGCCGTGCGCGTCGATGCCGAAAGCCGCAGCGCGTGCATCGACTTCACCGGCACCAGCGCTCAATTGCAGGACAATTTCAATGCGCCGCGCGCCGTAACCACGGCGGCGGTGCTGTACGTATTTCGCACGTTGGTGAACGATGACATTCCGCTCAATGCGGGATGCTTGAAGCCGCTGCAAATAATTCTGCCTGACGCCTGCATGCTCAACCCGAAGTCCCCTGCAGCCGTGGTGGCCGGCAACGTCGAGACTTCCATGTGCGTGACGAACGCGTTGTATGGAGCCTTAGGTGCGATGGCCGCCAGTCAATGCACCATGAACAATTTCACCTTCGGCAACGGTCAGTACCAGTACTACGAAACCATTGCCGGGGGCTCGGGTGCAGGACCCGAATTCGACGGCACCAGCGTGGTCCAAACTCATATGACCAATTCACGGCTGACCGATCCTGAGGTTCTGGAATTCAGATTCCCCGTGCGCCTCGAGTCGTATGAAATTCGCGCAAGGTCCGGCGGTGCCGGACGCTGGAAGGGCGGCGACGGCGGCATCCGGCGCGTTCGCTTTCTGGAGTGCATGACGGCGTCCATCTTGAGTAACGGCCGCACCGTCGGCTCATTCGGCATGGCGGGCGGCGAGTCAGGTGCTGTCGGCGAAAATTACATTGAGCGAGCCGATGGCCGAGTGGAGAAGCTCGCGCATATAGGTCAAGTGGATGTGCAGCCCGACGATGTGATGGTGATCTGTACGCCGGGCGGCGGAGGTTACGGAAAAGTATAGTATAATTGAAATTAGATATGATTCGTATCATATTGGAATATCTATTAATTATTTGTTGTTGAATCTCTTGAGACTGGACCCAACTTAAAGTGATTTCTAGGTTTGTTAAAGTGATTTCTAGTTTGATTTACACTGGCGGACGCGACCGCAGAGGCTCCCTAAGTATGTCTGAGATTGAAATTGTTGAGGTCGGTCCGCGCGACGGTTTGCAAAACGAATCGGTGCTGTTCAGCACACAGCAGAAGCTTGAGTTTATCGAGCGCGCGATCAACACCGGCGTGCGCCGCATCGAAGTCGCCAGCTTTGTTAACCCTAAGCTGGTGCCGCAAATGGCCGATGCCGAAGCGGTATCTGCAGGACTGCTCCCACGCGACGATGTGATCTATATCGGTTTGGTGCTCAACAAGCGCGGCGCGCTGCGCGCCATTGAGGCGGGTCTTGATGAACTCGGTGCCGTATGCGCGGCTTCCGACGGATTTGCGATTCGCAATCAGGGTCAAACTTCGGACGAATCGTTGGCGATGTGCTGTGAGGTCGTGCGCTTGGCGCGCCAGGAGGGGCGGCGCGGCCAGATCACGATTTCCACGGCGTTCGGCTGTCCGTTTGACGGCGAGGTCGATCCGCAACGGGTGGTCGATATGGCGAAGACGGCAGCTGCCGCAGGTCCTGTCGAAGTCGCCATCGCCGATACCATCGGCGTCGCCGCGCCGCGCGATGTTGCCGAGCTGGTTGCGAAGGTAAAGGCCGCGATCGCACCGCTGCCCGTGCGCGTACACTTTCACAATACGCGAAACACGGGCCTCGCCAATGTCTGGGCTGCGGTCAATGCCGGCGCCAGCACGGTGGATGCGTCATTGGGCGGCCTGGGTGGCTGTCCCTTTGCGCCTCGGGCCACGGGCAATGTGCCGACCGAAGACGTGATCTACCTGCTGGAGCGCTCGGGATACCACACCGGGCTCGACATAGACCGGGTGATCGAGGCGGCCGCGTGGCTCGCGGCTGAGATGGGTCGCGAATTACCCGGCATGCTGAGCAAGGCCGGCAATTTTCCGGGCGCCGCGGTGCGGCGTTGACAGGACTACAGGGGTTTCAAGCAGCGCTTGAAACGATCATCGACCCGATGAGCGTACCAATCGGTGGTGAGAGTGCGTTTGATTTTCGGTCCGCCCAGTTTAATGCGCGGCACCAGGGCGGGCGGCAGTTGCCTTCCGGCCTTCTGATTGGCCAGCGCGAACACGCGCTGATACAGCGTCGTTGCTTCAAAGCCCTTGGTTTTTCCTTCGGCCAGGCCGGCATGGATGGCGCCGTCGCTCATCTTGAGCCGCGCGGCCAGCGCGCGCACCGCAAGTTCGGTATCACCCGGATTGCTCGCATCGCCGGCATGCGGCAATAGCGCGCCGTCGGCGACGAGAGAGATGCCGGAGGCAGCGCTGACCGCACTTTGAAAGGCGGCATTGCGGCTTGCGTATTGCCCGGCATTGAAATCCGCGAAACGGTACAGGTACTGATCGTACGGCGCGCGATAGTCCAGAAGGTGCGCGACGCCAAAATACACGCTGCCGCGGCGGGTAAATAATTCGTCTCCGATGCTGACCTTGACCGGATAGGGGTACGGTGCGACAGCTGAAAACTGCTCTGCAAAGGCAACATTGACCTGCATGGGCCCGCGCGTGCGTATCGGATTGCGATCGGCGAACAGCGTGCGGCCGAGCGGCACTCCGGCGAGGAAGTCCTCATAGGCGTCGCTCAAGTCTTTTTCGGTTTTTGCCGCGTCAATCCGCTCGCCGTAGCTGCGGCCGTCGGACGATTTTAGCTGCAGCACACCATTCACGATCAGCATCGGCACATGCGCGCGCTCGGCGCGGGTGTTGATTTCTTTGCGCGCGATTACACCGAGGCCGGGTATCGCCGGGTCGACCTGAAATCCTGATTCCTGTTCGATCACGGCCACCACGGCACAAATGTTTTCGCGGTTCGGCGTCACGGTGAGCGCCGTGAACGCGGCGTACATGTCGGTGGCCCAGCCGGGTCGATCCGGCACATTTCGCGGCAACGACCCCTCGATCAGGGCGCGCGCGTCGGCGGGGTTCAAGTCGGGCGCCGCCTTCGGCTGCTCGCCGGCACAGCCGGCCAACAACAGTACGGTTCCCAACCCGATCAGGACTTTGTTTTGATGCATCGCAGTCATAAGGTATATCAGGCAAGGCGTATGGTACCGGTTCGATCGCAGGCGTAGTCTTTATCAAAGTTTTTGCATCAAAAACCAAAACATTGAAAATCGAATTCAAGGAGACGAGTCATGAGCATCAACGAAGCCAAACTGAACGAATTCCTCGGCAAAGCGGTGAGCGATTTGGGTGCTGCCCTGAGCGCAACACTGGTCCTCGTCGGCGACCGTCTGGGCCTTTATAAGGAACTGGCGAAAGGCGCGCTCACTTCCGCCGAGCTTGCGCAACGCACGGGCACCAACGAACGCTACGTCCGCGAATGGCTGGGCAATCAAGGCGCGAGCGGTTACATCCAGTACGATGCCGCGAGCGGCAAATGGTCCATGACGCCGGAGCAAATACTGTGTCTGGCCGATCCGAACGGACCGGTGGACATGCCGGGCGCGTATAACATCGTCGAGGCGACATTTCATGCGCTCGGGCGAACGCTCGAGAATTTCAAGACCGGCAAAGGCATGGAGTGGGGCGAACACCATCCCTGTCTGTTCCATGGTACGGAGCGATTTTTTCGCGCGGGCTACAACGCGAACCTGATCACGGCGTGGCTGCCGGCGCTCGAAGGGGTCGTGGATAAACTAAAGCGCGGGGCGCGCGTCGCGGACGTAGGCTGCGGCCACGGCGCGAGCACGGTATTGATGGCCAAGACGTATCCTAAATCGACGTTCGTGGGCTATGACTACCACGGCGAGTCGATCCGGGTCGCTCGTGAGCGCGCCGCCGCGGCAGGGGTTGCCAATGCGCAATTTGAAGTGAGCGATGCGGTCAGCTACTCAGGCAAGCAGTTCGACGTGATCGCTTTCTTCGACTGCCTGCACGATATGGGCGATCCGGTGGGCGTTGCGCGTCACGCACGTCAGGCGCTCAAAGCCGATGGCACGGCGATGATCGTCGAGCCTTTCGCCAACGATAATGTTCAGGACAATCTCAACCCTGTCGGGCGCGTCATGTATGGCGCCTCCTCGCAAATATGCGTGCCGGTTTCGCTCGCACGCAAGGGTCCGGCGCTGGGTGCTCAGGCCGGCGAAGCGCGATTGCGGGAAGTCGTCGTCACCGGCGGCGGATTCGGTAAATTTCGGCGCGCGACCGAGACCCCGTTCAATTTGGTGCTTGAGGCGCGGCCATGAGCTTTAAGCGGTCGGATCGCGCCGCCATAACAGGAGGCCAATACCTACGCACCAAGTGAACCACGCGGCGAATAGCGATCTTTGCACCAGTCCGTACAAGGGCTTGATCTGCGCCCAAATGGAGCTGTGCCGCATGAGAGAGCTGAGGTTCAGTCCGATGCTGACCCAGACCAACGCGAACAGAACCCACGAGAAGACGATCAACGGTCTCGCTGTCGTGTCGCCTCGCCAAGCGAGCGCGAACGCCAGCGGGGCCTGGTAGCCGATCAATTCGGACTCACCGAATACATTGTGAAGCGGGTGCGGAAAGGCAAAGATTCCTACGCCGGCGGCTGACAGCGCCATGCAACCGATCAAGTACGCAGACCAAGTGCCATGAACGGCTTTCATCGAGACATGCCGCACGCCGAACGCGAAGACAAGCAAGCAGGCCGCTACGCTGCACAGCATGACTGCAAATGGAATTCTGGCCGGCGAATCCATCTCGCCGATTTCGCTCACCGTCTGGCGAACCTGGCTATAGTCGGGAACCATGAGGCCTAAGCCCACGATCCCCACCGCCAAGATGGCGGCCGCGAGAGGCCCGAACAACAAGCGATGGTCTCGAGCACCCATCACGGGCGCGGTCGGCGGCATGTTCAACGGGGCTGCATTCTGACGGCGCCGTCCAGACGGATGGTCTCGCCGTTCAGCATCACGTTCTCCAGAATCTGCACGATCAGCGCTGCGAATTCTTCGGGCTCGCCGAGACGCGGTGGGAAAGGCGTCTGTTTGCCGAGCGAGTCCTGCGCTTCTTGAGGAAGGCCCTTCATCATCGGCGTGGCAAACAAGCCCGGCGCGACGGTCATGACGCGTATTCCACTGGATGCCAGCTCGCGCGCCATCGGCAAGGTCATGGCAACGATGCCGCCCTTGGAGGCCGAATAGGCAATCTGTCCGATTTGTCCATCATACGCGGCAACGGATGCCGTCATGACAATGACTCCCCGCTCGCCTTGCGCGTTGGGCGAATTGGATTGCATGGCCACGGCCGCCGATTTGGCGACCAGCACGGTCCCGAGCAGATTGATTTCGATCATCTTGCGAAAGGAACTTCCGGCCATAGGGCCTTGTCGGCCGACGAGCCGGCCGGGCGTGGCGATTCCCGCGCAATTGATGGCTGCAGTGATGCTGCCCATCGACACCTGTGCCTGCTTCACGGCAGCGTCCACCGCCGTCTCATCACTGACATCGGCGGCGATGAAAGTTGCGCGCTCGCCCAACGCGGCGGCGGCGGCGTCGCCTGCCGCAGCGTTCAGGTCGAAAATGGCGGCCCTGCCGCCGCCATGGACGATTCGACTCACCACCGCGAGGCCAAGACCTGAGGCTCCGCCGGTGACGATGGCATTCACTTCCTTCAATTGCATGCATGAACTCCTTGCAAACTGGCCAGCGGATGCCGCGCACCCGCCCAGGGATCGGCAAACATCGCCTCGACGGAGGCGTCGGTGACCTCTTCGATGTGCTGCGGGCGCCACACCGGCGCGTTGTCCTTGTCGATGATCATCGCCCGAACACCTTCGATGAAGTCGCCTTGAACGAAGCAGTTGCGCACCAGCCCAAGCTCCATTCGCAAGCACTCGGCCAGGCTCATCGATTTTCCACGCTTCAGCAGTTCCAGAGTGACGGCCAACATGGTGGGCGAGCGTGTGTTGATCAGATCGACGGTCTGCCTGGCCCACTCCAAGAACTGCGGCCGGCTCTCTCCTTCAAGCGACTCAAGCAGAGCAGGCACGCTGGCCGCGGCGAAATGCTGATCGATGGCGGGACGGATCGCCGCCAGCGGCGCCGGCGGCAGATCGATGCCGGCTAATCTTTGAATGACGCCCTTGATCGCGGCACGCGAATCCTCGCTCCTCTGAGCAGCACTGAAGGTCAGTGCGCTCAATTCGGATTCCAGCAAGTCCACTCCGGCGCGCGGCAGGTACATGTCGGCGAGTCCGGCATACAAGGCGTCGGCGGCGCGAATCTGTACGCCGGTCAAGGCCAGATAGGGTCCCAAGGAACCGTCAAGGCGCGACAAGAAGTAGCTGGCCCCCACATCCGGAAAGAACCCAATGGCCACTTCCGGCATCGCCATGCGCGTGCGGTCCCCCACGATGCGCAGGCGCGACCCTTGGGAGATACCCATGCCACCGCCCATGACAATGCCGTCGATCAGGGCGATGTAGGGCTTGGGATACGCATGCAGTAGATGGTCCAGCGGATATTCCGTTACAAAGAAATCGCGGTGCAGGCTGTCCTGGTGTTGATAACTCTCATAGATCGCGCGTATATCGCCGCCGGCGCAAAAGGCTTTCTCACCTGCACCTTTGATGAGCACAGCGTTGATATTCGCATCTGCCGAGAATTGACTTAAGTCCGAGCGCAGTTGCACGATCATGTCCAACGACAGCGCATTGAGCGCAGCGGGGCGGTTCAGGGTGATGAACGCGATACGGTTGCGGACTTCGCTCTGGATCAAGCGTACCGCCAATTGGGTTTGCGCTTCTCCAAGAACGCGTTGACGCCTTCGCGCTGATCTTCGCCGTCGAACAAGTCGACGAAGCGCTCGCGTTCCATCGCCAGAGCGGCGCCGCGCGGCGTGCCTTGCCGAGCCTGATGTATCAAGGTCTTGCTATAAGTGACGGCGCTGGGACTCAAAGTTGAGACGCGCTTGGCGAGTTCCAGTGCCGCGGGTAGAGCTTGGCCGCGCGCCACGACTTGTTCCACCAAGCCGATGCGCAGAGCCGTCTCGGCATTGACCCGTTCGTTGGTCAAGATCATGCGTTTTGCCCAGCCCTCACCCACCAACCAGGGCAAAGTCTGGGTGCCGCAGCCGCAGGGGAGTAAGCCGACCGAGGGCTCGGGCAACGCCATCTGGGCATGCTCCTCGCAGATGCGCAAGTCGCAGGCCAGAGCGCATTCCAAACCGCCCCCCATCGCGTAGCCATTCATCGCGGCAATGAATACCGGACGCGATTCCTGCAGCGCTTCGAAGGTCGCGCCGAATCTTTGTGCCATGAGACGGGCGTGTACCTTGTCGCCGCTTGCAAATTCCTTGAGATCCGCGCCTGCGCTGAAGAACTTCTCGCCGCGACCCGTGACCACTGCCGCGCGTACCTGCAGATTGCGATTCAAATCGCCGATGAGCGCGTGGAACTGCTCCAACCCCGCCGCCGTGAAGGTGTTGGCCGAAGGATTGTTCAAGGTCACCAGGGCGACGGATCCGTCGATCGAGCATTCAATCACTGTCAGCTCCCGCCTTAAGACTGGTGTCGATACAAGTTGATGATGGCGGAGAAGTCCTGGCCGCCCGCGCCTTGCGCACTGAATAGCTGGTATAGCTGCTGCGCGAGGGCTCCCAACATCGCGGGTTGCTTGGATAGCTTCGCCGCATCGACGGCCAGTCCCAGATCTTTGAGCATCAGGTCCGCGCCAAAGCCGCCGGTGTAGCCGCGCGCGGCCGGCACATTTTCCATGACGCCGGGATAGGGGTTGTAGGTGTCGGAGCTCCAGCAGCGGCCGCTCGAAGTATTGATGATGCCCGCCAATACTTTCGCATCGATGCCGAGCGCGGTCCCTAAGTTCATGGCCTCGGACACGCCGATCATGGTGATGCCGAGCAGCAGGTTGTTGCAGATCTTGGCGACTTGGCCGGTGCCGCTCTCGCCGCAGTGGACGATGTTCTTGCCCATGTGGCGCAAGACCGGCGCGATCTTCTCGAACACGCCGGCGTCGCCGCCGACCATGAACGTCAGGGTGCCTGCTTCGGCGCCGCCCGTGCCTCCCGACACCGGCGCATCCGCCATCGGATTGCCGTGCTCCGCGGCCAGCACCGCGACTTCACGCGCAGTATGCGGATCAATGGTGCTCGAATCGATGAGCGTCACCCCCGGCGCAACGCCCGCCAAAACTCCGTCATTCCCGAGATAGACCGTTTTCACGTGCGGCGAGGACGGCAGCATGGTGACGACCAATTCAGCGTCGTCGGCGGCGCGCGCCGCCGAATTGGCGGCGCCGGCCCCGGCGGCCTTCAGCGCATCGACGTTGCGCTGCACGACGTCATAGACGACCAGCGAATGTCCGGCCTTGAGCAGATTGCGCGCCATGGGCGCACCCATATGGCCAAGGCCCACGAAGCCGATTTTCATTTGAGGCTGATCGTCGTATTCACGCCGCCCGATGTGGTGCTGTCATCGAACCATCGCGACGTAATCGTCTTGGTTTGTGTGTAGAACTGAATCACTTGCTTGCCGTAGGGGCCCAGATCGCCCAGCTTCGAACCGCGCGATCCGGTGAAACTGAAAAACGGCACGGGCACAGGTATGGGCACGTTGATGCCGACCTGTCCCACGTCGATTTCATTTTGGAATTTGCGCGCAGCGGCGCCGCTCTGCGTAAACAGGCCGGTGCCGTTGCCGAAGGGATTTTTGTTGATCAGATCGATGGCTTCGTTCAAGGTCTGCACGCCGACGATGACCATCACGGGTCCGAAGATCTCGGTGGTATAGATTTTCATATTCGGCGTGACGCCGGAAAATATCGTCGGTCCGATGAAATTGCCGTTCTCGAATCCGCTGACCTTGACGCCGCGGCCATCCAATTCGAGCTTCGCACCTTCCTTGATGCCGTCTTCGACCAAGCCCAAAATGCGCTGCTTGGCGGTGCGCGAAATGACGGGCCCGATGTCCGTGCCTTTTTCGCTGCCGGAATTCACTTTGAGCGTCTTCGCCTTGGCGACGATCTCGGGGATCCAACGCTGCGCCTCGCCCACGAGCACCGTCACGGAGGTCGCCATGCAGCGCTGTCCTGCGGCACCGAATGTCGCGCCCACCAAGGCATTGAGCGATTGTTCCTTGTTGGCATCCGGCATGATCACCGCGTGATTCTTGGCGCCCATCATGGCCTGTACGCGCTTACCGTGCTGCGTGCCCAGGTTGTACACATGCGTGCCCACCGGCGTCGAGCCGACAAATGAAATGGCAACAATGTCCGGATGCGTGCAAATCGCGTCGACGGCGCGCTTGCCGCCGTGGATGATGTTGAGAACACCGGGAGGCACGCCGGCCTGAAGCGCGAGCTCCGCCAACAGCATCGGCGTCAGAGGATCCTGTTCCGAGGGCTTGAGCACGAAGGTATTGCCGCAGACGATGGCCATGGGGAACATCCATAGCGGGATCATCGCCGGAAAATTAAAGGGCGTGATCCCGGCGCATACGCCGATGGGTTGTCGAATGGTGTACGTGTCGACGCCGCCGGCGACGTTTTCAGCGAACTCGCCCATCTGCAAACTGCCGATGGAACACGCGTGTTCGACGACTTCCAGGCCGCGAAAAACATCGCCCTCGGCATCGGCAACCGTCTTGCCTTGTTCGGCGCTCAAGGTTTGTGCGATGCGGTTCATGTGCTCTCGCACCAGAGCCTGCAGTTTGAGCATGATCCGGGCACGCGCCGCCAGCGGCGTGTGCTTCCAGGTCTTGTAGGCTTCCTTGGCCGCGGCCACGGCAGCATCAATTTCTCCGTCCGTCGCGAACGGGACTTGCGCCAGTACTTCCTGTGTTGCCGGATTGATGACGTCGTGCCATTCGGTCGTCTTGGATTCGACGAAGGCGCCGTTGATCAGCAATTTAACCGTGTCCACGGCTTTGCCCTGCAGTGCGGGTTTAGGCGTCATATCAATACCTCTCTTTTAAAGTTCCGGGCGCTCGAGCAATTCCCTGGCGATCACCAGCCTCTGGATCTCGTTCGTGCCCTCGTAAATCTGTGTGATGCGCGCATCGCGGTAATATCGCTCCACATCGTAGTCCGCCAGATAGCCGTAGCCACCGTGAATCTGTATGGCATGGGAGCACACCCGTTCGGCCATCTCCGAGGCGTACAGTTTAGCCTGGCAGGCCTCCGAAAGGCAGGGCTCCCCGGCGCTGCGCAGGCGCGCCGCGTGATGTGTCAGCAGCCGCGCGGAATTGATGGAAGTGTGCATGTCCGCCAGCATGTTGCTGATGCTGCCGAACTTCACGATCGGCTGATCAAATTGCTTGCGCGTCTGCGCATAGGCCAGCGCCGCCTCGAATGCCGCCCGGGCGATACCGATGGCTTGCGCAGCAATACCGATGCGCCCGCCCTCCAGGTTGGACAACGCGATGGATAATCCCTTGCCGCGTGGGCCCAAGAGGCCTTCCGAGCCGATCCTGCAATTGTCGAAGGTGATGGCGCAGGTATCGGAAGCGCGGATGCCGAGCTTGTGCTCGGGACGTCCTACGAGAAACCCCGGCGTATCCGTCGGCACGATGAAAGCAGACAATCCTTTCTTGCCCAACTCCGGATCCGTTACCGCAAACACGATTGCGACCTTCGCGCGCTTGCCGTTGGTGATGAACTGCTTGGTGCCGTTGAGCACCCAAGTGTCGCCGTCCAGGATGGCGCGGGTTTTCAAATTATGCGCCTCCGATCCGGCCTGCGGTTCCGTCAAGCAAAAGCAGCCGATGATGCGGCCTTGCGCCATACCGGCAAGATAGCGTTGCTTCTGTTCAACATCGCCGTACTTGAGGATGGGCCCGCAACCGACGGAGCTGTGCACGCTCACCAGCGCCGCGGTGGCGGCATCGCCCGCGGCGATCTCCTCGACTGCCAGCGCGTAGGCGATGTAGTCGGTGTAGGAACCTCCCCATTCATCCGGCACCATCATGCCGAGAAGCCCCAATTCCCCGAGTTTGGCGACCGCCGAATCGCCGATCCAACCGTCCTTCTCCCATTGGGCGGCGTGGGGTTTGAGTTCCTGGAGCGCAAAATCCTTCGCGGAATCGCGGATCATGCGCTGCTCGTCGGTGTAGAAATCCATAACGAAGTCCCAAGCGCGTCGGCGGGTGGCCGTATCGCGTAAACTATAAGGTGGAGTTGTCACTGCGGCGTGCCCAAACCGTTCAAAATGCGTGAGCGAAAATGCAACAGTTGCCGAAGGGCTTGAGCCGAGCGGCCGGCGCCGAGGCGGCAAGGTCCGAACCGGGAACCATAGCGATTTGCTTCGTCGCAGCAGCGCTGGAGAGCGTGCGCGCCCGGGGTCTGGATGCGGACGGACTGCTCAGGCAGATCGGACTTTCACCGGGGCTGTTGCAGTCATCGCAGACGCGCGTGTCGGCCAAGCATTACGGTGCCCTGTGGCGCTTGGTCGCACTGACCCTGGATGATGAATTTTTCGGCCAAGACTCGCGCCGCATGAAGGCGGGGAGTTTTGCGATGATTTGCCATTCGGTGCTCAGTTGCCGAACCTTAGGGCGGGCGATCGATCGCAGTCTGCGATTCTACGCGCTGATACTGGACGACATTTACGGCAAGCTGAATCGGGATGGCGCTGAAGCGAGCATCACGCTGCACGCCGCCGCCGCGCCGCCGCGCGTGTTTGCGCACGAAGCGCTCCTCATGCTGTTGCACGGCGTGGCCTGTTGGCTGGTCGGACGCCGCATCCCGATCAAGCGCGCTCAGTTCAGCTACGAGGAACCGGCGCATAGCGGCGAGTATCGCCTGATGTACAGCACCAGCATCGGTTTTCGAGCGCCGCATACAGCCATCGTTTTCGATGCCGCGTTCCTCGCGCTGCCCATCGTCCAGAATGAACGAACAGTGAAGGAATTTTTGCGCAACGCGCCGGAAAACATTTTACTGAAGTATAAAAATGGCAGCAGCCTGGGGGCGAGGATCCGGCGGCGTCTGCGTCAGTCGCTGCCGGGAGACCTGCCTGAGTTCGAAGCGCTGGCAGAGGAAATGAATATGACCCCTGCAACTTTGCGCCGGCGGCTGCACGAAGAAGGCACGTTTTATCAATCGATCAAAGATCAATTGCGCAGAGACCTGGCCATCGGGTACTTGAGCCATTCGAAGCGCAGCGCCATGGACATCGGCCTGGAGCTCGGCTTTTCCGAGCGCAGTGCCTTTCATCGCGCATTCAAGAAATGGACCGGTGCGTCGCCGGGCGAATTTCGGCGCCGTCTGCAAGCTTAAGAGCCTTAAGCTTGCGCCCTACGCCTGCGCGTGTTGCAATTTCGCGCACTCGTTTTGAGCGTTTTTGTCACGGGGCTTTAACGGGCTTCCCTCTATAGTTTTAGGTCACCCAGTAGGACCATGAAGTGAGCAGCATCCAAGTCGATTTTTCCGGAAAGGTGATTGCGGTCACCGGCGCGTTGGGTGCCATGGGCTCAGCGGTTGCGGCGACACTCGCCGGTTTTGGCGCGCAGGTGGCGCGGCTCGATCACGCCGCCGTGCCGCCGGGAGCGCCTACGGGCTCGCTGTCGTTCGGCGGCCTGGACTTAGCGGACGATGCCGTCGCGGCTGCCGTTTTGAGGCAGATTGTTCAAGAGACCGGCCGGTTGGACGGACTGGTCAACATCGCCGGCGGCTTTCGCTTCGAGAAGCTCGAGCAAGGAACGCTGGAAACTTGGGATTCACAGTACCGGACGAATCTACGTACGGCGGTCGCCTGCTGCAAGGCCGCGCTGCCGTATCTGGTGAAGTCCGGGCACGGCCGCATCATCAACATTGGCGCGCTCGGCGCGGTCAAGGCGGGCGCCGGCATGGGCGCCTACGCGGCCTCGAAAGCCGGCGTCGCGAAACTAACCGAGGCACTCGCCGATGAACTCAAAGATCGAGGCGTTACCGTGAATGCACTGCTGCCAAGCACGCTGGACACGCCGCGCAACCGCCTCGACATGCCGACGGCGGATTTTAGCCGCTGGGTGGCGCCTGCTGCGATCGGCGAGGTGATCGCCTTTCTGATCTCGGACTCCGCCGGCGCGGTCACGGGCGCTTTGATACCCGTTGCGGGGCGCGTATGAGCGTGTCGAGTGAGCCTTCCGCCGGTGCGCGCCTGCGCGCCGCCGTAACCGAGGAAAGTCCGCTGCAAATGGTGGGCGCCATCAATGCATTTACCGCCAGAATGGCGGCTGCATGCGGCTTTAAGGCACTGTACTTGGCCGGCAGCGGCGTCGCCGCCAATTCGTTGGGAGTTCCGGATTTAGGAATCAGCACCATGGATGACGTGCTGGTCGATATCCGCAGAATCACCGACGCCTGTCCGTTGCCCATGTTGGTCGACGCGGATACCGGGTGGGGCGGGGCGTTCAACATTGCGCGCACGGTAAAATCCTTCACGAAATTCGGCGCAGCCGGCATGCACATCGAGGATCAGGTGCAGTCCAAGCGTTGCGGCCATCGTCCCGGCAAGGAAATCGTTTCCAAACAGGAAATGATCGATCGCATCAAAGCCGCGGTGGATGCTCGAACCGACGAGAAATTCGTGATCATGGCGCGCACCGATGCGTTGGCCGTGGAGGGCATGGACAAAGCACTCGACCGCGCGGTCGCCTGCGTCGAGGCGGGCGCCGATATGATTTTTCCGGAAGCCATCACCGAACTTAAAATGTACCGGCGCTTCAAGGATGCGGTCAAAGTGCCGATTCTTGCCAACATCACGGAGTTCGGCCAGACGCCGTTGTACACACGAGATGAGCTGGCGACCGTCGGAGTCGACATCGTTTTGCACTGCTGTTCTGCCTACCGGGCGATGAACGCCGCGGCACTCAACACCTACCAAGCCATTCGCCGCGACGGAACGCAGAAGAATGTGCTTGCCACCATGCAGACACGCGCCGATCTGTACAAGTATCTTGACTACTACGCCTACGAAGCCAAGCTGGACGAACTCTTCGCCGAAGGAAAGGAAAAGTGACAAGCAATTCCGAGTCTCAAGCCGCCGCAGTGTTCAAACCAAAAAAATCCGTCGCCTTATCCGGCGTCACCGCGGGCAATACGGCGTTGTGCACGGTCGGCACGACCGGCAACGATTTGCATTACCGCGGCTACGATATTCTGGATATCGCCACGCAATGC
>Ga0209624_10001931_pt1 | contig 15756 bp, 14 predicted proteins | sample JacPinW_OM2H0_O1_FD_188565 | JGI IMG/M metagenome (GOLD analysis project Ga0209624, IMG submission 188565) | Forest soil microbial communities from Algoma, Ontario, Canada - Jack Pine, Ontario site 1_JW_OM2H0_O1 (SPAdes) (version 2) | ecosystem: Environmental > Terrestrial > Soil > Boreal...
CAATCGGTCCAGAGCTTTTTGGCCGCGCTGCGCGTCACGCGCAACGAGCACCATCCGCGCGCCCAGGGCGGCGAGCCGTTGCGCAGCGATCTCGCCAATGCCCGAGGTCGCCCCCGTGATGACAACCACTTTGCCCTTCATATTCGCCCCCTTTTATGGTCATGCACTGTAGCTTATGGAGTGCGGGTCTGCGGCACCTTTGGACTGCCCTGCCTGTAGACCGGCAAATTCAAGTAGCTGCTCGAGAACCAAGTCATCCGCAGGGGTACATTGCCATCTGAGATCGACTCGTCGGTGACTTCCTTGCCGGTTCCATAGTTAATCTCGCGCTCCGGTTCCTTCAGTATGCTGAGCACCGCGACGAGACGGCTGCCGACGCCCATTTGCCGGCTCATGAGCCGCCTGCTTCGAAAATCGAGGGAGTGGCGCTTCCCCGGCGTCAAGAGACTACGCTGAGCGAGATCCTTCACATAGCTCGCCCGCGACCAATAGGGCGCGAGTTGGATATAGTCTTTCGCCGCGGTGAGTTCGTAGAGCGCCACTTGAAAATCGAAATCGCTCTTGTTGGCGATAAAATCGAGATGGCCGCTGAACAGACCGCTCAATTCGGTGGCTTTTGTCAGCGGCTCGCTGATGAACACCAGACCATTGGTCGAATCCAGCACATTGTCCTGAACGCCGCCGCCGGGTGATTGAACATCGACGTCGCGCCGATCGGCAAAATCGATCGTTTGATGCATGGAAGCGGCGCGCTGCCGTGCGGCCGTTAAACGATGAGCAGGCCCGGAAGGGTCTGCCGACAGATAATAACGCTGCGAGTCATTCGCCATCGCGGCCAGCGAGGGTGCGTGCTTCCAACTATTCGCGCCGGTCACTTCGTAGTTGATCTTGTCCTCGAGAATCTCGGGCTTCGGCCCGCCCTTGAGCACGTGGTCGAACCATCTGAAGCGCAATTCGACCAGATCGATTTTTGCGGCGGCGTCGAGCGGATACCCCGACAGGGTATCAACGTCACCCTCCGCGTTTGCCGTACCACGCTGAGCCATGAGGTGATCATAAGGACCAATGAGCAGGTAGTGCTGCGCGTTGGGTCGATACTGCATGTGCTGGCTCAAGTAGTACACGGCAGCTCCCGGCCCTCCATAGTAGTAGCCGGCGGTCTCGAGCACGGGAATGGAGATTTTCGAGAACTCTCCTTTGTAGGGGATCAAGCTCTGCCAGTAGGCATCGTAGGCGGGATGGCTAATCCACCGATCGAAGATGGGATTGGGCGTTCCATCGATCTTGTCGAGGTCCCGGTAAGGGCGGCCGCTCGAGTACCAATCCTGATTGAGCTTCCTCCAGCGCGCATTGTCGTAATAGGTTGCGTTGTCTAGAGTCTTATTGTTGGTGGTGTAAAAGGGCCACGGGTATATAAAGTTCCAGAAAACATTGCCTTCCTGTGGCACGTCGATACCCGGCGCGACCGGAGCGCCGACCATGATGGCCTTCAGCGCCTTCGGTTGATGCTTGACCGCGGACCACGCCGTAAACCCACTGTAACTGCCGCCAAACATGCCAACCTGGCCGTCGCTCCAGGGCTGCGCAGCGATCCAGTCGACCAGGGACGCAGCGTCCGCGCCATCGTGTTCGTAGGGAACCACCGGGTCGAGACTGCAGCCCTTGCCGCGCGTCAGGCCGATCAGCGCCGCGTAGTCGTTGGACGCGACGCGACGCGCCTCCCTGAGGAGTGTGCCGGCGTCGTTGTAGATCGTGAACTGCAGCAGCGCCGGCAGTCTGGCCTGTCCCGCGGGCCGGACGAGCAACGCGCAAATGGTGGCGTGGTCGGGCGTGGCGATCGCGATCTCTTTTTGGATGGTGTAGCGGCGCGCGTCGTCTTCGCCGGCGAGTTCTGCCGTTGCTGAGGCGAATGCGCGGTATATCTCGCGCTCATTGTAGTCGCCGATCAGTTTGAGGCTCTCGGCCAGCGACAATGCGCTCTTGCCCTTGAGCTGACCGAGATCCCGCGCCAGCGCCTGATTCGCCTCAGAGAGATTGTCGAAGCTCAGCCCGTTGATGACGATAGCGGCGCTGCGATTGTCGAGCGGCCTGATGAGCGCGCGAAACGTTTCGCGATAAGCATCTTGGAAAGTGCTCTTAGCTTGCGTGGCCCTCAGTGCGGAGCTCGCGTAGAGAACGTATTCCCAGTATCGCGCGCGGACGCGGGGCGACGGGTCGTTGCTCAGCGGCGAACGCAATTTAACAAGGGTCTCGATCGCCTCACCGTACAATCCAGCAACCAGCTGGGCTCGAAACAGTGATGCCAAATCAGGGGTTCGCCCGTCTTCTTGCGAGCCGATAACGGCCTTGGCAAATCGAGGCATGACCCGGGGCAGTGCGGCCTCGTCGGCCATCTCCTCAGGAAGGTTGATATTCTGAGCGACCGCCGGTGCGGCGGGCGAACACAAGAAAATCATCAATAGTGCGTGGCGCATGAGCACTTGATTAAAGACGGCGCTTTTCTTGCGATGCCTCAATGAGCGCCGCCAGACGGCGTTGCCGCGTCTCGGGGCGCTTGGCACTGACGATTCGCCAAATGACGAGATGCCGATAACCGCGCGGTTGCGCTTCGAAGAATTTCCACGCGGCTTTGGATTTCTTGAACCTCGCCTCTTCACTTCGCTCGAGGGTCGCTGTCTTCTTCTGCTCGTACGAATAGATCTTTGATTTCTTGTCGCGGCGATGGGAATATGCCTTCAGACCCGCCTCTCGCATCCGTCCCTCGGCTTTCAGAACGCGCACCCGCTCGACGTTGATCGCGCTCCAGATCGACTGCGGCTTTCTCGGGGTGAAGCGGATTTGATAGCAATGCTCGTCGATGCGCTTGCGCACACCGTCGATCCAGCCAAAGCAAAGCGCCGCGTCAACCGACTCGGGCCAACTCATCGTGCCGCGCCGCGTTCCACGCTTGTAGTAGCCGACAATGAGCTCCGATTTGGCGGCACCGTGTTTTTCCAGCCAGGCCGCAAACGCCTCCGCGGTTTCGAAGAAAGTCGGCACACCATGCTCCATTGCCTCAACATTCATCATTGTAGCGGTGATCCGGCCAGCGTTGCGCCACGGCGTGCGGCAGATGATCCATACGCAGGTGTTGAAGCCGGCTAAATAATGGTAGTGGCGTCTATCGGGGTTGATACTGTAACTATACGATCGTTCAACATGCGATCTTTATGCCTGTTTTTTCAATTGGTTACGGATCTTTGATCGCTTAAAAGATGTGGTTTACGCAAAGCGAGCGGAGTCGGCGTTGGTCAGAAATCAACCAGTTGCGGATTGTTGCCGGCGCAAGTATTGCGGCATAATCGGCCGGCGCGGCAAACGCGCACGGACACAACGGCGTTACCATAAAGAACGATCAGGGAGGGCCTACCATGGCCAAACAAGATGCTTCTAGGGAAGGGCTGTCAAAACTGGAGCAAGCGCAGTATGAATACCGGAAAACGATTTATTTTGCAGGACTGAAGATCCTGGAGAATTTCTCAGAGGCCGTGATAGGACCAGATCCCTCCCGCGGCGGAGATCCGACTGGAGCGCTCGCCGGTGGACCACCGCCCCCACTGCAAATCTTCGGAGCACCGCCCGGATGGCACATCAACATCTACGTACCACCACCGCCGCCGCCGCCGCCGTGCGGACCCGGAACGGACGGAGCACCGCCCGGATGGCACATCAACGCCATCGTCAGGCTGGTTGAGGTCGTATTGAGCCTAAAGCCTCCGGCCAGAGCGCCAAATCAGGGCAGCCAATTGCCTTAGATGTCGGGTTTAATATTGTTGTTCAGCTGATCATTAGATCGGCTGACCTCATTGATCAACGCTTGAAAATCGCTCCGCGACGATAGCGAAGCGAGATAGGGCTCGTGTGTTGCCCACCACGAGTTGCGCCAGCCTAGTTTTGCTGCTTTGCTGAGGTCCCGCATCGCATCGTCGCCGTTGCCCTCAAGCGCATAGACTTTGGCTCGCAGCTCGTACACCCCATAGCGTTCGACACCCGCGGCCACCATTCCATTGAGCATCGCGAGCACGCTTTCAAGCTCACCATGCGCCGCAAGACGATCCCCCAGCGCGAGATCGGCGACCGCAAGATCGAGCCGATACGAAGTCCCCATGAGCCGTGAGCCCTTCAGATAAAAGGGAGACTCCGCAAAGCCAGTGGGTCGATCGGGCGCAACCACTGCACGCGCGATCAATGCCTTGGCCGCAGAAGCATCTCCCGAAAGCAAGCGCGAGTAAGCTGCCTCAAATAGCGCGGACGCATGCGGCGATTGCTCGAGATGCTGGGATTTGACGTAGCTTTGCAATGCCTCCGCACCGGCTTCGCGGTAAACGACCCGCACCAGCGCAACATTTGCGTCATCATCATTTTTAGTCGCGCGGCGGCCGTGTTCCACCGCCGCCCGCGCAGCGGCTGGAAAGCCAACCGAGAGGAATAGCTCTGATCGCGACGAATAAAGACCGAAATCATCGTTCGGCTCTGCCTTTATTGCCGCCTCATTCCAGCGTAGCGCTTCATCGATGCGTCCGCGTGATTCGGCTAGCCACGTAAAGGCATCAATAGTTGAAGCCGTGGGCTTCAAGAGTCGCGCACGCTCGCAGGCATTCGCGGCATCTTCATAGCGCGCCAAGTCGTTCAACACATAGCATCGTTGCAGTTGTATCGCGAAATTCAATGGATCCAGGGCTGCTGCCCGGTCGTAACTCTGGAGTGCATCCCGTGGCTGCCCATCGACGTACTGAATGTGGCCGATCTCCGTAAAGGCCGGCATATCGCTCGGATTCAACGAGATTGCCAGTTGCAGATCGGCGAGGCCCTCCTTGGTGCGGTCTTGCGCCGCTCGCAACGCCCCCCGGACGGCATAGGCTGCGGACATCCGGCCATCGAGACGCAGTGCCGCAGCAATCAATGGTTCCACGCTTGCAGCCACGTCATCAATCGGAAGCCCCTTGAAATAGCCTTGATTGAGGCGGGCGTACGCGAGCTGTGTGTAACCGAATGCGAACTTCGGATCTTTGCTCACCACCTGGCTGTACAGGTCGACGGCGCGTTCCGTCGACTCCGGGGTCCCCTGCTGGGAATAGTGCCGCCCGAGCAAATACAGCTGATAAGCCTCTGGGTCCGAAGAGCGCCTCGCCAAAAGCTGTCGTTCAGAATCCGAGGTGAGGCGCACTTGCAATGTATTCGCCACCGAGCGCGAAATGTCATCTTGCATTTTGATCGCGTCCGCGATCGGCCGGTCGAAATTCTCTGACCACAAGTGATAGCCGCTGCGCGCATCGACGAGTTGTACCGTGACGCGCATGTGATCGCCGGATCGGCGCATCGAGCCTTCGAGAATATGGTTCGTATCGAGCGCCTTACCGATCTTGCGCACGTCTTCGCCCTGTCCGCGGAATGCAAAGGCCGACGTACGCGCCACGACGTGTAGGGTGGGGATTTGTGCAAGCCAATTGGATAGCTCTTCGGTGAGACCGTCGCAAAACGATTGATCGGCTTTCTCTACAGTCATATCAATGAAAGGCAGCACGACGATCGAATTCGCGGTGGCCGACGGCCGACCGCCAGTCGACTTCTTCCAAAGCAGTGCACCCGTGGCCAGGAGCGCGATCAGCACCACGGTCGTTATGATGAAAGGCGTCTTGCGCTCGCGAGCGGGTGGCGGTGGAATGACGATGGGCGCCTCCACGACAGGCGTTTGCGCAACGGCCGCAATCTCCTTTGACCCGCTCGCCGCCTCAATGCGCCGCACCGGCGCGATGAGCCGATAACCTTTGCGCGGAACATTGACGATGTACGTTGGGTTCGGATCGACATCGCCCAGCAACCTGCGCAATTGGGACACGGCTTGATAGACCGATGCGGAGCCGACGACCACACCGGTCCAAACCTCGGTGAGCAGGCGATCGACGCTGACAACTTCACCGGCGGAGTTCGCCAGGCACATGAGCAGCCGCATGGTGCGGGGTTCGAGTTTTTGAGTTTCGGTGCCCTTGGAAATGGTATCGCGCGAGGGATTGACGATCCACTCGCCGATTTGCACTGCGCCGTCTGAATTCCCTGCCGGCATCCCATGGCCTCCCACCGCCTAGTATAAGCTTGCATGCCCGGGGCGGGGGCCGCCACTTTGTGCGTTTTTTGACCAGTCGCGCATCTGTTATGCTGGATCCGCAGTCTTTTGAGGGAGCCGGCATGAAAGCAATGAATATGGTTTGCACCGCAGTCTTCGCTGCGCTGCTCCTTGGCGCCGCGCCACCGTCGATTGCCAAGGACAGTCCGCCCAAGGATCTATGGGACCGGGTCGAACACCACAATGCAGATTCGAGCGGCGTCAAAATTCATTACGTCGCCTTGGGCAAGGGCCCGCTGATTGTCATGATCCACGGCTTTCCGGATTTCTGGTACACCTGGCGTAAGCAGATGGATGCGTTGAAAGCTCACTATCGTGTCGTCGCGGTGGATCAGCGCGGCTACGATCTGTCAGACCGCCCCGCCGGAATCGAGCAGTACGCCATGCCGTTGCTGGTCAATGACATCGGAGCCGTCATCAAGGCCGAGGGGCGCAGCAGCGCCGTGATCGTCGGACATGATTGGGGCGGCGCGGTGGCCTGGACGCTGGCGATGACGCATCCGGAATGGATCCAGGCCCTGGTCATCCTGAACTTGCCGCACCCGGCCGGCATTCAACGTGAAATCAAGAACAATCCGGAGCAGCGTAAGAACAGTCAGTACGCGTTTAACTTCCAGAAGCCGGGCGCCGAGAAAAACCTGAGCGCGGAGAAATTAGCCGGCTGGGTCAAGGACGATGCCGCACGCGTGCACTATATTGAAGCATTCAATCGCTCCGATTTTCAGGCCATGCTGAACTACTACCGCGCGAACTACCCACGTCCCGACCAGGATCCGGCAACCGTGACGCCGCCCGCGCCCCTGCCCAAGGTCACGGTTCCGGTACTTGAGTTTCATGGGCTTGGCGACCAGGCGCTACTGCCCGGTGCACTCAATGGCACGTGGGATTTGGTGGAGAAGGATTTCACCCTGGTAACCATCCCGGGAGCGGGTCACTTCGTGCAGCAAGACGCATCCGACTTGGTCACGACCACCATGAGTGATTGGCTCGCGCGGCGTATTCACTGAGGAAGCTGCTGCAGGTATCGACGGTAATCCGCCTCGGCGGAGGCGGCAAAAGCGCGCGCTTCGCGCTCAAAGCGGTTGTCCCAGTAACCACGGCGGACCGACTCGAGTAAATATCGCGAGCGTGTCAGGTGTCCCGGACGCCACTGACGTATGACGTGGCAGTACTCGTGCAACAGCAATTCGGGGTTTGCAACAAATTCCGCGCCACCGATCGCGAGCAGGATACGGTTGGGGCGCGTCGTGGCACTCATGCGCAGGTGGGCTCGCGCGTAAAGCGAGTTCTCGATGACGATGACCCCGTCCACCGGCTCCGCGAATACGTACTCGAGCGCGGCGTTTACCGTTCGAGGAAGAATATAGCGCGCGCCAGTCAGGCCGACTGTCACACCGCGCTCCCAAGCTGCTCCTTCAGGAAGGCCAGCGTGCGGTCGAGCGCTTCCCGAGTCGGCTGTCCGGCCTCGTCTATCAGGTGATTGGTCAACATGCTGTGCGCCGGCTTCGGCCCACGGGGATTGGCGTATTTCTCATCGATCTCGATCGCTTCGAATGCACTGCCAAATTCGCTGCGCAATCGCGCGAATCGCTCGCCGGGGCACATGGGATCCTGGATGAATCGCAGCGCGAGAATGCGCGCGCCCTCAGTGTCGATTTTCTCATGCGCCGCACGCAATTCCTCGACCGACGCGTGCAATGCGCCGCGTCTGGATTTCGTCAAGGCGAAGGGCAGCGACGGTTGCGCCAGGACGGGTGCCAGCACCGGTGCGTTCAACATCATCGCCAATGCGAAGTTGCCGGTGAAACACATGCCTATCGCGCCCACACCGCGGCCGCCGCACGCAGCGTGCGCATGGCGCGCCAGCGCCCGCAGCCAGTCCACGATGGGGCTTGATTGGTCCGAGGCGAGAACGCGAAATTCCCGGCTGATGCAGGCCTTTCCAATGACACGCAGCGCATAGCCGCGCTCCGGTGGCCGCATGGGTTCGCCGAACAGAAGCGGCATGAAAACGGTGTATCCGGCTTCGACCACGCGCAGCGCAAAGCTCGCGACGGCCGGCGTGATTCCGGGGATCTCCGACATGACAATCACCGCGGGGCCTAGTCCTGCGCGGTAAACATGGCGGGCGGCACCTTCAAATTCCAAGGACTGTGCGTCGAACCCCGGTACGATTTTCTTGGCATCCGGCATTGCCAAATCATGTCATGAATCGGCGCGGCTTGGGGGTATGACCACGAATTCGCGCCTGTTCATGAGCGCATTCATGCCGGAATTCTCAAGCGAGGCCCTACCGCTCGCGGTCCGTTGCCGAGCGTGGCGGCAAGCGCGGTTTCAATCGGCGTATGGGGCTCGGCACCGATGAGTGCGCGTAATTTTTCATTGCTTAGTTGCAGCGGCACCTGCCACAGATAGCGCATTTCCAGCATTTCGTGGAACACGCCGACGAACGGCGACGCCAATTTGATCAGCCACCAAGGGAATGGCTTGATTCGCTTCGCACTCACTCCACGCACGCGGCAAACGAGTTCGGCCAGACTCAAGCCCCGCTCGAACCAATGCCCGCGAAAATGAATCACTTCATACGCGTTCATAGGACGTTCACATTCAATCAGACGCACCATAGTTTCGGCGAGATCGGGAATATACGCCCAGGAATGGCCGGTGTTCGACGGGCCCGGATAGAAAACCGATCGCAGCAGCGGTGATGAGCTGGTCATCCCCCGCGTGAGCCAGCTATTTACCGCGCCCGGTCCGAAGAAATCTCCGGCGCGTACGATCATCGAGCGAACGCCGTCAAGACTTGCCTTCTGCAGTTTCAACTCCATTTCCACCCGAACCTGACCCTTGCGAGATCTTGGATTCTGGGGTGAGCTCTCCGTCAGGATCTGCGGCGCGTCCTCTCCGAAGTTATAAATCGTCGCCGGCAGCAAGATGCGGGCGTTGCTGGCCTTGGCGGCAGCGATCGTGTTGTCGAGCATGGGCAGAGCGAGTCCGCGCCAGTTGCGGTAATTCGGCGGGTTGGCGGCGTGGACGATGAGCGTCGTCCCGCGCGCTGCCTCGAGCACATCGCTCAACTGCATGGCGTCGCCCTTGATCCAATGAACGGACTGCGGGAGCGCACTCGTCACGACCGCTGCCGCGGGATTGCGATGCAATGCCCGTACTTGCCAGCCGCGACTCACGAGCACGGCGGCGACCTCACTGCCAATGCTGCCGGTAACCCCGATGATCAAGGCCGTTTGCTGGGTGGTTCGCATCTTCTTAAACCTCCTGTGGATTCGTAGTCATCCTGGCAGACGCTGGTCTTAAAGAAAATTGCGCATTCCCGAAGATCTGTTATACATAAATGCATGGCTAACATCGAACCGGGCTGGGATCTTTACCGCTCATTTCTGGCGGTTTTGCGCCTGGGGAGCCTGTCCGCGGCGGGGCGTTTCTTGGGATTGACCCAGCCGACGGTCGGCAGGCATATCGCGTTGCTGCAGCAATCCCTGGCCGGCCGCGTGCTCTTCACCCGCTCGCAGAGCGGATTGCTGCCGACGCAAGCCGCGCAGGAGCTGCGTCCGCACGCCGAGGACATGGCCGCGGCGGCGGCCGCATTTGCGCGCACCGGATCCGCCGACTTGGAGCAGGCCGCCGGCGTCATACGGCTCGCGGCCGCGGATGTAGTGGGCGTGGAAGTGCTGCCGGCGATTTTGAGCGAATTCCGGGCTAAATTTCCGGCAACGGTGATCGAGCTGTCATTGTCCAACCAAATGGCGGATCTGTTGCGCCGCGATGCCGACATTGCCGTGCGCATGGTGCGGCCCCAGCAAAAGGCACTGTTGGCAAAACGGGCAGGCAAGGTCGCTCTAGAATTTCATGCGCATCGTCGGTACCTGGAGCGATTCGGTTTCCCCGAGCGACTGGAAGATTTGGCGCAGCATGCGTTGATCGGATTCGACCGCACCCTGCCCTTTGCCAATCTGCTCAAGGCCCTGCCCCTGCCGGTCACGCGGGACTTGTTCGCATTTCGTTGCGACAATGATTTGGCGCAGTTGGCGGCGCTGCGTTCGGGTTTTGGGATCGGGATTTGCCAAACCGGCATTGCGCGCCGCGATCCGGACTTGTTGCCGCTTTTGCGCAAACAATTCAAGGCCGAGATGGAGATTTGGATCGTCATGCACAATGACTTGAAGCGCAGCTCGCGCATGCGCTTGATGTTCGATCATCTTGCGACGGGCCTTGCTCAGTTCGCCGCTACGCCCACCTTGTGAGATTCCGCACCGCTACTTGAGCGCGTCCGCCTACAGACGGATGTGCCTGCATGGCCACACCATCCCTGAAGGCAAACGCGATAGGAATGAGGGTCATGATGAACAAATCACAGGAACTACGGCAGCTCACCGAAAATGTGGAAGATCTGTTGGGCAAGGTCGCGGACGATCAAAGCCCCCACCTTCAAGAGCTGCGCACCCGAGTCAGTCAGACGATCCAATCTGCCAAGAGCGCGGTATCGAGAGCGGACACCGTTGCCCTGGATGCGCTGAAGAACGTAGCCAGTTCAGCCGATGACTACGTTCGCGAAAACCCCTGGGTCGCCATCGGCGTGATCGCCGGCGCCGCCGCATCGCTTGGATTTTTGGCCGGCTATATGGCCGCTCCCCGCAGATCGCTCATGGGAATGCTTCGACGATAGGTTCAACGCATCGAACAGATAAAGGAAAGACCATGGATATGATAGTCGTTTTGATCGTTCTACTGCTGCTCTTCGGCGGCGGCGGCGGTCTGTATTGGGGCATGGGTGCTGGATGGGGTATTGGTCCCATCGGACTCATCGTCGCCGTCCTCGTCGTTGCATGGTTATTGAATAGCCGTCGCGGGCGCCTTTAGTACAGCTCTCGCTCTTATTTATAGAGACGCGAGGCCGAACACGCCAAAGGATTGGCGGGGATCGGTCCACATCTCCTCGATGTACCATCCGGCGCTCTCGACAATCGCCGACACGGTTCGGACATTGTATTTGCGCGAGGTTTCCGTGTGAATCGACTCGCCCGCCGCGAAGTCGAAACTCTGACCGTCCACCATGACGGTTTGAGCTTCCAGGCTCACCAAGTGCATCTCGACCGCTGAATTGATGCCGTTCCAGCGCGCCTCGTGAGCAAAGCGTTCCAACTTAAAATTACCCTCAAGTTCGCGATTGATGCGCGCGAGAAGATTCAAGTTGAACGCCGCTGTGACGCCTTGCCGATCATCGTATGCGGCAAGAAGAATTTTAATATCTTTCGTCAGATCCGCTCCGATGACGGCGGTTCCCCTCGATCCCACGTGTCGATGCACGCGCCGAAGGAAAGAAACCGTCTCGGCGTAGTCCAGATTGCCGATCGTCGAACCTGGAAAGAAGGCCGATCGCCCTTTCAAAGGGATACCGGCGGGGATTTCAAAGTCCTCGGTAAAATCCGCAACGACGGGCCAGATTCTAATGTTCGGAAAGCGATGCCGCAGGGAGATCACCGCTTGATCGAGAAAGTCTCCGGAAATATCGACCGGCACGTAAAGACGCGGTGCTTCGAGCGCCGCGATCAAGATTTCGGTCTTGATCCCCGCCCCTGCACCATATTCGATCAGCGTGGCGCCCTTGCCGATGAAGGCGGCCATTTCGGCCGCGTTTGAGCGCAAAATCCCGGTCTCCACACGCGTCGGATAGTATTCCTCCAACTGCGTGATCTGTTCAAAGAGTTCCGATCCCCGTTCGTCGTATAGCCAACGGCAGGACAAGGTCTTGCGGCGCATGGAAAGTCCCGCGATGACGTCCTGACGGAATAATTCGGGCTGCGATAGTCGATAGTCTGTGGCAAGCATTACGCATCCTCCGCCAATCGCAATCCCGAGAATTGCCACCGCGCATCGGGTACAAAGAAATTTCTATAGGTCGCGCGCACATGGTCCTCAGGCGTGACGCATGAACCGCCGCGCAGGACGAACTGCCCGGACATAAACTTGCCGTTGTACTCCCCCAACGCTCCTGGCATCGGGCGAAAACGCGGATACGGCATGAAGGCGCTGCGCGTCCATTCCCAGACGTCTCCAAACATTTGCCGCAACTCGCCCGCGGGTGCCGGCGCCGGCTTCGGCCGCAGGCGGCCGGAATTCATCAGGTTGCCCGTCACCGGCAGCGATTGCGCGGCAACCTCCCATTCAGCCTCTGTCGGTAGACGCCGCTCAGCCCATGTCGCAAATGCGTCCGCCTCGAAATAGCTCACATGAGTTACCGGCGCGTCGAGATCTACCGGCTGAGCGCCGCGCAGCGTCATGGTCCAAAACTCACTCTCGCGTGCTTCCCAGTATAGCGGCGCGGTCCACCCTTCATCGCGCACCTTGGCCCAGCCATCGGACAACCAGAGCAGCGGGTTGCGATACCCGCCGTCAGACATGAATTCCGCCCACTCGCCGTTCGTAACCAATCGATCGGCCAGACGATAAGGCTCGATCTGCACCGCGTGCCGCGGCCCTTCGCTGTCGAAAGCAAATCCCGATCCACTGTGTCCTATGTCGACTACGCCGCCAGGAAAACTCTTATAGGTCGGCGTTGCCTTCTCTCTTGACTCAACAGACAGTGGAACGGAGTCTTTGTAGGCGGGGCGCAGCGGATTCTGCGCGAACAAATGCAGGATATCGGTCAACAGGAGTTCTTGATGCTGCTGTTCGTGATGACAGCCCAGCTCGATGATCTTCAGTACATCCTCCGATGGCTCTTGCTTGAAAAGCTCCGCCACGCCCGAGTCGACATGCTCGCGATATGCCAAAACGTCGGCAAGCGTCGGCCGCGTGAGCAAACCCCGCAGCGGCCGCGGCTGGCGCGCGCCGACCGATTCATAATAAGAATTAAAGAGAAAATTAAACCGATCGTCGAACGACCTGTAGCCCGAAGAATTCGGCGCGAGCACCATCGTCTCGAAGAACCAGCTGGTGTGCGCCAGATGCCATTTAGCGGGGCTCGCATCCGGCATCGACTGCACAGTCGCGTCCGCGTCGGACAGGGGTGCCGCGAGCACCGCACTGGCCGCGCGCACGTTGCCATATTGGCGCTCGAGCATCGATCGCTCATCGCTCAATTGCGCAGGGGAACCGGTATCGCGGTTTAACATGGGCGGCATGCTCGGGGTTTGGTCTAACGACGGCACAATGAATCCCCATCGTAATAGGTGGAAATGCGTCATGGGGGAGAATGTGAGAATACTCCCTTTCGCCTGTTTCCGATTTGTCTGTAGGCGATGTCCGACGAGATCGTCGTAACTATCGAGAAGAATTGAGAAAATTATTTCGGGAACTGGTGCAGATGCCCGGCATCCCGAGGTCATGGAGCACCCGGCGAGACCGGGATGGCCTGTAGGCGCACGCACGCGGAGCCGCACCGCTCATCCACTGTGGTCGGCGGGGCCGCAAATAATGTTGAGCTCCACATTTCTGGCGGATCGTGGACTTGTCTAACTAAGTGGAGCGACCTCGCTCCTACGGCGGCGGGAGCGAGATTTGACAGGCTCTAACTCCACATTACTGCTCGCTCGCCAGCGAGACGGCCAATGGCTGAGAAGTGCCCGTTGCTGTCATCCGTGATTGTCCGCTTTAAGGTAACGAATCAAACTCTTCGCGGTGTTACCGGCGACCAGCGAGGCGCTCCCAGGCGCCGAGATGATTGCACGTACTCTGGCTGGCAGCGAAGCGCGTGCAAATGTCACCGCGTCGTGTGGGCGCACCTCTAGGATGATAGAGTTCTCGCGGGATCTCATGACGTACCATGTTTCGACAACATTAGCTTTTCAGGTAGATCTACTGTGAAACGGATTTTGCTGTTGTTTGTCACATCAACAATGCTCTCAGGATGCCTAGTCATGGTGCCCGGACACTTGTATCCGGTCCAGGGTTCACTCGCCTCGCAGACTCCAGCTCCCGTCTATCAGGTCACTATTAGCGGCGTCGGGAATTCGGGGACCATGAGCACAACCCTGCCAGGCGGCGAGGTTTGCCGTGGCAATTGGGCACCGGTGCAACAGAACGATCCATCGGCCAGCAAATTCTCTGCTGACTGGGATCGCGTCTATGGGGAAGGCTTTTTTGTGGCCAACGTCTTGGGCAACTCTGCCATCGTCCGTGCTGTTCTCGTCGGAAACAATGGTACGACCCTGAATGTCGAATTCCACGCTCTAACGGCTGGCAAGCCGACGAACAATGCCAAAGGTATAGCTGTGGACAACAAGGACAATATATTCAAGCTGACCTTCTGACCCGCGGCGCACCAACGAAGATAGCGCGGCCTCGGTCTATACGGTCAACGAGGATGGCACCTTGGCGGCGGCCGGGACTGCCGGTGCCACCAATGGCGCGCTGTCACTTGTTGTTGCAGCGGTCAAGCAGTAGCCGGGTAAAAACGCCCCGAGTGAGGCGGGGTTACGATTCCGCAGCGCAATTATTTCGGCGCCGGCGTGAACAAGAGATCCTGATAGTCGTAGCTGAAATCGGCGAGCGGCGACACCGGCTTCATCGTGACGCGCTCCACCTTGCCATCGGCATCCAGACCGAAGGTCACATACGCAGGCTCGATGGTTTTGTCGTCGAAGCGCGTGATGAAGCTGTCGTATTGCCAATGCTCGAGCGTGCCGCCCATGCGCGGCGTGGATTTGAAATCAATCGTGAGCGCGCCCTTGGATTGCGCAATTTCGATATTGCCGTACCACGGGTCGGAGTAGGTGCCGACATAATGCGCCAAGGTCAGAGACGGTCCAACCTTGGCGGGCTTGGCGACGGCTGACTGAAACGCCTTCAGAGCTTCTTGCACGCGTTGAGTTTTCTGCGCCCGGATTTTCTCCGGCCAAGTGTCCGCGGGCAACCCGAGATAGTGATCCAGCAATTCGTACATCAATCCGATGATGATCTCACCGTCCTCGCAGTTGATCTCGATCGAGAACCCAACGTGCTTTTCGGGAATGAGCACCACTGCCGTCTGAGATCCGAATACCGCGCCACCGTGCCAGACTATTTTAGTGCCTCGATAGTCTCTGACATCCCAGCCGAGCGCGTAGGTGTTGAACATCGGCTGCGTCGGCGCCATCGGTCCTGCGCGCGGGCCAACGGGCTGCAGCACCACCGGCGTCCACATTTGATCGTGCGCGGCCTGGCTGAACAACCTGCCGCCATTGCCGGGAAGAGCGCCGCCATTAAGCTGGATCATCAGCCAGCGCGCCATATCATTCGCGCTCACAGCCAATCCGCCGGCAGGTGAGGCGTTGCTGCCCAGGTTGTCGCGCTCATTGAGAACCGATTGATCACCGACACCGCGCAATCCGCCGTTCATGCGCGCATGCGGCTGAGACCGATCCGCGCTGGCAAAGTGTGTCTCATTGTCCGTCGTGGAATGCAGCATGCCGGCGGCTTTCAGCACGTGATCGGCGGTATATTTCTCCCACGTCTCGCCGGTGACCGATTCGATCAGCTGACCCGCAACCATGTACAGGATATTGTCGTAGGCATAGGCGCTGCGAAAGCTCGTCGCTGGTTTGATATAACGCAGCCGCCGCACCGATTCGGCGCGGCTCAAGTTGGTTCGCGGCACA
>Ga0209624_10001932_pt1 | contig 15748 bp, 19 predicted proteins | sample JacPinW_OM2H0_O1_FD_188565 | JGI IMG/M metagenome (GOLD analysis project Ga0209624, IMG submission 188565) | Forest soil microbial communities from Algoma, Ontario, Canada - Jack Pine, Ontario site 1_JW_OM2H0_O1 (SPAdes) (version 2) | ecosystem: Environmental > Terrestrial > Soil > Boreal...
ATGATTTCCATCCTCCTAATTTCGCCCGAAGGCCTCTATTGGGTCACACCCGTGCCTTCGACCGCCCTCACATTCACCGCAGACGACAGAACTTCCACCCTCGAGATGACCAACGTGCTCATCATCGACCAGCCTCGTTGGCCGGCAATCGACGCCGAAACTACTCCGGCATTCATGGATTTCAAACTGGTCTTTAAGGCCAACGCGGAATCCGTGAAATATGAGGACCCGTCGCGGCAGTACCGATTCGAGGGCTTTAAGGCTGCAGCACAACTGGAAGCCACAATTCGCGTGCCGTCAATCGATTTCACCTTCAAGACTGACGAACTTCAGACGTCGTCATCAGACTTCGCGGTCATGGGGACTGAAGTCAACGGAAAGTACTACGAAGCAGCGAAGGCCTGAGACGCGCAACCGCTCTGCTGTCTCAGCCTCGTGCTATCCTTTTGCCCGTTCCTGATAACGGAGATCTCATGTCCATTAGTCGTCGTGGGTTCCTAGGTTCCGCGATCGCAGCCTCCGTCGCCACCGGCCTGAATGCGTCCGATTCCAATGCGCAAGAGAAAGCTAAAGACAATTCCTCAAGCCCCGCCAATCCTTTTGGCACCGGCAAGCGCCCAATTATTATCTCCGCCCACAATGGCGCAGCTTATCTCGACGATGCATTCGCCTTCCTGAAAAACGGCGGCGACACGCTGGATACTGCCCTTCGCGTGGTAAAAGGACCGGAAGACGATCCCAACGACGATTCTGTCGGCCTCGGCGGCCTTCCCAATGAAGAAGGAGTCGTCGAACTCGACGCCTGCTGCATGCACGGGCCCACCCGGCGCGCAGGTTCCGTCGGCGGCGTCCGCAACATCAAAAATGTCTCGCTCGTCTCGAAAGCTGTGATGGAGCACACCGGCCACGTCATGCTTGTCGGCGAGGGCGCAGAACGTTTCGCCGTCGCCGTGGGCTTCCCCCGCGAAAATCTCCTCACGGAACGGTCGCGCAAAATCTGGCTGCTGTGGAAAGAAAACAACTCCACCGACGACTGGTGGGGACCGGGAATCTCCGACCCGCACTGGAAGCCGCCGTCATTGCCGGGCGCGCCACAGGCCGAATTGTGGAACGAACGCATCCAGCGCCTCGAAGCCCATGCCGCCGACCTCGGGATCGAACCCGAATTCCGCGAGGCCGCCATCCGCCGCCTGCTCTCGCCGCCCACCGGCACCATCCACTGCTCCGCACTCAATGACAAAAGCGAAATCTCCGGCTGCACCACCACCAGCGGACTCGCCTTCAAACTTCCCGGCCGCGTGGGCGACTCGCCCATCATCGGCGCCGGATGCTACACCGATCAGGATGCGGGCTCAGCGGGAGCGACCGGCAGTGGAGAGGAAAATATCAAAGTCGCCGGCGCGCACACCATCGTCGAAAACATGCGCCGCGGCATGTCTCCGCTGGAAGCCGGGATGGATACTCTGAAACGCATCGCGCGCAATTACAACAATGACATGAGCAAGCTTCAGTTCATCGACGTGACCTACTACATCCTCCGCAAAGACGGCGCCTACGCCGGCGTCTCGCTATGGCAAGGTTATTCTGAGAAGGAGCCGCACACGATCGCCGTCCACGACGGCACCCGCCGCTCCGAGGCTACCGTTTCTCTTTTCAAAGGGGCCTCGCACCAATTTCCGCCCTTTCCGATCAAGATTCCAGACGAACTGAAAAAGGACTCGGTGTATGTGAAATAGTGTTCGAAATCAAGATAGCTGAACCGGACTAATGGTTATTTCACCCGTTCCGAGCGGGTGTACAATTGTTTTCGTTGGGACCACGTCTCACTCGGTTCTTTCCTACGTTCGAGGCTTTAAAATGAACGTTCACGTCAGCTATAAGGTCCACAAAACTCCCGACATCGAAAAAGAAGTCAACCACCGGATCGAAAAAATCCAAAAGCGCCTTCAAGTCTTCCGCCCCGAGCTAGTCCATCTCAAGGCCGTCATCGATCAAAATTCAGCGCGCGAGGGAACACTTGTGTCTTTGAATCTGCGCCTACCCTCCGGCCAGCTCGCCACCCAGAAAAAAGCAAACAGCCCAACCTCGGCTGTGAAGGCCGCCTTTGACGAACTCGTCCAACAGGTCGGGCGCCACAAAGAAATGCTCCGCTCCAGCCACAAGTGGCGGCACTGGCGAGGGGGCTCGCAGGAATCTCCAGAGCCAGGCGTGCCTTTCGAAGAGACGCTGGCTGCGGTCATGCCACCCACGATCTCGGCCGACGACATCGGCTCTTACGTGAATGCCAATCTCGCGCGCCTCGAGCGCTTCGTCGACCGCGAGCTTCATTTCCGCCGCACCGACGAAGAACTTCCCCTCTCCGATGACGGTCTTTCCACCTTCGAGGTCGTCGACGAAGTCATCGCCCGCGCGCTCGGCGATCAGGACCGTCCGCAAAAATTATCTCTGGAACCGTGGCTTTACCGCCTCGCCCTCGATGCCATGAACGAGATGACCACGCGGCTTCACGAACTCGATTCTCCGGTTCATCTCGAAGATAGTCGCCGGCGTCAGAATGTCGAAGCCTCCGACGAAGCCGGCTTGCAATTCCATCAACCCGACGAAGCCTGGACCCGCGAAAGCACCATCCCCGATCGCCGCGTCTCCACTCCCGAACAGGCCGCCTATTCGGACGAAGTGATTGCCCTGGTGCAAGCCGCTCTCCGCGGCGCGGATCGCACCGATCGCGAAGCTTTTCTCCTCTATGGCATCGAGGGTTTTTCTCTCGGCGAAATTGCCGCCATCACCGGGCGGCATCTGGAGGCGGTGCGCGAGTCCGTTCAACGCGCCCGCGACTGCGTGCGCAGCGCGCCTTCGATTGCCAGCGAGTTCCACCATGAACTCCTGGTCAAACATCGAAGCTAAGCATCGCAACTTAATCCGAATCTAAACATCTTAGTCAATATCCGCATCGTAGTATTCACTAAGGAGCGTCGAGATGATGACCCGGGACGAAATCCGTGAGCTGGCAGCTTTTCAGGCGGACGAAAAAAAGGGCGCGTGCGCCCTCAGTTTTTATTTTCAACCCGACCCTCCGCAGGATCGTTCTCATCGTCGTGAGACCATCGTCGCCAAAGATCTAGTGAAGCAGGCGCTGAAAAGCGCCGCTGCCACCGGCAAGAACGGATCGCTTCACGCCGACCTTGATCGCGTTCTCGATGTAGCGACCAACCTGCGCGGCCATGTCCGCGGCAAAGCCGTTTTCGCCTGCTCCGCGCAAAATTTCTGGAAAGAGTACGAATTGCCTCCGCATATCGGGACGACGCAGATTTACCTTCAGCCTCGCTTCCAGCTGAAACCACTCGCAGCCGTGCTTGGAGCCCAACCCGCGCTCGGCGTTGCCGTCGTCGATCGCCAGCGCGCGCGCATCTTCGATCTCCGCCTCGACGACCTCCGCGAACGCGGAGCCATCGTTCATATGCTCTCGCGGAGCGCCTCCAGTTACGGCTACAACGGCTACGAGGGCGGCCACGCCGAACGGCGCGTAGCGGAAGAAGCGCTCCAGCACTTCAAGTCGGTGTCAGCGCGGTTGCGAACCGATCAGGAAAAAGGCATCTGGGAGAGGCTTATCGTCGGCTGCCAGGATGTCAACTGGCCCGAATTCGAGCCCCATTTTCATCCTTACGTCAAGCAGCGCCTCATTGGCCGATTTTCAGCCGACGTAGCCAGCGTTACAGATGAAGAGATTCGCGATCACGCTGCCTCAATCATGAATAAATGGCTCACCGAACGCGCAGCGACGAAAGCCAGCGAGGCGGTAAGCTTCGCTAAGGCCCACGGCCGAGGCGTCACGGGCCTCCGTCGCGTCTTGCAAGCGCTCGAAGCCGGCGAAGTGCAAAGCCTTTTTCTCGGCGAAAATTATTCCGCGCGAGCCGTGGAGTGCCCGCACTGCGGTCATCTCGACGCCCACCTCGTGCAGTCGTGCGTAGCCTGCAGTCACCGCACCCACGAACTCGCCGATGTTTGCGATGCCTTAATCCCCATCGCCATCCGACGTGATATCGAATTGTTCTATCTGAAAGATAACGACAATCTCGACCGCGCAGGCAATATCGCCGCGTTGCTGCGCTTTCGCTCCGACCAGAATAAGAGCGGCCAAACCGCCGCCGCGTCGTAACTTAGCTCAGCGGTAAGAGGTCAGATTGCAGGGGTCAGAGCCCATAAGCTTTCCATCGAAGGGTTTTACCTCTGCAATCCAACCTCTGACCTCAGCCATGGCAGATTTTCTCGCGCTGAGCGAAAATCAGAACGCATGATTCATAAAATCCTCCCCGTCGGTCCGCTGCAATGCAACTGCTCGATCATCGGCGATGAAACCACGCGCGAAGCCATGGTCATCGATCCCGGCGACAACATCGAAGACGTGCTCGCCATCATCCGCGATCAAAGGTTGCAAGTGAAGCAGATCGTCATCACCCACGCCCACATCGACCACATTGGCGGAGCGATGAAGCTGCGCGCGGCGACGGGCGCGCCTATTCTGCTCAATCAGAATGATTACGCCCTGCTCAAAATGCTGGATGTGCAGGCGTCGTGGCTGGGCATGACCGCGCCCGGGGAAGTGACGATCGCGGCCGATATCGCGGACGGACAATCGCTGCAGGCTGGAAGTCTCAAGGCCGACGTCCTTCACACTCCCGGCCACACCGAGGGCAGTGTGTGCCTCTATTTTCCTGCGGAGAAATTGCTGATCGCCGGCGACACCTTATTCGCCCGCAGCATAGGCCGCACCGATCTTCCCGGAGGATCCTATGAGAAAATCATGCGCTCCCTGCACGACCGCGTCTTAACTCTCCCGGATGAGACGGTGGTAATCCCGGGCCACGGCCAGCGAACGACCATAGGAGAAGAGAGGGAAGAGAATCCTTTTCTGGTAGGGTGATTAAAAATGGTCATCCCGAGCGCGGCGAGGGACCTGGAGTTCGCCAGTGGTCGGGCACTAATAGCGGCGTGCCTTATTTCTGCGTCGGTGCCTGATTCTGCGGAACCGTCGGCGGCGCAGTCGGAGACGGAGTCGCGGGTTGCGATTTGGTCTGCGTAGTTTTCACGCCCGAAAAAACAGACGTAGGCCCGGTGTGCCGCGCCGCGGAAATCGATAGCAGAATCGATGTGATCATGAAAATAACCGCCGACCAGGTCGTCGCGCGAGAAAGAGCCGAAGCCGCGCCTCGAGGCCCGAATGCCGTCTGGCTGCCCTGGCCGCCAAAAGCCGCCGCCAGATCACCACTCTTGCCGCTCTGCAGCAACACGACCCCAATCAGAAAAAAACAAACGATAACGTGAATCACGATGATCAAAATAGTCATTGCAAAAAACTCCGTCCGGGCAGCGCCCGATTCAAATTTCAATATCCCTACGCGATGTGCGCGACCAGTTCGCAGGAATCAAAACGATGATGCGGAAGGGGGATTTGAACTACTCCATCACATTGCTAATACGTAACTTATTGATTTTGCATTCGGCGTAAAGGCCCCAATGCCCCACCATCCCGCTTCCGTTGTACTTTTATTGTACGGCGAACGTGTCGCAGAAGAGAAACCGCACCGGAGCGCTTTCTCTCAATCCTGCCAGCAACAGTTTGACATCCACCCCTCCCATCGGTCAATGCCCACCGTTCGAGAATGCGGAATGGTGAGCGTGCTTCGAAGTTTGTGTCCGGATCGCGCACCTGATCTGGTGCCCCGCGAGATCGTGGCTCGATCGATTGCTTCCTGTTGGCCGACAATACACTCTGAATCGTCGCAGGTTCTCTTACGTGCTGCGCAGGCTATGATTGCGCCCGCGCATGGGCCTCACCTCTGGCACAGGACTTGGTCCCTATGGAATTCGATCGCCACCCGGCACCGGCGGAATAATCCGAGGCGGTCTTTATCACAAACGTGTTGATTAGGCTCGCCACATCCCCACCAAGCCCTCCCTTAGTGCCGATGGGAATCCCCAGGGGAGCTATCCTGGGGCGGCTTTTTCGCTGCTACGACAAGCAATCCTTCGGGCCCGGGGTTCGTCAGAAAAGGCACCGTTGTGGGCGATATCGATTCATACCCCAGGTCTTTGGCGGTCTTATAAGGCGCATAGAACATCAAGTGCGGGGGCACGGCACCCCACTGCTTGGCGTCGGAATCGTAGAAATAATTTTCGTTCGACATCATGTAAAGGAAACCCAGCCCCGGCACTTTGAAGCGGCCATCCTCATATCCCTTCGCGATGTCATCCTTGATCTCTGCTTCTGACTTGCCCTGTGCCCGCAGTTCTTCTCTGTGCATCGCGGCAAGCATAAGAGTTCGGCTACCTTCGGCGTCGAAGCACGCCGGCGCTGACGAAACTTGCATTGTTTCTTTGAATGACCGCCAAATGAAACAACTAACGCCGTTGGTGCCTTCGCGAGCTTTCTCGTAACCTTGGGGCCCCAAAATATAAACTGTGGCCTTACTCGAAACCTCGGGTGGGGCTGCGCTCAAGGCCAGTTCGATCTGCCGCTCGCGCGCCGTGGAAGCGTCTATCGTGTGCACTTCCTTTATGGGTTCCTTGGGCTTGTCTTGAGCGGCCGCACTGCTGCATAGGAAAGCGATTGACAGGAGGCCCGCAAAAGCCGTTTTCCTCCATCCCGTAACCATCATGTTCCTTCCTTTCTCGCAGCTAAAACGATCCGCTGCGGACGCAAATCCGCCCCACGTTGGGACGTATATCTGATCAGGGTCCACGAGCTCAATTCACAGCGGCTAGCTTTTGCATCCACAGTGAATCTCGGCTCAGGAGACACGCGGGAGATATGTGGAGACCATAGTCTCCACCTGAAAGTGGAGACTTTCGACAAACCAATTAACCTCTACAGCGTCGATAGAAAAGGTGACCAACGATGCTAGAGTTTCCTAAGAACCGGGAGGTCACGTTGAATAACGGGAACCGGACGATACGCTTTGGGGCGTTTGAAGCCGATCTCCCCTCCGGAGAGGTCCGCAAATCCGGGAGCCGCATCAAACTCCAGGACCAACCCTTCAAGGTACTGCAAATTCTGCTGGAGCACCCGGGAGACCTGGTCACTCGCGAGGAACTGCAGTCCCGTATCTGGCCGGAAGACAGTTTTGGAGACTTCGACCACGCAGTGAATGTCGCGGTCGGCAAGCTCCGTGCTGCGCTGGGCGATTCAGCCGAAAATCCATCCTTTATTGAGACGGTGCCACGTCGTGGTTACCGCTTTGTGGCGAGGTTGGACGAAGATCCGGTGGATACGCATGCGCCGCTACCCGCGACCAATTTCAATGGTGTTCGGCCCGGCAGAGTGGTATTCAAGCGTACGCTTCTGGCACTTCTCGCAGTCGTGATCTCCGGGATCCTCGTCGGCTCCGGCGTTTTCCTTGGTCGCCGTACAACCAAATGGCAGCCGCCGGATTTTCAGCGGCTGACCGTTAATCGCGGCACGGTGTACTCGGCCAGGTTCGCTCCTGATGGCCACAGCGTTATCTATGCCGCCTCCTGGGACGGCGGACCGACTGAAATATTCTCCACCGACCCGAAAATCCCCGGAGAGCGAAGCCTCGGATTATCCGCAACTCAGCTGCTTGCGGTTTCCTCTTCAGGTGAAATGGCGGTGCTGCAGCCGGTCGATAATCGTTTCTTGTTCGCAGGCCGGGGAACTCTTGGCCAAGTCCCACTGACGGGCGGATCTCCTCGTCAGCTCGCTGAAAGCATCGACTGGGCTGATTGGTCTACAGACGGGGCGACGTTGGCGGCCGTTCGCAACGTAAACGGCAAACAGCGTCTGGAATTTCCACTCGGCCATGTTCTATATGAAACCGCTGGCTGGATCGGCCATCCGCGGATTTCGCCTAAAGGGAACCAAGTCGCATTCCTGGATCACCCGATCTATCCTGACGACAAGGGCGTCGTCTCGATTGTCGATCTTGAGGGACACAAGAGGGTTGTCTCTGCACCATGGGTAAGTGTCGAAGGGTTGGCATGGTCGGCCGATGGAACCGAGATCTGGTTCTCGGCTGCCCAAGCCGGAATCGAACGTCACATCTATGCGGTGGATCTATCGGGTCACCAACGTCTGATTCTCCGCGCGCCCGGAGGAGTCACGCTGCAGGAAATCGCCTCCGACGGCAGAATTCTTGTAACCCGCGATGAACAACGCGTGGGAATGATCGCGCTTGCGCCGGGTAACAAAGAAAAAGAAGAGGAGATCTCGTGGCGGGACTGGTCTGTCCCCACTGATATTTCCAATGACGGCAACACTGTGCTCTTCGACGAACAAGGAATTGAGTCTGGACCCAACTATACCGTCGCCCTGCGGGACATGCGCGGATCGCCTCCGATTCCGCTTGGCCCAGGAATGGCGGGTAGTTTATCTCCCGATGGAAAATGGGCAAGCACGATTGTTTCCAATGCCCATCTTCTGCTGTTGCCAACCGGAGCAGGCACGGCCAAGCAAATGGACCAAAGCGACATTCAGCAGTACTGGTACGGAGCCAACTGGATGCCTGATGGTAAGCAAATCGTTTTCTCCGCAAACCGGCCTGGGCATGCCGTTCAGTGTTTCGTTCAGGATGTAGACGGCGGTAAACCACGTGCTCTCACTCCGGAAGGAGTTAAGTTCTGCAAGATCTCTCCAGACGGCAAATTGATCGCCGGCAACGGTCTTACTAGTGGTGGAGGCTGGTTGTATCCCATCGAACGTGGGCAGCCACGCCCGATACCTGGCTTGCAGACGGGCGAAGGTTTCGCATGGACTTCAGATCCGCGCTGGTTGTACGTGTATCACTGGAAACAATCACCGGTCAAAGTCTACCGCTTGAACATTCTGACCGGACAGAGGCAGTTTTTCAGAGAAATGACTCCCCCGGACGTGGCGGGACTTCACGACATCTCTCACATTTATTTCAGCTCTGATGGTCGAGCCTACGTCTACAGCTATACTCGCCTGCTTTCCGAGCTTTATTTGGTTAAGGGGCTCAAATAGGATTTCCGCTCACGGCGCTAGATTCTACGGACCGGGGCCTATTGGCACCCTGTCCCACCGAATTCCGTAGGTCATCGTCGCACCTAGTTGTGCGAGTACCCCTCTTCTTACCCTTTCAGGCTTAGAATGCGTCATGCGCTGGATACTGGTGTGTCTCGGGAGTCTCGCCACCGGCATCCTGGCGATTGTGCTGTCGCTGGCGTTGCTGCTCGTGTCGCTCTTCATCTACGACAGGTATATTCCGGGGATTGCCTCAAACGGGTCGGTCGGTTGGGGCCCTGTTTCGATTTTCGGACGATGGGTGATCGGCATTCCACTACTCATCTCCGGCCTTGGTTGCAGCAGCGGCTTCTGGTTTCTCAACAAACGATTGCATCGCTAGACCAGCGGTTCCAAGCTCGTAGTTGGCGACAGAGTGCGCCGCGAAGATGCGCCGGACTCCAGCGGGTGCAACTCCAGTCCTGAAACTGGTTCGCTCGACCGCCCCTCCCACAGCGCTCAATTACGAGCGGTCGAACGGGAAATCGGCTGTTTTCGCCAGTTATCTACTGGGGAGTGTTTTTGTCGGTGGTTTCAGAGCGATGTGGCCGTTGGGCTTTCGAATTTGCTCTCGGGCCGCATGCGAAACGCGAGGCCGACGCCCAAGCCCATCAGCAACATGCTGCCGGCGAAAGGCAATTCCCAGTTGTTGAACTTGTCGATGAGCATTCCAGAAAGTACCGGACTGATGATGGCAGCCAGAGCCGAACCGGTATTCATCATTCCGCTGGCCGTGCCGGAAAACTCGGGCGCGATGTCCATAGGAATCGCCCACATCGGGCCGATCGTCATTTCGGCGAAGAAGAATCCTGCGCACAGACACGTCAGACACAAATAAAGGTCATGGGTCAACAACAGAGGTGCCAAAGATAACAGTGTCAGCGACATGCAAACAGCGACCATTACACTGCGGGCACACCGTAGGCTGCCGGTGCGCTCGTACAACCTGTCGGTGACGATTCCGCCAAGCGTGTCCCCTGCGACTCCGGCAAAGAAGACGCTCGATGCGAATAGCGCCGACTTCTTTAGATCGAGTGCGTGGCTGTGCAGAAAATATTGTGGGATCCAGCTCAGAAATAGCCATAGAGTCCAGCCGTAGCAGAAATAGACGATGGTCACGGGCATCATGCGCCGGAATAGCTGACGCCATGGAACCGCGTTGTTTTTCATCCGAGGCTCGGGCAATGCGGCGAGTTCGGCCTGCGTGATGCGCGGGTGTTCGCGCGGGTGCTCGGTAAAAGTGACAGCCCAAAGGACCACCCATGCAAAGCTGATCGCGGCGCAAGCAAAGAAGGAAGCGCGCCATCCATAGACGGCCATTACCGCGACAATGCCCGCGGGCGCCACGGCATTGCCGACGCGCGCCGCAGCGTGCGTGATGCCCTGCGCAAACCCGCGCTCTTCCTTCGCAACCCAGCGCGACATGGCCGCCGTGGCTGCCGGGAAAGTGGCTCCCTCCCCAAGACCAAGAAGCAAGCGCGCTGCCAGCAGCGAAGCCAGTCCGCCGGCGGTTCCGGTGAGGGCGGTGGCGGCGGCCCAAATCCCGCCGCAAACCAGTAGTGTCCGGCGCGCCCCAAAACAGTCGCTGACCCAGCCGCCGATAATTTGAAAGATCAGGTACGGATAGGCGAAAGCCGAAAAGACCAAACCGATCTGCGTTTTGCTGAAGTGAAACTCTTTAGCAAATCCGTCGGCCGCGGTACTCACGTTCACACGGTCAAGGTAGGTGATGAAATACATGAGGCACAACATCCCGAGCACGATGCCGGTAGCGCGGAACCGTTTCATGACTCTTCCTTGTTGCCGTCGGTGCCTTGGGAGCGCGAAAGGAGCGGGTTAACTGGCAATATACTCCATCGCAGCCTGCACGCCGTCGCCGGCCTGCCGCGCGGTGGTCCGTCACCATTCCACACCGGAGCGTAATGATAATAGATGAGACGGTCGAAATGGTTTGATTGTTGGCGAGCGCGGTAGGGATACCACCGTGCGAACTGAAAGCTGTTGGAATGGCCCGACGAAACGATTGGCCGCTACTTGGCAGCAGCGAATCTCTTTGGTGCGACCTGATCCGATTCTTTCCGAATCTTCTTTCGGGCACGCTTCTGAGCCAAAGCCTGCTTAACCCGGCGTCTCTCGCCGGGCTTCAGATAGAAGGAGTGGCGCTTAATTTCCTTAATGATGTCTTCCGTCATAACCTTGCGTTTGAACCGTCGGAGCGCGTTCTCCAACGACTCGCCTTCTTGCAGTCGAACTTCTGCCATTCACATCACCCCGCCGACCAGTTTGAATCGGATACCTAGACCTTACTCCCTTTGTGCGGCGTTCCGTAGAACTTACTGCCAAAATGAGTGGTCAACAGGCCTACCGAGTTGCACGAGCAGCGCCGTAGGTTTGATGGCGAATGCAGAAGTACCCGCAGAAGCATCGCTGCGCACATGGCGCTCCTAAAGCTCATTTGCTATTGGTTCTACAGAGGACTAGGCTTGAGGTGTCCCTTTCGCATCTCTCCGTCGCAAGTTCCGGGCACCTAATCCTTCCCGACTTCGGCCCCTTTGCGCAACCGATAGAAATGGGGGTTCACTCATGGAACCCATCCTTTATTCCCTACGGGCAGTCCTGTGGGGCACTTTGATTGTAGCCTTATCATTGCCGGTCTTCGCACAGATTCCTGCTGCTCCGGACGACTCTGGTTTTCCCTCGGGCCGCAAGGCTCTCAATTTCCCAGCGACCGTGCAGACTCCTGCCGTGATTACGCGCCCCGTTTTCGAGTTTCGCGGGATTCGGATCGGCGATGAAATGAAGGGAGCCGAACGAAAGTTTCTTGCTTTGAAAGCACTCTCGCTGTCTTCGAACCCCGGCTTGTGCGGCTCCGATGGCATCAATCGGATCGACACCTGTACTGATGTCTTGGACACCGGGGAGTACGTGAATATGACGATGTTGGATCGGAGAGTAGCTCAAATTTACGTGTCCACCGACCGTCGCACACAGGGGAACACTTACAACAGCTACGTGGTAGCGTTGAGTACTGTACGGTAGCCCCCTGAAAAACTCGAAACGAAGTACTACCACAACGGTATCGAAACGGGGTCTTCAGGGGAACACCTTCGGTGGTTGAATGGCGATCAATACATGGAAGGCAGCGAAACCGAACGCTCCATCACCATCGGGAGCAGAGCCCTCGATGCGGAAATCGCCGAGCAGGGGAGCATTTATGACCGCAATTAGCATCGCTTGCGCTCTTCTTATTGTGCTATTCGCGATCCTTCTGGTGCACAGGCTGAGCGGGCTGAAACCGCAGATCGCCGGGATCAGATCACAAAGGATGTGTCCGTCATGCGGTTTGATCACGCCCCGGTTAAAGGCTTCTTGCATAGAGTGCGGCAAGTCTTTCCTTTAGCAACGAAAGCGCGAACCGGCCGGTTAATAGTTACGCTGGTTGGCACTGCGGTCGACGAAGTCAGAACCTTAATGATGAAGGAAACGTCAGATGCTGGTTACACAGAAGCTGCTCGGGTTGCCGTGGATTTCAGTGAGAGACAGATTTCCACTCGACGGTCATGAGTGCGCTCTTGTCTGTTATGCCCCGGACTCCTGCGAGCCTAAAAGAGGAATTGGGTATCGACTGAATGGAAACTGGAGAATTCAGGATTCTGCGCTGGCTCGATGCGATGTCCGTGCATGGCTCGAACTTCCTCTTTCTCCGTTCAACCTTTAATGGACGCGCTCTGCCGCGACGATGTTCCGCACTCGCGCTACAGACCCTATTCCTCATATCCGCTTCGGGCGGTATGTGCGTTTTCGTTGGGGCAGCCCGGAACTGCGCCGCTGGCTTGCGGGGCACATGGTCAATTCAAGCGCATCCCGCAAACGATGACGACATCAAGGTTGCGGGAGTAGTTTCGTCCATCTCTTCAGTAACCGCCTTCGCCTGATCGAGGGTCATTGTTTTATTCACGCACACCGCTCGCCACAAGACGGCTTCCACTTTGTCTTTGGCGAATGAACCATACTTCCCTGCGTGCGGCTCGAACCAGACGTTCTTGGGTCCGTCCGACCCTCCCCTCCAGTGCGGAAACCAGTGATCGAACTCCCCGGACGAGTTCTTTGTGGCCGCCGGGTATCCGTATGCGGCGAGGATCGTATTCTTCTCCGCATTGGTCACGCTGTGCGGACAGTCGGTGTTTGATACGCACCCCAGCGAAGCGTCCATTTGCCCCGGCGTAAGGGTGGGGTCGGGCACGGTGCAAAAGCCGCTGGACTTGTCGATGTCGATCTTCCGGCAGTGCTGGGCTGAGGCGATGCCGACCAGCAGAACCAGCGTAAGATGCGTCGTCGTTATCATCCAAATCGATTCTTAAGCGATGATTTGTCCAATGGGAATGCCGAAACGGATACTTCCGCCAAGTTCGCTCAGGAGGAAATGGGCCATCGCGGCGAGAGGCAACGCATCGGTCGGATGGCAGGAGAAACGGTTACAGGTCGATGCTCCCGCCTAAAAACGAAAGCGCCCCAGACTCGATTGAGTCAAGGACGCTCGGTCGAACAGCCCTCCCCCGAAGTCTGCTCGATTTCAGGTTAGTCTGCCTTCGCGGTGATCGGGAATGGCTCTGACGTGCATGTGGAGGCACTGAGGGGCTAGCCTCAGAATTTGGCGGAAAAAGGAAACGGTGCGACTCAACGTCCTCAGGGAGAGGAGCACGCCGCACCGTTATGAGGGTATTCCTACCGTTACCCTTCTGGAGGGACTGATCCGGCAAGAAACCTTTTGACCCTAAGAAGGCTGAAGCGTAGCGAAGGCGGAAGGCGCTGTCTGTTCAATATCGGACTTCTTTAATCAATCCTTCAGCGCACTTGCAGCATTGCTTAAGTGGCAATCAGCTCTATGTTGTTCAGCGATATCAAACGACTGCAACTCCAGGGAGAGATTTTCACAATGATTTCCACGGGTTCGGTGCAAAAATCCTGTCGTTAGGATGACCACTCACGTCGACGGTCGTCTTACTCGGACTCTTAGATTTAATTATCACAGAATGTCCAAAGTTGGACAGACATTAGATGTCCTATCGTTGTAGCGTGTCTCTCAATTAGCAGCATTAACAGCGGTGTGGCGGGCACGCCTGCGAACAGGAGGCACTTGAAGGAGCGTGCTCCCCGCGCCGTTGGTATGTTGCTTGGCGGTGCGGCGGCTCTTTGTCGCCCACCACATTCGACTCTACTCTCCTCAATTGTTGTGCTTTGGGCTTCCAACTTTCGGGGGACATCTCCATTTCCAGAGAGTACGGGACAAGCCCCACAAGGAGAGCCCATTCGATGGATCTAAAGGAAGTAATGGAGCAAGTTCGAAAGGAACTTCGGACTCGGGCCGAAAGCTTTTCAGAAATCTACCTTCGCGTGACCGAAAACGGGGTGACCAGCATTGAGCTTCACAACGCTCTCTACGAATTGCTGGGGCGGAATGAAGTTGTGACTACGGGCGGTAAGTGGCGGCTGGCTGCACCCAAGGAACGACGAAGGGCATCCTGAAGATAAGTGAATTCATTTGCAAGTCCACTTGTAACCATCCAGAGGAGAATGTGGCCATGGACTCCCCCACTGTGTTGTGCATCGATGACCATCCCCAAATTCTAGAGCTTCGCAAAGCGACCCTAGAATCATGGCTATTGCGTCAAGATCGCGTCGAGCGGTTACGATGCGATGAGAACGTTGGAGGAAACGTCGGTGGTTGCAGTTCTACTGGAATACAAGCAGGAAGGCATGGATACTGAAGCCGTAGCCAGCCATATCAAGCAACGGTTTCCCAACCTGCCGATCATCCTGCTCTCCGCGTATTCCGAGATGCCCGAACGAATCCTGTGGTTAGTGGATGACTACGTAATGAAGAGCGAATTGCCGGAACGGCTGGTGCCGATCATCGAGCGAGCGCACAAGCGGGCATCCTGCGCCACGGAATGGCCCCAGCGTAGAGGGGTAGCAGCGTAGAACCTTGCCCGGCTCTGCTATTTATTGTAGGTGCCGCCACATTGATGCTCAGACCTGTGCAGTTTGGAATAGCCGAGCCTTTCGTTTTAGGAATCTATGTTGCACTTTTGTTAGGAGGCAACTTATGGCAGGAGAGAGGGCACGTCCCAGTCGCGTCAGAGCCCGCCAACTACTCGTCATTCGGCGCGTAGCCGAGGGCTGTAAGAATCGCGAGATAGCCGATTTTCTGGGAATCACGGAGGCTGCCGTAAAAAACGATCTACGATTGATCTTCGATAGGTTAGGGTTGTGGAACCGCGTCGAACTGGCTCTGTGGTACGAAGCACACCGCTTGCCGAGGTAACAGCGCAGATGCATTTTGTTCCCCTTTCCGCTATCGAGATTGTTATTTTGGTTGAAGGAACTGAAAAATACGAAGGGTGTGCTTTACTCCAAGAAAAGTCGGAAGCATCTGAAAAGTATTCTGCTCATCTTGCACGACGCGGCGACGTTTTTCAGATACCTGCCCATCGGAGCGAACCCGATGACGTTGGTCAAAGTTCCGACCGTGAAAGCCGCTCCCAAGGAAGAGCCTCGCATCGTTCTCAGCAAAGGGTTACGAGGACGAAACAAAATCAGAATCCTCGAACGCCAAGCTGCCGTTGCATCCGGCAATCGTGGAAGCATTGTTGGCATGGCGTCAGCAATCGCCATTCAACGCGGACACCGATTACGTGTTCGCCAGTCCGA
>Ga0209624_10001933_pt1 | contig 15744 bp, 8 predicted proteins | sample JacPinW_OM2H0_O1_FD_188565 | JGI IMG/M metagenome (GOLD analysis project Ga0209624, IMG submission 188565) | Forest soil microbial communities from Algoma, Ontario, Canada - Jack Pine, Ontario site 1_JW_OM2H0_O1 (SPAdes) (version 2) | ecosystem: Environmental > Terrestrial > Soil > Boreal...
TTTGAAGTCGTCATCCTGACCCTCGAGCGCAGCGAAGGGGAAGGATCCCCGTATTTCGTCTTTGTTCTTTCTCACATGCGGCAGGGTACACCGACTTTGATTCTGCTCTAGAACAGGAACCGCAGCGACATCTGTATCTGCCGCGCGCTGCCGATGGTGTGGTTGACCACGCCGAGACTAAACGGACAGTTGTAGAAGCCCGCGTTGCTGGCATTGCACGAGGTGGGCATAACCGGCGTCCCAGCGATAGGGAACCCGTTGTAGTTCTCGTTCTGCGATACCTCGTTACCGGGCACGTCAAAGCTGGCTGTGTTGAAGAGGTTATAGACGTCGAAGGTGTAGTTGAGGCTGTAACGCTCGGTGAATCTCGTCATCTTCATAATCGAAGCATCCGCACGCTTCTGGAAGGCTTGCCGAAAGATATTCCGCTGGCCGGTCGTAAAGTCGGTCTCATAGGGATCAGAGGTGGGGACGGCGCCGCTCAGCCCGCCCGCCGGCAGCACCGGAATGGTGAAGCAGGAGGTCTTGAGAGCCTCGTCTCCGAAAGCTCCCGATAAACCCGTCTTGGCGTTCTTCGCAGTGCAGCCTGGAGCGAGGGGGACAATGGGGTTGGTAATTCCGTTGCTGACTCCATAGTAGATGCTGCCCACGGCACCGCTGAAGTCGATGACACTGTAAGGCTGTCCGCTCTGCAGGATAGTAAGGCCCACCAGCGACCAACCATTGGTGAAGTAGCTCTCGACGTTGTGACTATGGATAAAGTCGGGCAACCTGTACACATAGTTGAAATTGATAACGTTGGTTCGGTCGAAGTCAGCCGACGCGTATCCGTCGCGCAGGTTGAGCGGGTTGTTTCCGTTGTAAAACAGCCCCAGGCCGCTCTGTTCGTCCAGCGCATGCGAGTAGGTGTAGGACGCAGCGAACTGAAGCCCGTGGCTCATGCGCTTTTCGATGTGTGCTGTCAGCGCGTTGTAGGCGTCGACACCGGCGGCCCTGTAGGAGATGGACTCCGCCGCGTACCCGATGTAAGGAACGCGGTGATCGATGTTGCCGCCCTCGTAATCCTCTCTGTAGTTTGTGCCATCCGGCAGCGTCGCGCCACCAACGTTATATCCGTAAGAGTAGGACTCCCCGTGAATAGTGCTACTAGGTGAAGCAATCCCCGGCTGATTGAACGGAACTGGAATCACCTGATGGCGGCCGAGGTTGCCCACATAGCCGAGTTCGATCGCGATGTCGTTGCGCGGCTGCCACTGAATATCCAGCGTGTAGTTGTAGGTGTAGGGCAACTTGTTGGTTCGATCGTAAACGCCCAGCGAGATCGGCTGGCCGCCATTGTTGATGCTCGCAAGATTAGGCAAGTACTTACTCAGGTCAGACGATTGGGGGTTCGTCGGCGCCGCGCTCTGGACGTTCGTGTAAGGATTCGCAAGGTTGCCCGTTGCTGCGGTTGGCGCGATCGTCGGAGGAGCAAAGGGATCGCCACCAGCTTCGAGACCGCCGCAAGTAGGAATGTAATAGTCGTAAAGGGTAGCCGTTGGACAGCTCTGCGCGGTCACGAACGGCAGTTGCTGATTGACGCCGAACGGGCCGCCGGTGACGGTGCCGATAGCATAGCCCGGCGAGAAGTAGCTGAAGAGTTCGCCACGGTCGTAGTACATACCGAAGCCCGAGCGGACGACCACTTTACTGTGAAACATCTCTGGCTGCCACGCGACGCCCAGCCGGGGACCGATGCCCCACTGACGGCCGGTAAGTGTGGTCGGGCTGACGCCGGAAGTTCCGTTAGTGTTATTCCCGGCAATAATGAAGCCGGGATTTTCAATTGTGTCGGATACCGAATCGTAGTTATACAGACTGGGGTCGAAGTTGAAGATCCGACCCTCTTTTTCGGTCAGACCGCCGTTCCAGTCGTAGCGCAATCCAGCGGTGAGCGAGATGGTCGGCGTCACCTGGAACTTGTCCTGGACGTAGCTCCCCACCTGGTTCGCCCGATAGTAACGGCTGGCGTTGCCCTGTAGGAACGAACTGACATAGAAACCGGTAGAAGAGCTGCCAGGAGTCACATAGCCCTGGGCATAGGCGCTCAGGTCATCGGTGGCGACGGTGCCGTTGCCCGTGCGCTTGTCAATGGTATTCAGCTGGGTATAGCTGTAATTCAAGCCGAAGCTGACCGTATGCTTGCCCAGCGTCCAGATGGCGTTGCCGGCGGGCTGCCAGCGATTCTGAAAGGCGCCGGTGTTGGGAGCCTGACCCTCCGCATTGGGACCGATGTTAAGAATGCCGGTGCTTACGAGGCCGGCATTCGCTGCAGCGCTGCCAAGTACGTTCACAACCGACACACCGGGAAAATAATTCGATCCAAACTCATTGATCGACACAGTACCGAGCGCCCCGCCCGGTATCGCGTTTGGCCCAAACGGCTGCGCATTATCAACCCACGTCTTCTCGCGAATGAAGCCCATCGACTCCGTCGTGCTGAGATTGGATTTTACGAGGTAGGTGTTGATGATCGAAAAGACCTGCGCGCCGGAATCGAGGTGCTCGGTGAAGCCCGGAACACTGGAGTAGGCGTAGGGCGCGAGGGTCGGATCGTGCTGGTAGAAATACTTCAGCGAGATCGTGTCTTTTTGTGTCGCGTTGTAGTCGAGATTGGCCACCGCTGTGTCAGCCTTGAAGCGACCGGTGCCCGGAAGAAACGCATTGAACGGATGGCTGGGAGTCATGCCACTCGATCCCGTATCGTTGGGGATTAACCATTTGCCGGGCTCGCCGGGAAGTGCTGGCGAGTTGAACAGAGCAAGCGCCGTCTTGTCGATGTTCTGGGCGCCGAGACTTGTGCCGAAGGTATTGTTCACCATGCTTGCGAATCCGGCTGCATCGCGGTTCGTATCGGACAAACCCACTGGCACGTTGATTTCGTTGTTGCCGATCTCCTGGTCAGAAACCTGCAGGTGTTGATAAGCCACGAAGCCGAAAATTTTGTCCTTGATAATCGGGCCGCCGAAGGTGCCTCCGACCAGGTAGCGATGAAGCCCAGGATTCACCGCCGATGGATCATCAGCGGCAAGGAGCGGATCATTCTTGGAGAAGAACGGCGCTGCGTTGATCCAGTTGGTGCCGCGAAGCCCATACACCGTGCCGTGATACGCGTTCGTGCCGGAAGCGGTGCTCATATCGATGTGCGCCCCGGAGGTCGACCCCTGCTGCGCGTCGTACATGGAAGCGTTGACGCGAACCTCCTGGATCGTCTCGGGCGCCGGAGTCGGGATGCCGTTGCCGATGGATAGATAAACGGAGGAAACGGACTGAATAACCCCCGCGCCACCCTGTGTGGTGGAGGCCCCCGTGCTATTGATGACGCGCAGCGATCCAACCTGGCTTGTGCTCTTCCCATTGAATAGATTGCTGGCGTCGACGCCGTTCAAGGAGAAGCTGTTGCTCGTATCTCGCTGTCCATTCGCCCAGATCGGCAAATTCCCTAACCCAGTGTTCGCCCCGGTTCCCCCCCCCAGCTCCGCATTCACCCCGGGCGACAGAATCGCCAATCCCGTAAAACTTCCCGTAGCGAGTGGAATCGTCTCGATCTGCGACTTATCCAGAACATACCCGTTCGTCGTGTCCACCGCATTCATCAGCGGCACCGCATCCACGCTCACAACGGTATTCACCGCGCCCACCGTCATCTGTGCATTCACCGTACCCGTACGATCGCTTTGGATAGGGATTTCCTTCATCCTCTGCGTCTGAAAACCTTCCTTGGTGAACGACAGCGTATACGTCCCAATCGGCAGATTCGCAAACTCATAAAAGCCATTGCTACCCGCCGTCTGCGTTCGCGTCAATGCAGTCTGGTCGCCTACAATCGTCACCACCGTCCCCGACAAAATTCCGCCAGACGCATCCGTCACCACGCCCGTCAGTCCACCAAGCGTCGTTTGCCCAAACCCAGGACATACCAGCAAAAATAACCCTATCTGGCAAAGGATGGCGAAGAGACACATCTGCGAACGCCTAGTCATTGTCTGGCTCCAAAAAGTGATACAGGTTGGCGATACAGTGATGCGTTGTCGGTGCGACCGATGCAAACAGTTCTGCACTTCGGCGGCACTGCGGGATACGCGGTGACTGCGCTTCAGGAAAAACGCCTTAAAACTGAAAACCGGTAAAAATCAGTTTCTTGTGTGAATCTGGAATGAATCAGAGCATATCGGAAGTTGTCAAAATCGAGAAGCGAATTCGTCGCGCTCGCACAAACTATTCGCAGCCATCCACTTGCGCCGCGCACCCCGGCCTCATCGCCCTGTCATCCTGTGGATAACAAGGACAACGCGCGATCCGGCGTCTGTCAGCGACGGAAGATCGGGCGTCTGTCAGCGACGGAAGTTGACCCCACAACTCCCGCCGCCAGAACCAACCTACCTACTCCCCGCCGCCCGCCTTCTCTAATCCGCGGTACTTCAGCATCGGTTCGATATTCGGCGCCGTCCCCAGCCACGCCGCATACATCTTCGCCAGGTCCTCCGTATTGCCCCGTGACAGCACCATCGCGCGGAAGCGATCGCCATTGGCCCGCGTCATCCCGCCATGGTCCTCGAACCACTGGAACGCATCGTCATCCAGCATCTCGCTCCACAGATAAGCGTAGTACCCCGCGGCGTAGCCCCCTCCCCATATATGCGAAAAGTAGCTCGACCGATACCGCGGCGGCACATAGCTCACCAGCAGGTTTTTCTTCTCGAGCGCCGCCTTTTCAAACGCATCGGGACTCTCCAGCGGCGCACTCACCGGCAGCGTATGCCACTGCATATCCAACTCTGCCGCGGCCAGCAGCTCCGTCAGCTTATACCCCTCGTTGAAGTCGTGCGCCTTCTTGATCTTCGCCGCCAGCTCCGCCGGCATCGGCGCTCCAGTCTTGTAGTGCTTCGCATAGTGGCTGAAGACCGCCGGATACGTAGCCCAGTGTTCGTTGAACTGCGACGGAAACTCCACAAAATCCCGCGGCACCGACGTCCCCGACAGGCTCGGATACTGAGTCGCCGCAAACATCCCATGCAGCGCATGGCCAAACTCGTGAAACATCGTCGTCACATCGGTGAAGCTGATCAGCGCCGGCTCCCCCTCCGCCGGCTTCGGCAGGTTCGCCACGTTGAACACCACCGGCAGCGTCCCCTGCAGCTTCGACTGGTTCACGAAGTTGCTCATCCATGCCCCGCCGTTTTTATTGTCCCGCTTGTAGTAGTCGCAGTAAAACAGCGCCAGCGGCTTCCCATCCGCGTCGATCACGTCGAACACCCGTACATCTGGATTCCACACCGGAATATCCTTGCGCTCTTTGAAGGTCAACCCATACAACTGATTCGCCGCATAGAACACCCCGTTTTGCAGCACGTTATTCAGCTCAAAGTAGGGCCGCACCTGCTCTTCATCCAGGTCGTACTTCGCCTTGCGCACCTGCTCCGCATAGAAGTCCCAGTCCCACGGCTGCACCTGGAACCCACCCTTCTGGGTATCGATCACAGCCTGAATGTCCTTCGCCTCCCCAGCTGCCTTCGCCGTCGCCGCCGGCACCAGCGCATCCATAAACTTCAGCGCATTCTCCGGCGTCTTCGCCATCTGGTCCTGCAGCTTCCACCCCGCGTAGCTCTCGAAGCCCAGTAGTTTGCCCTGCTCCGCGCGGAGCTGCGCCATCCGTGCAATCGTCGCCCGTGTATCGTTTGCATCGCCTCGCTCCGTGCGTGTCCACGAGTCCTCAAACACCGCCTGCCGCGTCGCCCGATCGCTCAGCCCTGCCAGAAAAGGCTGTTGTGTCGTATTCTGCATCGCCAGCACGTAGCCTTTCTTCTTGCGGCTCTTTGCCAACTCCGCGGCCCCGCCGATCTGCGCCTCGCTCAGCCCTGCCAACGCGGCCTTGTCCTTCGTCGCATACGCTGCATCTTTGGTCGCCGCCAGCACCTTCGTTCTGAAGGCATTCGACAGTGTCGACTCCTCTTTATTCAGCTCCTTCAGCTTGTCCTTGTCGGCTTCTGAAAGGTTCGCCCCCGCAATCTCAAATTGCTGGTAGTAGAACTCCACCAGCCGCAGCGACTCCGCATCCAGCTTCAGTGAATCCCGTTCCTTGTAAATCGTCGCGAACCGCTGAAACAGCTTCGCATTCAAAAAAATCGCGTCCTGGTGTGCCGCCAGCTTCGGCGCCTCAATCTCCTGCAGCTTCTCCAGCACCGGGTTCGTATTCGCGCCGGCAACCCCCGAGAATGCCATGCTCACGCGGGTCAATAAATCACCCGTCTTCTCCATCGCGACGACCGTATTCTCAAACGTTGGCGCCGCCGGGTTCTCTGCAATCGCCTGCACCTCCTTCAACTGCTCCGCCATTCCCGCCTCAAGCGCAGGCTGATAATCGCTGTCCTTGATCTTGTCGAACGGCGGCGCCTGAAACGGCAACGTACTGGGCGCATAAAAAGGGTTAGCCGGCCCAAAGCCGGCATCGGCACTCTGTGCAACAACAACACTCGAACTCATCATGATCGCCCCGGCGGCAAGCAATAGATGCATCCGTGAAACCGTGGTCCTCCTGCTGCAGGATCGCATCGTATCGCTCACGTTCGTATTCCTCCAAAGCTTCGATTGTAGAGGATGCACCCAAAACCCAAAACTCGCACCCGTCAAAGTCGAAAATCCGGTCTCCCATCGGCAATACCGCACCGGCAGCAGCATGAGTAGCTCATGCCAATCGAATCCCCACCAACCCCACCCTCAAGGCCCTCCAGAAATAAACACCCCAGGCCGCGCCAGACAAAGTAAAATCGCCACCATCCCTACGCCAGGCCGGAGGACCACCATGCTTTCCGCCCCGTCCCAATCAACCCAGCCCCCCGGCTCCCTGCCCACCCGTACGCCCGCTCCCACCACCCTTCCGTCCCTCGAAGGCCTGGACCTCCGCTGCTATTACCACTCCGCCCGAACCGGCGGCGACTTTTTCGACGCCCTCATCCTCGGCCCGCACGTCGTCTTTCTCCTGACCGACATCGCCGGCAAACGCGACAGCGCCCACACCATCGCATCCGCCACGCAGGACACCTTTCGCCAACGCGCTCCCCAGCTCTTCGGCACTCCCGGCGCCAACCTCACCAACGCCATCTCCATCCTCGCCCACGACATCAACCAAACCCTCACCACCGCCTGCCCCGGAGTCTGCTTCTCCCCCACCTTCCTCGGCTGCTACGACCTCAACCTCGGCGTCCTCACCTACATCAACGCCGGCGGCCAACCCGCCATCTTTAGCGACAGCGACGGCACCCGCATCCTCACCCACGCCTGCATGCCCCTCGGCCTCTTCGCCCTCCTCACCTACGAGCCCGCCTTCCAGGCCTTCGAACCCGGCGCCCGCCTGCTTCTGCTCACCAAAGGCGTCATCGAAGTCGGCAGCAGCAGCCGTCTCCCCCTCAGCCCGGACCGCTTTGCCCATTTTCTCGATGACCACCTCCGCAAGAACCCTCGCAGCTCCGCCCACGATCTCTGCACGGCCGTCCTCGGTCAGGCCAATCAATACGCCCGCACCTCCTGGCAAAGCCTGAAAAAACTTCTCTTCGGCAAATCCGAACGCATCGACGACCGCACCGCAGTTGTCCTCGCGCGCCCACACCGGCCGACCTGAGAAGATGTTCCTTGCTTCTCCTGCAAAGAACCGGATAGTCTTCGCAGCTGGGGAAGAATGGAAATATCGAACTGGAACACGGCCATTCTCGCACTCTGCCTCACGGTGAGCACCAGCGTCTTCCTCGCGCCATCAGCGCACTCTCAACAGGCCGAATCCACTCAGGAAGCCAATGTGGACATGATCGTCACGCGCACCGCGGAGCAAGCTCAGGCGGTCGTGAACGAGCTCAAGTCAGGCACGGACTTCGGTGTCCTCGCAAAGGAAAAATCCATTGACCCGAGTGCAAATGATGGCGGCTACCTGGGGCGACTCAGCGCCGCGCAACTGTCTCCCGCTATGCGCGAAGCCTTAGAGGGAGTGCGCATCGGACAGTTTACAGACATCGTCCCCGTGCCAACTGGCTTTGCCATCCTCACCCTCTCGTCTACGCCTCCAAAGACGCAGGAGTTGAATGCAAAACAAATCCAGGCCCTTGCCACTGCCGCTGTGGTTCGCCAAAGTATCAACGTAGCCGGCATGTCCGAAGAAGATTCCGTCTTCGAGCAATTTTCCAAGCCCGACAACTGGAAGCAGGACTTGAGCCAGCCCTGCGCGATCCGCAAGCAATCGCATCCTGCCGCGGTCGAGCGCATGGAGCGCCTCCTCGCGGTAGAAGCTCAACCCGGCAGCAAATCCGCCCCCATCGAACTCCTCCGCGGCCACGTCGCCCTCGCCCAGTTGCACGCCTTTGTCGGAGACATGGACCGCTCAATCAAGGAGTGGCAAGCCGCCGATCAGATCGCTCAGTCCGACGTCCACGGCGCGATCCCCTATCTACAGGAAGCTCTCGGCGTCAGCTATTTCCATCTCGCCGAGCAGCAAAACGGAGTCTATCGCGACTCCGGCAGCATCGATATATTTCCCCCGCCAAAAACTGCCGCTGCTTTTGAAAACCCGGAGACCATGAAACTCGCAATCCAGTACTTCCTCAGTTTTTTGGAGCAGGCGCCGGACGATCTTCAAGTAAAGTGGCTGCTCAATCTCGCTTACATCTCCCTGGGTCACTATCCCGCTGGAGTTCCGCAAAAATACCTCATGCCGTTAAGCCCTTTCGAATCGAAAGAGAGCATTGGCCGCTTCACCGACGTGGCTCGCGAGTCCGGCCTGAACGTCTTCGGGGCCGCCGGCGGCGTCATCGTCGACGACTTCGAAAACAACGGCCTGCTCGATGTCATCGCCACCAGCGTAGACGTCTGCGGTCCCCTCCACTACTTCCACAACAACGGCGACGGCACCTTCACCGATCGAACCATCCAGGCTGGCCTGGCCGATCAACTCGGCGGACTCAACCTCATCCAGGCCGACTACAACAACGATGGATGCATGGACTTCCTCGTCCTCCGCGGTGGCTGGGAGTTCCCCATCCGCAGATCGCTCCTGCGCAACAACTGCGACGGCACCTTCACCGACGTGACCCAGAAGAGCGGCCTCAGTGCAGCCGTTGGCGCAACCCAGACCGCCGCCTGGGCCGACATCGACAACGACGGCTACCTCGACCTCTTCGTCGGCAACGAGAACGCTCCAAGCCAGCTCTTTCGCAACAAAGGTGACGGAACATTTGAAGACATCTCCCACGCCGCCGGCATCGACAAAACCGCATTCACCAAGGGAGTCGTAGCCGCCGACTACGACAAAGATGGCTACCCCGACTTCTACGTCTCCAACTACAGCGGAGCCAACTTCCTCTATCACAACAACCACAACCTCACCTTCGCCGACGTCGCGAAGCAGGCAGGCGTACAAGCGCCCTACCTGAGCTTCGCCACCTGGTTCTTCGACTACGACAACGACGGCTGGCCCGACCTCTTCGTCACCAGCTACTACAGCTTCACCGTCGATCAGGTCATGCGCAGCTACCTCGGCCTTCCGAAATCCGCCGAGACCCTCAAGCTCTATCGCAACCTCCACAACGGAACCTTTCAGGACGTCACCGCACAGGTCGGCCTCGACAAGGTCTTCATGCCCATGGGCGCGAACTTCGGCGACGTAGACAACGACGGCTATCTCGACATCTATCTCGGCATGGGACAACCCTCCTTCGCCGACCTTATGCCTCACGTCCTGTTGCGCAACAAAGAAGGAAAATCCTTCGTCGACATCACCGCGTCCTCGGGCACGGGCGAGATCCACAAAGGCCACGGCATCGCCTTCGCCGATCTCGAGCGCAACGGCCACGAAGACATCCTCGCCGAAATTGGCGGCTCCGTTCCCTCCGACAAACACACCATGCGCGTCTTCAAAAATCCCGGCAACGACAACGACTGGATCAACGTGCGTCTAACCGGTGTCAAGAGCAATCGCGCCGCATTTGGCGCCGAGATCAAGCTCACCGTGCAGGACGATGGAGCTGCCAGCAGAACCATCTACCGAACCGTAGGCGGCACAAGTTCCTTCGGAGCGAACCCCATGGAGCAGCACATCGGACTAGGCCACACAGCGCGTATCATCAGCCTCGATATCTGGTGGCCTGCGTCAAGTACACGTCAGCATTTTTCCCCGGTCGAAAAAAACGAGTTCATCGCCATCAAGGAATTCGCCACCGCGTACACGAAGCTCGATCGCCAGCCCTATCGTCTCGGTGGCAAGGCGATCGCCGCAGCGAAGTGAGGCACGAAGCTCAACCATGAAGAAGCGCGCAGCACTCTCGGCACTCCTTGCATTGCTCGTCGCGACCGCCATCTGCCGCGCCCAGGAGCATCCCGCAAGAGGAGTCGTCCTCAAGCTCGACAAAGCCCACCGCTCCCTGGTCATCTCCTGCGAAGCCATCCCCGGATACATGGCTGCCATGGAAATGCCCTTCGTAGTACGCGACCCGTCGACCCTGGCAACGATCACCCCGGGCACAACGGTTCTCTTCACCATCGTCAAGCGCAATCACATCCTCTACGCGGACGACCTCCACCCCACCACGGCAGCAAACTTCGACTCGGAGCCGATGGAGGCCGACGGCCTCACCGCGCTCAAGAATGCGCTCAACCCATCCTCCGTCGCAAACATCGTGACCGTAGGCCAAACCGTACCGGACTTCGCCCTCACCGACCAGACCGGAAAAGAGATTCACCTCTCCCAGCTTCGCGGCAAGGTCGTAGTGCTAACCTTCGGCTACTCCCGCTGCCCCAACCCGGATTACTGTTTCCGCCTCTCCAACAATCTCGCCCATGTCGAAAAGCGTTTCTCCACCCGCGCCCCGCGCGACCTGGTCCTACTGACGATAGCCATCGACCCGGAACACGATCAAGGCGAAACCCTGAGCGAGTACGCCGCCGTCTGGCATGCCGACCCCGTACTCTGGCACTTCCTCACCGGCCCCCTGCCAGACATAAAGCAGGTAGCCGGCATGTTCAACATGAACTTCTGGCGCGCAGAAGGCCTGCTCACCCATTCGCTCCACACCGTCATCATCGATCGCAACGGAAAATTAGCAGCAAATCTCGAAGGAAACCAGTTCACCGTCCAACAGCTGGGCGACCTGGTCCAAACCGTTATGAATCGCCCCCGGTGAGCCATACTGAGTTGGAATCCCAAAGCCTCTGCACCTACGCCTGGGATCGCGGGTCCTACCGGTTGAGGAGGTGTTGCATTCCCATGAGATCGCTATCCTTGTACCTGCGTGTTTTTGGCACGGGGAGCAGCATAAGGAGGTATTCTTCTGTTGTAATCGCAGTACGTTTGGATGTGTTCGATTGACCGCGCGAGGGGACGCGCCAGGCCTGGCAAACGCCGAGGGAGGAATCGATGGCACAGACAGAAGAACAGCGGAGACTAGCAGAAGCCAGCGCAAACGCCGTCCCCTGGAAGAAGTGGGGACCCTACCTAAGTGAGCGACAGTGGGGAACCGTACGCGAGGATTACAGCGCAGACGGGAATGCGTGGGATTACTTCACCCACGATCAGGCAAGGTCGCGAGCGTATCGCTGGGGCGAGGATGGGCTTGCGGGAGTCAGCGACGACCACCAGGTGATGTGCTTCGCGCTGGCGATGTGGAACGGGAAGGACCCGATTCTCAAGGAGCGTCTGTTTGGGCTGACCAACAGCGAAGGCAATCACGGCGAGGATGTGAAGGAGTACTACTTCTACCTGGACAGCACGCCGACGCACTCCTACATGAAGTACCTGTACAAGTATCCGCAGGCTGCTTATCCCTACGAGGACCTGATTGAGACCAACAGGAAGCGCGGCCGCGGAGCGCCCGAGTACGAATTGCTCGATACCGGTGTGTTCAACGAAGACAAGTACTTTGATGTGTTCGTGGAGTACGCAAAGGCCGGCGCGGAGGACATGGGGATCAAGATCAGCGTGGCGAACCGGGGCCCGGAGGCAGCGACGCTGCATCTTTTGCCGACCGTCTGGTATCGCAATACGTGGATGTGGTCGGATGCCGGGAGCAAGCCAAAGTTGAAGGGGCAGCAGCGTAATGGGTTTAGCGTGATCTCGACGCATCATACGGACCCGCTCTTTCTGGAGTCGCTGGCTGACTGCCGCCTGTACTGCGAGGGGGATGCGCCGCTGCTGTTTACCGAGAATGAGAGTAACAACGCGAAGCTGTTCGGTACCGCGAACTCTTCCCCTTATGTGAAGGATGGTTTTCACAACTTCGTCATTCACGGTCAGAAGGATGCGGTGAATCCGGCCATGGAAGGAACGAAGGCGGCTCCGCATTACACGCTGAAGGTTGGACCGGGCGAGACGAAGGTGGTGCGGCTGCGACTGGTGCGCGCGAGTGAGGAGATCGTGGGCAAGCCGTTTGATGGCTTCGACGAGTTATTTGCCCAGCGACTGAAGGAGGCGGATGACTTTTATGACACGATTACGCCGGCGGCGGTGAGGTCGGATCCGGATCGAGCGCTGGTAATGCGGCAGGCGTACGCGGGGATGCTGTGGAGCAAGCAGTACTTCTACTACGATCTGAATCTGTGGCTGAGAGAGCATAAGGTGGGGCCATGGTCCGGGCCGGACGTACGGGAGAAGGTGCGCAACGGCGAGTGGTTCCACATGTACAACAACGACATCATCTCGATGCCGGATAAGTGGGAGTATCCATGGTATGCGGCATGGGACTTGGCGTTTCATATGCTGGCCTTCCAGTCGGTCGATCCGGACTTCGCGAAGTCGCAGCTGATGCTGATACTGCGGAACGATTATCTGCACCCGAACGGGCAGATACCCGCGTATGAGTGGAACTTCGGCGATACCAATCCGCCGGTCCATGCGTATGCCACGATGCAGATCTACATGACCGACAAGGAGCGGAACAACGGCAAGGGAGACCTGGAGTTTCTGATGTACGCGTTCTCGAAACTATTGGTGAACTTCACGTGGTGGCTGAACCGCAAGGACCGCGAGGGGAACAATCTGTTTGAGGGCGGGTTTCTTGGGCTGGACAATATCGGCGTGTTCGACAGGAGTGCGGCGATCCCCGGTGGCGGCCATCTGGAGCAGGCAGACGGAACGGCGTGGATGGTGTTCTTCAGCCAACAGATGCTGCGGATCTCGGTGGAACTGGCGCTCCACTATCCGATCTTCCAGGAGTTCGTCGTCAAGTTCTTCGAACACACGATGTGGATTGCCGGGGCGATGGACAGGATGGGCAAAGGGCAGGACACGATGTGGGACGACGAGGATGGCTTCTTCTACGATGTGTTGCGGATGCCGAATGGCGAGTCGTTTCGCATGAAGGTGAGGTCAATGGTGGGGCTGCTGCCCTTGACCGCGGTAGCCATCTTCGAGGAGGACCTGGTTGAGAAGCTGCCGACGTTCCGGAAGCATGCCAGGGAGTTCATGATGAGGCATCCGGAGCTGGCGGAGAATCTGCATATGCCGTCAGCGCCGGGGCTGGCCGGAAGGCGGATGCTGGCGACGGTGAACGAGGACAAACTGCGGCGGATTCTGACCAAGATGCTCGACGAGAACGAGTTCTTTGGGCCGCATGGGATACGGGCTCTGTCGCGGTACCACGTGGACCATCCGTTTGTGTTTAATATGGGCGGCCAGGAGTCGCGTGTTGCGTATCTGCCGGGGGATTCGGATAGCGGGATGTTTGGCGGAAACTCGAACTGGAGGGGGCCGGTGTGGATGCCGGTGAACTTCCTGCTGTATGTGGCGCTGATGCGGTTGGGGGCGTACTACGGCGATACGTTCAAGATAGAGTGCCCGACGGGATCAGGGAAGCTAATGAACCTGTTTGAGGTGGGGAAGGTGCTCGGCGAGCGGCTGATCGGTACGTTTGTGAAGGATAGCTCGGGCAGGCGGGCGGTGTATGGAAGCGCGGAGAAGTTTCAGACGGATCCGCACTGGCGTGACAATGTTCTCTTCTTCGAGTACTTCCACGGCGATACGGGCGCTGGCGTCGGAGCCAGCCATCAGACCGGATGGACCGGGTGCATTGCGCGGATCATCCAGGCGAATGGGGCTTTCGATGTGAAGGATCTCGCCGAGCATGACATCGAGCGGCGTGCGGTCCGGATGGGGCAAGGCATGAGCGGAGACGATGCTGAAGATACCGTTAGTACCACCGTTAGTACCGTAGCTACCGAGAAGTAAGAGCTTCCAAGGCGTGGCAGATGGCATTCTCTACGTCACCCTGCCGCAAGCCATCCTGCTCTGGACCGAGCCCGACATGGAGCTGGAGACCTAGCCGTCTATGCCACCATTCGCTGAAGATGCTCAAGCAGCCATGCTGTCAAGCCCGGAAACCTCAAATCCCCAAGCCAGACAACAACAATCGCGTGTCCCACCAGTTCCACTCCACCAGCTATACTTAGTAAAGACGACTAGGGCAAATTCAAGATGAGTGTACCCCTGACTTACCTTTTGAAGTCGTCATCCTGACCCTCGAGCGCAGCGAAGGGGAAGGATCCCTGTATCTCGTCTTTGTTCTTTCTCGCATGCGGCAGGGTACACCGACTTTGATTCTGCTCTATTTGATTCTGCTCTAAAAGATAGCCTCGGAACCGATTCTGAGCCCAGCCTGACAAGCTATCCCATTTGTAATCAATATTTTGCACGTAACCCATTTATTTACAATATTTTGCAGCCACACCCCTCCGCCAGGTCGAACAAAACAAAAGCTTTACTCCCAAGATACCCCTAAGGGGGGAGGGGGTACCCGAACAACATGCCGGTAGCCAAACTCACCATCGAACTGGAGATCCCCCACGCACAATCCCTCAAAGATCGCCGCCAGGTCCTCCGCTCCATGAAAGACAAGCTCCGCCACGGCTTCAACCTCTCCATCGCCGAACTCGACGACGGAATCGTCTGGAACCGCGCCACCCTGGGCATCGCCGCCATCTCCTCTTCCGGCCCCTATCTCACCGGCCAACTCCACCAGATCGACCAGGCCGCCCACCGCATCGCCGCTGCCCTGAGCGCCGAAATCCTCGATTCGTACGCCGAAATCCTGCCTGAATAGCCCAAAATCTTCTAGAATCAATCCATCTACGCAAGAAGCCGCAAAAAAGAGGACCACACGGGAACTGCGCCCTAGGCTGAACGCTCCATCTTTTGATATCCTCAACCGTTCGCCCCCGTCGAAACCCTATGCCTGAGCAACGCGCCAGAACGTACCACCGTAACCGAGTCGCCAACACCTTCTCTGAAGAGATCGGCGCGATGCTCGAAGGAGAACTCTCCGATCCACGCATCGCTCCCAGCTACGTCACCGACGTCGTCCTCGCCCCCGGCGGCAAATCCGCCCGCATCTTCGTAGCCGTCCACGGCAGCGAAGAAGAAGAGACCGCCACCCTTGAAGGCCTCACCACCGCCCGCGCCTACATCCGCTCCCAGCTCCGCGACCGCATGGGCGTCCGCCACGTCCCCGAGCTCACCTTCGCCATCGACCGCTCGGAAAAGGTGACGGGCCGCATGGAAGAGCTTCTCGCCCGCACTCGCAAGCGCGACAAGAAGCGCGCCGACGCCCAATCCGGTCAACCGGTGACAGCCAAATCATGACGCCCCAAGCCCAGGCACACGAAGACGAGCTGCGGAAGACCCAACCGCGCGAATCGCCAAAACACGATGCCGACATCGCCGCTCTCCTTGAGATC
>Ga0209624_10001934_pt1 | contig 15738 bp, 14 predicted proteins | sample JacPinW_OM2H0_O1_FD_188565 | JGI IMG/M metagenome (GOLD analysis project Ga0209624, IMG submission 188565) | Forest soil microbial communities from Algoma, Ontario, Canada - Jack Pine, Ontario site 1_JW_OM2H0_O1 (SPAdes) (version 2) | ecosystem: Environmental > Terrestrial > Soil > Boreal...
GCTGTCATCGGGTTATTTTCCCTCGGTTTATCGGATCGCTCTTACTTGCAAGTCCAGGCTATTGAACCTTCGACAGCAATCCAACTAACACTATCGAACTTGCGGTCAGTTGACCGCGAAGCATGCAGACTTTCAAATCGCTATGTTTCGCTCGGCAGCGAACGTATTCAAACGATATGTGATGGTCGATCGTTCGCTTCCAAAGCCGTCCGTCGTGGGTGTCGTACATCACACTGCGGCGAGTCGTCCACTTGTTGACCGATTGGCACGTCGCCTTCGAGACCTGGGCGAGTCTCCATCTATTCTCGGTTACGACGAGCGATGGAAACCCGCCGAAGACATTCCCTTTCGGCTGCTTGTTGGAGAGGTCGAGGAGCGACAAGACCTTATTAAGGAATGGGTCTCGCATAGGCGACTTCTGTTTGATATTCGAGCTGATCATCCAGAAAAGGTAATGACGCGATTTTTGAGTTACGTCGACGTAGTGCTTTGGTGTGTTAGGCCGCAGGATGCCCGTGCAGCGGTACATCTGCTCCAGGCGCTGGCGAAGAGTGTACCCAGATGGCGTGATAAGATCCGAATTGTGTGGCTGCTCGACAACAACACCCCAATCGCCCCCTATGTACCCGAGTTGTATGAACTCGCCGAACGAGACTTTAAGCTTTCATTGGACGACGCCCCTGGGGAAAATCAAGGCAGCTTACTGCAGCACTGATTGGAACGCATCGTTCATCATCTGAGGTGTTCAGATCGGTTTGGCACTGGGAGGAGGCGCAGCTCGGGGCATGGCTCGTCTTGGGGTGCTCGAAGCGCTTGAGCAGCATGGCATCTACGTGGACATGCTGGCAGGTACGAGCGCAGGGTGCATCGCGCAGTAGATTCTAACTGCAAATGCAGTACCTGAGGGTCGCTAAAGCGCAAGGTTTTCGGGTACACGTTCGGGTACAGACATCAATTCGCTCTCATTTCGGCAAGCTACGCTAAATTACAGATGGGAATGGGTTTAGCCAGTCCACTGATTACGCTCAGTTTCGCTTATTTATCATAGACTTACGGTGTTCTTCAGAGACTTAAAATCCGCAGACCCTTATCAGGTCGTGGGGGTTCAAGTCCCCCTCCGGGCACCAATTATGTGCTGATTTCACGGTACTTAGATGTTACGAAATCCTTTTGTGCCCAAAACGTGCCCAACGGATTTTGTTTTGAAACGAAGGCTTGAAAGACGCGGAAGGGGTGCCCATGTCTGCAAGCGAAGCCTCTGACTTCGGCCTTATTAATTCGGTTCTTGTTTCTGATGGCATCTTTCGGTCTGACATTGCTCTTGCTCTGAGCTGCTTTGCGAGTGGCAGATGAGCACATCATCGCTACCCATGTGAGTGGACGCGGACTTGAGCTTGGACGATCCTGCTGTGATGCCCCCGACATCAGGGTCGTTAGCCTACGATGGCTCCCCGCTAGAGGATGCTTTACGCGACCATGTCACCCCGCACAATTCTGCCTATGCCAGCCATATGTATCCGGCTCCGCCGCAATTATGGAAGAAGCACGGTGCGGGTTAGTCTGCTGCTCAATGCACGGAAGCCTCGATAGGCGCCTTCAGATAAGTATGACTGGTCTTCCGTCCATTCGAGGAGCGGTGCCAAGTAACTCAGAAAAAAATTAATACAAATCTCCGAATCTCCGAGAGAGTGTAAAACGTCAAAAGAGAACGAATTATCGATAACCGATAACTCTAAACCAAGTGAGGGCATTGCCTCCTGTTCCTCACGTTATGTCTTCGCAGATCGGGTTGTAGCGCTTTGAGTTGCAAGCCAATTACGAGCCGATCCGCGCGTTCGGTCGATTGTAAGGAAGTGTCTTATGTGGATTGTTCGTTTGGCGTTACGGCGCCCCTACACATTCGTTGTCTTGTCCATCTTGCTGCTGATCATGGGACCAGTGACGATCCTGCGCACGCCGACGGATATCTTTCCCGACATCGATATCCCAGTCGTGAGCATTGTATGGCAGTACACCGGGCTCTCTGCCGACCAGATGGCAGGCCGGATCGTGACTATTACGGAACGTACGCTGAGCACAACAGTCAACGGCATTGAGCATGTCGAATCACAGTCCTTGAACGGCATCGCCGTGGTAAAGATATTCTTTCAGCCGCATACAAATATCGGTACGGCGATCGCCCAGGTCACAGCTATTTCGCAGACCCAATTGCGGCAACTGCCAGAGGGCACAACCCCTCCACTGGTGATTTCGTACAACGCATCGAGTGTTCCGATCCTGCAGTTGGCGTTATCGGGACAGGGGCTCTCCGAACAGGAGCTCAATGATCTGGGACAAAACTTCCTCCGCCCGCAATTGATTACGGTAGAAGGCACGGCGATTCCGTATTCCTATGGTGGGAAGCAGCGCCAGGTCCAGGTAGACCTGGACACCCAGGCAATGCAAGCGAAGGGGCTGGCGCCGTCTGATGTAACGAACGCGATCGGCAATCAAAACCTGATCCTGCCTTCGGGCACCACCAAGATGGGACAGTTCGAGTACAATGTCGAAGTCAACGGTAGTCCTGACAAAGTCGACGACCTGAACAACGCGCCAATCAAGGTGGTCAACGGCACCCCGATCTTTGTTCGAGATGTCGCACATGTACGCGATGGCTTCCCGCCGCAAACCAATATCGTCCGTTCGGATGGGCAGCGCGGGTCGTTGATGACGGTGTTAAAGTCCGGCAATACATCGACGCTGGATATTGTGAAAGGGATTCGCGGGTTGCTGCCACAGGTCGCTGCGACATTGCCAGAGGCGCTGCGCATCACTCCCATCGGCGATCAATCCATCTTCGTGCGGGCCTCGATCAACGGTGTGATACGGGAGGCGGTTATTGCTGCATGCCTGACCGCCATCATGATCCTGATCTTCCTGGGAAGTTGGCGGAGCACGATCATCATTGCGGTATCGATCCCTCTATCGATTCTGTGCTCGATTATCACACTCAGCGCGTTGGGCGAGACGATTAACATTATGACGCTGGGGGGTCTAGCGCTGGCGGTCGGGATTCTCGTCGATGATGCGACGGTCGAAATCGAGAACATTAACCGCAATCTGGAAGAAGGCAAGGAAATCGAGCAGGCCATCCTCGACGGAGCAGCCCAGATCGCGGTGCCTGCGTTTGTCTCCACGCTGAGTATCTGCATCGTGTTTGTGCCGATGTTCTTCCTGAGCGGGGTTGCCAGATATCTCTTCGTCCCGCTGGCGGAGGCTGTGGTTTTCGCCATGCTCGCTTCGTACCTGCTTTCACGAACCATAGTGCCGACGATGGCCAAGTATTTGCTGAAGGTGCATGACGAGCATGCCGAGGACAACAAAAAGAAGAGCCGCAATCCGTTTGTGCGCTTTCAGCAGACATTTGAATACAGCTTTGAAAAGTTGAGAAACGGATATCACAACTTACTCAAGAAGACGGTGGCGCATCCGGGTGTATTCACAATCTGCTTCTTCGGGGCATGCCTTGGATCCTTCGCGCTGTTCCCGTGGCTCGGGCAAGACTTTTTTCCTGCCGTCGATAGCGGGCAGTTCAAGTTGCACGTCCGTGCGCAAACCGGTACCCGGATTGAGGAAACGGCGCGGCTTTGCGATCTTATTGAAGACAGCATCCGCAGAGAGATTCCGAAGGACGAGGTGACGAACATTCTGGATAATATCGGCCTGCCTTACTCGGGTATTAATCTGTCGTACAGCAACTCGGCTGCAATCGGGCCGGCCGATGCGGATATCCAGGTGTCTCTTGCGGAAAAGCATAAGCCCACCGAGGAGTACGTTCATACTCTCCGCGCAAAGCTGGCGCAGGAGTTTCCCGGGGTGACCTTTTATTTCCTGCCGGCCGATATTGTCAGCCAGATTCTGAACTTCGGTCTACCGGCACCGGTTGACATTCAGATCGTTGGCCAGAATGTCGAAGGTAGCCGCGTGTATGCCAATAAGCTTTTGGATCAGATTAAATATATTCCAGGTACGACGGACCTGAGAATCCAGCAGGCGTTCAACGCTCCGAAGCTGCAGGTCGATATCGACCGAACCAAGTCGCAGCAGGCCGGTTATACGGCGCGCGACGTCGCAAACAACCTACTCGTGGCGTTAAGCGGCAGTTTTCAGACTGCGCCGACGTTCTGGTTGAACCCGAAAAATGGAGTGAGTTATAACATCGCCACGCAGACGCCGCAGTATCAGACCGATACTTTGCAGGGCCTGGGCAATCTACCAATCACCAGCTCTGCCGGCACGCCGCCACAGATCCTGAACAGCCTTGCTTCGATTCGGCATGGGCAGGAATCTGGCACCGTGTCGCACTACAATGTTCAATCGGTGCTGGACATTTATGGATCTGTCCAGGGGCGCGATCTCGGTGGCGTGTCGAAGGACGTCAACCGAATTTTGGCCGCGACCAGGAAAGATCTGCCGCGGGGAACACGAGTGATTGTTCGCGGCCAGGTGCAGACAATGAATGCCTCCTTTATTGGCCTGCTGGGCGGACTGGTGTTTTCGATCGTGCTGGTCTATCTGCTGATTGTCGTCAACTTCCAATCCTGGATGGATCCTTTCATCATCATCGCTGCGCTCCCGGCAGCCCTAGCCGGAATTGTGTGGTTCCTCTTCCTTACTCACACGACGCTCAGCGTTCCTGCACTGACCGGATCGATTATGTGCATGGGAGTGGCTACAGCGAACAGCATCCTCGTCGTGAGCTTCGCCAAAGAACAGATGGAAGATGCAGTTGGCGCGACTGAGGCCGCACTGGCGGCGGGGTTTACACGCTTTCGGCCAGTATTGATGACGGCCTTGGCGATGATCATCGGCATGGTGCCGATGGCGCTTGGTTTGGGCGAAGGCGGCGAGCAGAACGCGCCGCTCGGCCGTGCCGTGATCGGTGGATTATTACTGGCGACGCTATCCACACTGTTTTTTGTGCCGACATTCTTCAGTCTGGTGCATGCGAAGGACAAGCAGGAGACCGTTGAGCTCGGCGACTAGTCTCGTGTCGGCGCACCGGCCGCACTTGCAGGGAGAAATACCATGACGAACGATATGCAGCAAAGGCCTACGACTGACCTCAGCGAAGTAACGGATACCGAGATGGCAAAGCAGAGCCATAGTAAGAAGCCGGGGGGCAGCGACTCGATGAATGCTTCGGAAGGAACGCCCGGAAAGGGCTCGCGAGGTCGCAGTGCAGCAGCTATGCTGATTGCGGTGGTGGTGGTCGGCTTACTTGTGGCCACTGGTATCGTCCCACGGCTGCGGTCGCGCAAGGCCCTGGCTGCTGAGACCAGCGAACTGGCCTCGCCAACCGTTCTGGTCATTCAGCCGAAACAAGGTGTGCCTTCTCAGGAGATCCTGCTGCCGGGCAACATTCAGGCCTTTGTCGATGCGCCAATTTACGCCAGAACGAATGGATACCTCAAGCGCTGGTACTTCGACATCGGGTCCTACGTCAAACAGGGTCAGTTGCTGGCCGAAATTGAATCGCCGGAGGTCGATCAACAGCTCTCCCAGGCGCAGGCCGACCTTGGAACGGCGACGGAAAACCTTCATCTCTCCCAGATCACCTCAAGCCGTTTCTCCGACCTGATCAAGCAGGATGCGGTCTCGCAACAAGATACCGACAATGCCACAAGTGATCTCGCCGCCAAAAACACAGCTCTAAAGTCAGCCCAGGCGAATGTGGACCGACTCAAACAGTTGGTTTCCTTCGAGAAGGTCTATGCGCCGTTCGACGGCGTCGTGACTGCGCGCAACACGGACATAGGGCAACTCATCGACTCGGGAGCGGCCGGTGGACAGGCGCGCTCGCTGTTTCAGATTGCGGCTATCAACAAACTAAGGGTCTTCATCAGCGTGCCACAGATCTACTCGCAAGCGGCTACTCCTGGGCTTACGGCGGACCTGACGTTGGCAGAGTTTCCAGGTCGACGCTTTCAAGGCAAGCTCGTGCGCACTTCGAGATCGATCGACCCCATGGCACGGACATTGAACGTTGAAGTGGATGTCGACAACTCGAAAGGGGAGCTAATGCCGGGGGCCTACACCGAGGTCCATCTGAAACTGAAGGAAGGTATACCCACAATGACCATCCCCGTGAGTGCGCTCTTGTTCCGTCAGGAAGGTCTAAGAGTCGTCGTCGCGAAGAGAGACAACACGGCGGAGTTGTTACCGGTGACCTTGGGCCGTGATTTTGGCGATTTTGCCGAGATTACGACCGGACTGACGGGACAGGAACGAATCATCTCCAACCCGCCGGATTCGATCATCGATGGGGAACGCCTCAACATCCAGACGGAGAAGGGGCAGGCGGCCGGAACGGCAGGCCGGGGTGGTGAGAAATGAAGAGCTCCAACACACGCCGACGCAATACCGCCATAAGCGCGGGCTCGGTAGCTTTAGCCGGCAGTATTCTGCTGTTGGGTGGCTGTATGGTTGGCCCAAAGTACGTCCCGCCGACCGTGCCACCGCCACCGCCAGCCTTCAAGGAGACGCCGTCCAACTGGGCGCAGGCAAACCCCCAGGACCAGCTGCCGAAGGGCAAGTGGTGGGAGATCTACGGAGACCAGCAACTCAACTCACTCGAGGAGACGATCGAGGTCTCCAACCAAAATCTGAAGGTAGCGTACCAGGAGTATATGAGCGCGCGCGATCTGGTCCGGCAGGCCCGTTCGCAGCTGTTTCCGACCGTTGCGGTGCAGTCATCCGGCTCGGGGAACCAGCTTTCGCAAAACAGGCCTAACTTCATCTCGACAACTACAAATCAATACAGCGATACAGCTCTTACGGCAGAGCTATCCTACGAGGTGGACCTCTGGGGGCAGGTCCGGCGAACCATCGAATCGAGCCGCGAGAACGCGCAGGCGAGCGCAGGTGATCTCGAAAATGTCAGCCTGAGCCTTCACTCGGAGCTTGCATTCGACTACTTCTCCCTGCGCGGGCTGGACCTCCAGAAGCAGTTGCTGGACGCTACAGTCGTCGACTTTGAAAAAGCATTGCAGCTGACTCAAGCCCGCTATCACGGCGGCGTTGCCACTGATGTCGATGTTGCGCAGGCAGAGACGCAACTGGAGACCACACGCGCTCAGGACATCGAAGTCGGCGTAGCGAGGGCGCAGTTTGAGCACGCCATCGCTGTTTTGACCGGCCAGACGGCCTCTACCTTTTCGATTTCCCCTGCGCCACTGACCGCGGCGCCACCCCAGATTCCGCTGGGTCTTCCCTCAGAGCTTCTGGAGCGGCGACCAGATATCGCTGCAGCAGAGCGCAGGGTCGCTTCCGCCAACGCTCAAATCGGTATTGCGATCGCAGCGTATTATCCGCAGATATCTCTCTCCGCGGCGGGTGGTGTGGAAAGTACCGCTATCGGAACGCTCTTACAAGGGCCAAGCGCTCTGTGGTCGGTCGGCGGTTCCGCAGTCGAGACGGTCCTCGATGGGGGAAGGCGAAGAGCCGTGATCCAACAAGCGCGAGACAATGATGCTGCGACCGTCGCCAGCTATCGCGAGAACGTACTGGAAGCCTTTCAGCAGGTAGAAGACAATCTGGCCGCGATGCGCCTCCTCGATCAGGAGCTGGCGACGCAGCAGATCGCGGTGGCCTCGGCCCGGAGATCAGTTGATCTCTCGACCGCGCGGTATAAACGTGGTATCACAACATATCTGGAAGTTCTCACCGCGCAGAGTATTGCCCTCTCGGATGAACGCACTGCAGCCGACCTGATGGCCCGACGGATGACAGCCAGCGTTCAACTGATCAAGGCCCTTGGCGGCGGGTGGGACAGGACCCAACTCCCAAAAATGTAGTCGCTCCCGAGGGTCCGTGAATTTCGATGAATATTTCTAAAGCAAACGCAGTCAAATCCGAGCGCCCCCCACGCCTGGGACAGAGCGAGGCAGTGGAGCAGAGCGTCGCGATCGAGATCCACAAGTCTGCTCGCGACCGCATTCGATGGGCTTTGCTGAAACGCATCTCCGAAGGCGCGTATCTTCCCGGAGAACGTCTCAAGGAGATGGCGCTGGCACGCGAATTTGGAGTGAGCCAGGCTCCTGTGCGAGAGGTATTCCGTGAGTTGGAGACTCTGGGCGTGCTGATCTCGGAGCACTACCGGGGCACGCGCGTCAGGGAGATCTCCAGTCAGGAAACCTATGATGCCTATCAACTACGCGGATACCTGGAAGAGATCGCGGCGCAACTTATCCCGCTTACGAGGCTAAAGGATGAGATTGAGTCAATCGAATCGTTGCAGGCAGCGATGCGAAGGGCAGCGCGAACTGGCGACCTGGATGGCTTTGCTCGCGCCAATACCCAGTTTCATCGGAGTATTGTCAGCCTCGCGTCGAACCAGACACTGCTGAAGGTCTGGGACTCTCTTGAGATCGGGATGCGGTCCCGGCTAAGCCTGCAGAAGAACGAAAGAAAGCTCCGCTCTCTAGCCGAGATTCACAGGCCTATTGTGGATTCGTTGAAAGGGGCAGACTTGAAACAAACCGGGGTATTGCTGCGCGAACACGCATTCTCTTTCTTGAAAGATCTGCCATGAGCGTATAAACGTCGAAACGACTGCTTATCCGAGGTGCGCTCCAGGTTGAGTTGCACCGTGCCGAGTGTAGAAGATGAGCAACGCTTAGGAATAGCTATATCTTCGCAAGTGCAAGATCGCAGCTGCTTCTGAACAGGGCGGTTTGGTCTTGCTCTGTTGCCTCAAGCAGGTCCCCTGATCAAAGCAATGCTCCCGCTCCACCCAGGAAGTGCTACCACTTCTCCGGCGTGTCGAAGGCGTCAATGGTCCCGGCGAGTTGGCGTAGCTATCACGGTAGGATCTTTGCGCGAGCCAAAACCGTAGAGTCAAGCTGCCGCTATGCGTTGGATGAGGTTGTTCTGTTCCCTTTGCGATTCCGCACCGATCGTAAATGCATCGAGAACCCCTGTGCCTAGGGCGTACCGAACGGCTTCAGATGCCCGATCGCGCAGGTCGCCTTGCCCAAGGATTTTCATGCCGACGATGCCCTTTCCCTGAGAGCGCATTTGCCTGATGACGCTTATGACGATGTCTGGCTCTGCATCCATGTGGGAGCCGATTGGATTGAGTCGGACGAGATCGATGTCCACCCACGGTGAAGACGCAGCGGCGCGGAGCGCCTCAAGGCTGTGGCAGGAGACGCCATGGGCTCGAATCACGCCTTTCTCTTTGGCCTCGGAGAGCACGTCCATGGCACCCTGGTAGCGCGTTGTCCAGTCCCCTTCTGTGACGCAGTGGATCAGGACAACGTCGATATGATCGATTCCAAGCTCTCTTCTGAATCGATCGAGGTCTGCTCGGACCCCGGCGGCATCGCGGGTATCCGTCTTCGTGAGGACGGTGACTTTATCCCGGGGGAGTTGCTTTAGGGCAGCGGCAACGTAGGGATGGCTGCCGTAGGAGTCCGCCGAGTCGAAGAAACGCAGTCCGTTTTCGTGATAGCCGTTGAGGAGGAGGTTCGTGAAAGGTGAGATGCCAAGTTTGGTCTGGTTAGAGCGACCGCCAAAGCCGATCGTACCTGTGCCCATAGCAAGGCGGCTCGTGCGAATGCCAGTGCGGCCGAGGACTACTTCATCCTGAGCATTGAACTTCTGGGGCAACGGATCTGGGTCAAGGAGCGCCGCGCGAGCAACGACGGATCTGGCGAGAAAGACAGCGCCGAGGGAGGTGGTGGACCGGCGAAGGAAATCTCTCCTCAGCATGGCTCAATCTCCTTTTCGATACGATACGCCTATTGGAGTATTCTGCCAATGTAGTCGCACCATGCATTGTTGGAATGGAACGTATGCGCCCAGTGCAACTGAGAAACATCGACCTAAACCTCCTCGTTCCGCTCAAGGCCCTGCTACACGAACGCGATGTGACCCGCGCGGCCGAGCGCATCCATCTCAGTCAATCCGCCTTGAGCCGTACGCTGGATCGCTTGCGCTCCGAGCTGGGCGACGAACTGCTCGTGCGCGTGGGACGCACTTCTCGATGAGCTAGGTCAAGATCAGGTGGGTTGCCCCCGCCGGTCCATTGTCTTCATGAACACGTTCATGCCAGGGAAAAACCACCCACGGTTCGATAGTGATTTGCTACACATGTGGCTTCGGGAAAACAGTAAGCCAGATCTTTCGTCCTAATGGCGCGACAGTGAGGCAGTAATGCCAAGCCAGTATTCCCCTATCATCCAATGACGAGAAGCGCGTTTATCATGCCACCTTGTTTCTTTGAGTAATAACTACATCGTGGAATTCGGGAGAGGAGCGGTGCGTTAGGCCAGTCCCGATATACTCGATCAGGCTTGTGACGAGTTTGGATTGCATCGACCGCTTATTCTAACAACCGAGACACGCGGTCGTTTACAACTCGGAAGCTAGCGGTGTCGGGGTACTAATCAGTAACGGAAAGTCGGCTTCTCGTCATCTATACGCTTCTAACTGCGCGGCCCGCTTTCGATTCCGCGAGTACAGGGGTCAGATAGCGGAGAACGGCATTGCGCATCGCCTGCTGCAGGGGCGGACGGGCGTGAGGCGAGGCGACGGTCAGCTCGTCGAGGATTCCGCGGAAGATCATAAGGGCTACCTGCCCATGGTGGGCCGCTTCGGAGCGAGAGAGAGTGGGTAGCTCGCGTCGGAGGCGGGCCGCGATAAAGTCGACGAAAGCCTGCCCAAGAACCTGTTTGTCTTCTCGGGCGGAAGGTGAGAGCGGTGCGTCGACCACGAGGGTGTGAAACTCAGGACGCTTCCGGTTGAAACTCATGCACACATCGATCAGTTCACCGACGGCTTCTGTGAAGCTCAACACGCCTTCGGAGTCGATTGCGCGTTCTGCCTCGGCCATTTCGCGCGCGTACATCGAGGCGAGTGCGCTGGCGATAGCTTCTTTATTGGGGAAAAACTGGTAAAGAGTAGCCGGAGATACGCCCGCTTCCGTGGCGATCGCGTTTGTGGTGGCCTGGTGGTAACCAAGACGACCGAAGACTGCTGCAGCGGCGCGTAGGAGAGCCTGCTGACGCTGCTCGCCACGAGCGTTGCGCTTGCGGTTTGGATCAAAGACGGTCACAGGAGGATTCTCGCAGAAAGGAATCATATAAGTAAAAACTTGCATCCTTTTTTGAATATAAGTATCTACTTGCATAGGAGGTGAACGACATGTTCACAGTGATGGGAATTACGGGCAAAGTTGGCGGGGCAGTGGCGGAGAATCTACTTGCAGCGGGTAAAACGGTGCGGGGCGTGGTGCGCAATTCGGGGAAGGCGAAAGCCTGGGCTGATCGCGGTGTGGAGATAGTGCAATCCGCGTATGACGACGCGGCGGAGCTTGCACAGGCGTTCTCGGAGGCAGAGGGTGTGTTCGCGATGATTCCACCCGACTTTGCGCCTGCTCCCGGGCTGCCGGACCAGAAGTGTACGATTGCGGCGATCCATGAGGCGCTTGAGCAGGCGAATCCTGGCAAGGCTGTGTTTCTTTCGTCTATCGGTTCGGAACAACCGAGCGGGCTAGGCCTGATCACGTCGACCCACCTGATGGAAGAGGCTATGCGCACGCTGCCGATTCCTGTGGCGTATCTGCGCGCGGGTAGTTTCATGGAGAACTGGCTGGGAGCGTTGGACCACATCGGTGCGACGGGTGAGATGCCGTTCTTCTATGCGCCGCTTGATCGCAAATTCCCGCTAGTCGCCACGCGAGACATCGGCCTCGCGGGCGCCAAGGTGTTGCAGGAGACCTGGACGGGCGAGCGTGTGCTAGAGGTAGACGGGCCTGAGGGTGGAACCGATTTGCACGAAACGGCGGCCGCGTTCGGCAGGGCGCTGGGCCGTGAGGTGAAGGCCGTGCAATTACCTGAGGCTGCCTGGCAGAACGTTTTGGAAGCGATGGGTACGCCAGCTGATCGGACGGGGCTCTATATCGAAATGGTGAAGAGCTTCAACTCAGGCTGGATCCACTTCAGTAATTCGGGAACAGAGAAGTTCCATGGGTCGACGACGATCGAGGCCTTTGCACAGGAGCTGGTCAAGTAAGGATAACGGGCGCAGGAACTCTTCGATGCAATAATTCGGCATCTCGGAAGCCGGCGTTAGCTTCCGAGATGCGCGTTTGTCGTTACTAATGCTTCAATGATGAGAGCGGCGCTTCGGAAAATCGGAGCACTGTACCGCCTGCTTCGTTACGGGAGTACGAAAGTGAATCTATTATTACTTTTCCGGACGCTTGGACTAGAAACTCGGATTTTTAGCGTAGTTCCGCTCGCTTCCTCAAGCATCTCCTGTTCGTGAAGGCTGACGACCGGCCCCCACAAAGGGCAGCGGCAGCGATAAACATCTGAGGGATGGATTGAAGGCCCGGTCGACGGGCACCGAGGTCCACGATGACCAGATTGCTGATTGGACTTACCGGCGGGCTCTATGCATTCGATTTGGATGCGAGTGGCGGTCCAGGGTTGGGGCTCCCCGGCATCCAGCCGATTGCATTCGCCATGGACCCCAGTGAGCCTGCGCGAGTGTATTGCGCTACCTACAACCGGGGACTTTGGCGCAGTGAGGATGCGGGTGGGACGTGGCTACCCGTCGGAACCCCGCAGGGCTTCTTCGAAGGGTCGACCGGCGGTGCGATTGAGCCGCACGAGACGACCTTCGTGTCGGTCGATCCCGTTCCTCAGGCAGATGGCTGGCATGCAGTGTGGGTCGGCACGGAGCCGAGCCGCTTATACCGGTCCACCGATCATGGCGACACGTTCGAACTCGTGTCCACTCTCGACTTGCCTTCCCGCACGAGCTGGTCCTTTCCCCCCGGCCGCGGACTCACCATGTCCAGTGCATCGCCCATACCAGCGACGGTTGCATGCATCTGGCTATCGAGGCCGGCGCCATGATTCGCTCCCTCGATAGCGGCAGGACCTTCAAGGACCGGTTGCCCGATAGCCCCGTGGATACACACGTGCTGCTCACCCATCCGCTTGTTCCGCGACGCCTCTATGCGGCTCTCGGCGACGCATTACTGAGACCAGGAAAGTCCTTTGCCGAAAGCCCGGACGGTGGAGATACCTGGGTCTACTCTGGCAAGGGTCTGGAAACAACGCCGTACTTGTACGGCCTTGCCATTCACCCCGGCAATCCCGAGGACATTCGGGTAGCCGCATCGCAGAGCCCACAGACAGCCCACGTACACGGAGGAGCCTCGATCTTCCGCCGCGAAGCGGATATCTGGGTGGAAGATGCGGAGGGTTTCGCTCGCAACCGAAGTCTGATTCCGGTGCTGGCGACCCATGTTGACCAACCGGGGAGTTGGTTCGCACTCTCGAATCTCGGCGTCTTCTCGAAGGAACCCACAGACAAAGCCTGGGCTTGTTTGACTGCGCCCGAAGACTGGCGTGGTAGGCACCTAACGGCTCTGGCCGTACTCAATCTCTAACGAACAAGGAGACCACGAGGCACAGGAACGAGGTCCGGAAGGGTGTGGACTATCGCAAGCCTGCGAACACTGATTAGTCCTCATCAGTCGGCATACGTCAGAAACGTCACTCGAGAACGGCCAGCTTCGGCCAAGCGCGTTTTCATTACTGTTCCCTCGCAGAACCAACAAGCCATTCTGGATGAGTGACTTAGCCTGGTATCGCCAATTTTAAAAAGCCACGTTTCATTGGCTCAATTTAGAACCGAGACCAAGTATGCTTCCCTCTGGGGGTGAACAGGTTGTCCCATCCTTACCTAAGCAGAGGTCCTATCTGTGAAGCAGAGTTTCGTAGTAATTATCCTTGGTGGTACCGGAGAAGTCGGCGGTGCAGCCGTCGCGGAACTGCTAGCAACTTCGGAATGCCGGGAAGTGGTGATGGTCACCAGAAAGCCCATTGCGCCGCGATCGCGGGTGCGCAACGTCGTTCTTGATACCGGCGCTGCTGACTTTGCCGAGCGCACTGCGGCTCTTGCCCGCGAAGTTTTAGGCCAAGGTCCCGTCAGTGCCGTGAGCTGTGTGGGTGTCGGTTCTGGATCGGGGCGCTGGAGCGAAGAAGAATTGCAACGACTTGAACTCGGCGTCGTGGGTGCCTTTGCGCGTGGCTGCCATGATGCCGGAATCGCTCAGTTTTGCCTGCTTTCTGCGGCAGGAAGCACAGCTAGCAGCCGGTTTCGTTATGCGCGGGTAATGGGCATGAAGGAAGACATCGTGCGTAATGTCGGTTTTTCCCGTCTCGCCATATTTCGCCCCGGCATCATTGTCGGCAACGCTCATACCCCGACCTGGGTCGGTTGGTTGGGAAGCCTCGTGCTCGGGTCGTTTGGCAATATTGATCAGCGAATTCTCGGTCGCTCAATCGCCGCAGAGATCGCTTTGCACAGTCGAGAGACTGGTGAAGTTACCCGCGAAAATGCAGCAATGAAAAAACTCGCTGCGCAGTTCAATAGCGTGCCTTAGGAATTATTGAACGCATCGGTCTGTTAGCGTTAATTGAGAATTATTTACGGTTGGCCCGTCATCCACCCAGAATCGCCGAGCGCAACCCCTAATGCGAACAAAGCCAGAGGAATTGTGCGCGACGCGGCGTACATCGCCAATAGCAACGACGCCTCCATCGGAACGGATTCGGCGGGGGCCAGGTATTGCAGACGGATGATCGCCGCGATAGAAAAGCCGCTCGCGACCAAGACATTGATTGCCGTGACCAGCGAAGCCAGGCGAATCGCCTTTATTGTTGTCATTGATTCCTCTCTCTGAGTAAGCTCGTCCGAGCGTAGTTGGGTTGATTTGACAACTTGTGTTCGCACTATGCCTGCGCTTAGTGCGAACCCTTCGCTAATTGCGGAGCGGGATACCTGTTATGTTTTTCCCCCATTAATTGTCGTCAGACTGTAAGAACTACCCTCCCGAAGGGGCGGCCTTCAACGAGATAACGCAGAGCCTCAGCCGCTTCGACCAAAGGGAACGTCTTAGCGACGATCGGTTTGATCGCACCGGATTGAAGTAGAGAGACAATGGCCTTCCAAGCGTCAGCAACCGTTGCCTGCGTCTGACGGAACATATTGAGACTTCGGATGCTGGCTTGTGGCACGATGAGATCGGTCACTTCAATGGTCGTCTTACGGCTTGCGGAATACCCCAGTGTTGTGAGGCTTCCTCCCACTGCGAGCGCTTTGAGTGCCTCGCTCAAGACTTCACCTCCGATCCCGTCGATGACAATGTCCGCGCCATAGCCGTCCGTGATACGACGTACGCCATCAGCTAACTTCTCCAAGGAGGTATCGATGACCTCGTTGAATCCGAGCGCCTCCGCCTGCTCGGCTTTCGCATGGCTGGTCGTGCTCGATATGGCGTGTTTTGCTCCAAGAGCGCGTGCCAATTGCGTCACTGCGTTGCCGACCGATCCCCCAATCGCTGGTGCCAGAACGGTTTTGCCGGGACGAAAACCAGCCAGGGTAAGCGCTATTTGCGCGGTGAGGTACGCGACCGGAATGCCTGCGGCGCTCACGTCATCGACATTGTCAGGTATCAGGCAAAGATCTTCCTTCCGTACGGCAATCCACTCACGGTAGGTTCCGTCCTCAAAAGCGCCATAGGCGCCCCAAAACATTACGCGTGAGCCGGCGAGAAAGTCCGCTCCGCCTCCTTCCTCCACTACACCCGCTCCTTCGTTGCCCAGGATTAGCGGCACCTCCGGGATGTGAAAATTGCCGAAGAGAATCGTATGGTCGAGCGGCGTGACGCCGGCT
>Ga0209624_10001935_pt1 | contig 15729 bp, 13 predicted proteins | sample JacPinW_OM2H0_O1_FD_188565 | JGI IMG/M metagenome (GOLD analysis project Ga0209624, IMG submission 188565) | Forest soil microbial communities from Algoma, Ontario, Canada - Jack Pine, Ontario site 1_JW_OM2H0_O1 (SPAdes) (version 2) | ecosystem: Environmental > Terrestrial > Soil > Boreal...
CGCCTGTTGAGCGACTTCACAGAGCGCGCGGTTTGTCCCCGAGAGCAGTAGCTTCGCGCACTCGACTCGTTGCCGGACCAGGTAGTGGTGCGGCGGCGTTCCGAACGACTGCTTGAACGCGCGTGCGAAATGGCTCACCGACAGGCTGCACTGACGAGCCAGCGTAGGCAATCTGATCGAGCCATCCAGATGTTCCCTGAATAAATCGATCACTCGCCTCTTTTGCCAGGGCGCCAAGCCTCCACGCGGACGCGTGACTCCGTTCATCGAGGCTGAGTACTTTTGAGCTACATGAGCGCAGAACAGCAGTCGAAAGTATTCGAGAAACAGGGTCGAGAATGCCTGGGGTCGCGTCAGTGACGGCAGAATCAACTGCGTTAGTTGGTGCAGAATGGGATCGACCGTGCCATGTACGACGTCCAACGATTCGATCCGAGAAACCTCGTTCTCATCGGTGAACGCATCGAATGTCTCGCGGGGGATATGGTAGTGCACCCAGTCCACGGGACCGCGATTGCGGGCGCGAGGGTTCGCTTCGAGATCGTAAATGCCGACACCACCCGCAGGCCAACTCGTGATGCGGGAGTGATGATCATCGACCCAGATCTCACATCCCTCCGAACTTGCCGGGGTGAGGTGCATTGACACGACGAACGCTCTTTCCATCGGAATGCTCTCCGAGCGCTCCGCCAGACCCGCCTCGGAAACCAATCGGGTGATCGCGATCGGAGGCTTTGCGACGGGTTGGATGACCAAGCTCGAGGCCTTCGGAAGCCGAAAGTAGGTTGCCATTTGCGAGCCGTAAGCCGGCTCACGGTGAGAGTAAGTCGTCATGGGCCGTTCTCCGAGTTGACTTGAATCTAGGAGAGCAAAATTTGGGCCAACTGGCAACCCATTGGATTTATTGACCCAACCTCAGCTGCCGGATGCTGAGGGCATCAGCAACTGCCGAATTTTCGGCATTTGCCGAAGCCCCTGGTCATCATAGGGCAGCTCGGCTTCGACCGCGATCGGGCCTGCCAGGTGGTGGCCTTCTTTTGTCTAGGGAGATGGCGAATCAAGCATTGAGAAACATTCGCGTATGCTGCACAAAGAGGGTCGAGTACTGGAACAATGCCCCATGGCCCGATTTTGGATAGATGATGAGCTGCGCATTCGGAATGTGCTGCGACAGGACAAAGGCGTTCATGGTCGGTAGCATGATGTCGCGATGGCCGTGCACCACGAGCGTCGGCTGCACGATTCGCTTCAGTTCATCGTATCGACCGGGCCCGTCGTCGTACCACGCGCGAAGCGCCGCAGATTGAGCTTGCCCCACTTGCGGCAAGCTCGGCGGATCGACATCGATCGTTCGTTCGTGGCGACGTGCCCAAAACTGCCTCCCGGCTTCCTGGCTCTCCGGCGCCGGATCGAAGAACAAGAATAGGAAATCTTCCAATGTGGGAATCGGATTTCCGGCAACGCGTGCGACCTCTGGGTCGCGTCCGCGACCGCCGCTCGACTCTCCCCCGCGTGGCCGTGTACCTGTCAACACCAGCCGCCGAACGAGTTCGGGATTTTTCAGCGCCAGGGTTTGCGCAATCGTCCCGCCCAGGGAGAAGCCGAGGACGTCGATTCTCCTGACCTCAAGCGCGACAAGAAACTGATGGATGTCATCCGCCATTGCTTCGATGGTGTTCGGGGTCGTTCCTCCAGACCCCCCGACCCCGGCGCCATTGACGAGGATGACGGGGCGGTCCTCTGCCAACCCATCGGTTACCCGAGGATCCCAATTGTCCATTCCGCCTCGAAAATGTTGCAGGAAGAGAAGAGGCACCCCTTTCTCGGCACCGAAACGTCGGTACGCATACCGAATGTTGTTTGCCTCAACGTAGCGATTGGGCGCAGTCGTGTGGGTATCCATGGTCGCGGTGCTCTCCATCAATCGGGACAACAAAGTACTTCATGAGGCCGCAGGAGTTCATGAGAGGATCGCTGGCGCTTGAGGTTCGCCCGGATGGCGCAACCAGGTCCGGTGAGACAACACCGCGGCAGCCATCACGCAAATCGAACCGGCCGCGCCGATCCAATGCACCGAGGAGGCGGCAATCACGATGGACCCCAACACGGCTCCCGAGGCAAACCCGGCGTACATGAACGAGGCATTCAGCGACAGGCCGACGGACGCATGGCCGTCGCCGACCACGGCGATGACGCGGTATTGTTGTGCTGGAAAGAAGCCCCACGCGCTGAAGCCCCAAAGAATCAGGAAAGGCACTATGGCGAAGAGCGGCGTAGGTACGAAAGTTACCGACAGAATTGTCAAGCCGCCGAAGGCGCACGCCATCAGGGGCAGCGTGATCGCCTGGACTGTGCGGGTTCCATAACGGTCGATGGCAACGCCGCTCAGCGCAACACCCACAGCGGCTGCCACTCCCACGAGAGTTACCATCATGCCCGCATGCTCGGCGGACAAGCCGGCGCTTACACTCAAAAACAGGGCCACATACGTATAGACCGTATAGGCGCCAGTTGCCCAGATGCCAGTCGTCAATAACACCGGTAAAGCGCCCGGTAGTCGGACTATGGCGAGGCGCTCCAAGAGACTCGCCGCGTGACTTGCTCCCTCGCCGCGCGGCAAACGGATTGCAAGCACCAACCAAGCGACGAGGGAGAGCACAGCAACGCCCAGGAACGTCGATCGCCAGCCGAAATGTGCCCCAAGAAAAGCACCCGCCGGGACACCGAGCGCCACCGCGACGGTCATCCCTCCATTGACGATCGCGAGCGCCCGCCCCCGCCGCGACGGATGCACGATCGTGCCAGCCAATGCATTTGCGCTCGGCACGTAGAGGCCGGCGGCAATGGCGAGCAATACTCGAGCGCCCATCAGAGCCCAATAAGAAGGGGCTGCAGCGGCAAACAGGTTAGCCGTTAGGAAAGCACCCAATGACCCGAGAAGTAGAATTCTGCGGCTCTGAGGGGCCGTGAGCGCCGTCAGAATCGGTGAACTTAGCGCGTAAACGAGCGCGAACGCCGTGACCAGTTGACCCGCGACAGGCACTCCAACCCGGACTGAACTTGCGATCGCCGGCAGAATCGCCGCAATCATGAAACCCTCGGTTCCGACGGCAAAAGTCCCGAGTGCCAGGGCGAGAAGGATCCCCCCATGGCTCCGCGATGAACGCGGCGTAGAGGGGAGTGCACGAGTCGCAGTCGAGCCCTCCGAATGGCGATCGCACGCGGCGTCGGTCACGAGTCAGTCACCGAATTGGGTCCATGGTTAGTGTTGCAATCGCAGTATCGCCACTTGCCGGGGTGTGGCGCTCGATGCAACCGATCCAAAGCGACCCGTAACGTAGTTCGCGACCGCCGCGATATCGGCATCGGAGTAAATCGCGGCAAACCCTGGCATATACGGGCGACCCGTTTTGATGCCCTCGGCGCCAATCAGGATCATTTGAACCACATTGGCCGCCGAAACATCGTTGACGGCACGTACGCCGGTGAGCTGTGCTTCCCCGAGGATGGCGCCCGCCCCGCTCCAGGCGTGACAGCTCACGCAGTTTCCTTCAAAGATCCGCTTTCCTTCGGCGTTCTGGACGGAAGCGACTTTCGGCGAAGCTGCGGCGGCACCCGCGAGCCCTGGCAGTGCGGCGCTACGAATGGGTTTGACGGACCGCAGATAGGTGACAATCGCCCCAAGGTCCGAGGGCGAGAGCGTCGACAGACTCAGATCGACCGCTTCCCCCATGGGTCCCGAGGCCGTACCACGTCCGTGCGCGTGCCCGCGCGATAGATACGCGGCGAGTTCCTCCGCTGACCAACTCCCTACACCACTGATGGGATCACTCGTGATGTTGTAGGCGCTCCAGCCCTCTGCCGTTCCACCGGCGAATTTCTCCCGTTGATTCATCGCCTGAAGGAGGTTGCGCGGTGTATGACATTCGCCGCAGTGCCCCGCGGCCTCCACCAGATAGGCACCGCGATTCCATTCGGGGCTTTGCTCTGGGATGGGGCGAAAGCGTTCGTCTCGATTGAAAAAGGCGGACCAGAATCCCATGAGCCAACGTTGATTGAAGGGAAAAATGAAGCTGTTTGGCTGGTTGACCCGTCTTATCGGGGCACGTGAGAACAAGGACGCCTTGATGGCGATGACGTCCGCGTCGGTCAACATCGTGTACGAGGCGAAGGGAAAAGCGGCGTAGAGGCGCTTGCCGTCGGCCGAAACGCCTTGGTGCACCGCCTTGAGAAACTGCGCATCGGTCCACTTACCAATCCCGGTTTCCGCATCGGGCGTGATGTTCGGGGTATAGATGGTCCCAAAGGGCAATACGAAGGCGCGCCCGCCCGCAAAGGGCGCCCCGCCTTTTTCGGTATGGCAAGCCTCACAATCCGCCATGCGCGTGATGTATTCGCCGCGGGTGCGTGCATCGGCGGCTGCCAATTCCGCGGGAACACCCGTCGGCGACGGTCCCGCATAAGAGGCCAAGTCCACCGGGTGACCCGCAACAAAAGCATAGGGGCCTGGTTGAAAGACCATCCATGCGAGCAAGCTCACGCCGATAACCGCTACCGTTGCAATCGACACCAGGATGAACCGGCGCCGACTCATCACGCTGTCTTCGCGATCAGCTTGCGATCGATGGGCATGCGTGTGATGCGCACACCGGTCGCCGCGAAGACGGCATTGGCAATCGCCGGCTGCACGACGACGGTGCCGGGCTCACCGATGCCCCCGGGGTCTTGCGTGCTCGAGACAATGTGGGCTTCGATCGAGGGCATTTCGTCGATTCGAAGCATCCGATAATTGTGGAAGTTGCTCTGCTCGACGCGCCCGCCGGAGAAAGTGATCTGGTTGTACAAGATCGCGGTGATGCCAAAGACAACGCCGCCTTGAATCTGAGCGATCAGCGTGTCGGGATTCACGACACGGCCGCAATCTGCTGCAACGACGACACGGGTTACTCGAATATCTCCCTGATCGCTCACCGCCACATCGGCAACGCAGCCAAGATAGCTTCCAAATGCGCTGATGAGGAGCGCCACCCCGCGGCCCGTGCGGGCTCCAATGGGGGAGGCAACCGCCGGTGCACCCCACTTGGCCTCCTGCGCGAGCGTATCGAGGACTCCTAACGCCCGCGGGGCACGCGATAGCAACCGCCGACGGAACTCCACCGGGTCCACGCGCGTCTCGTGTGCGATGTGATCGAGAAAGCACTCGGTTGACCCGACACTGCCGTTGGGGCCGACGCCACGCCAGAAAGCCACTTCAACCGGCAATTCGTGGCGCACGTATTCCACCAAGACGGCGCCGAGATCGTAGGGGGACTTGACCGCCCCATCGACCGCGTCGATATCGATGCCGCCCTTGAAGGCGGGGGGTAGCCAGCGGGCCATAATCGACCCACCAGTGATCCGGTGATGCCAGGCCACGATCTTGCCCTTCTCAACTCGAGCCTTCAGTCGATCGTGATATAGAGGCCGATAGCGCTGCTGTGAAATATCCTCTTCTCGCGTCCAGACCACCTTGACGGGTCCTTGAACGTGCTGAGCGATGCGCGTGGCTTTGCCAATGCCGTCGGCCTCGAGCCTTCTCCCGAAGCCACCGCCAATGTAGTGGTTGTTGACCGTGACCTTGGATGGTTCGATCCCGAGCACCTGCGCCGCGATGCCTTGCGCAAAACCCGGGACCTGCGTACCCACCCACACCTCGCAAGCGCCATCGTGCACGTGGACGGTGCAGTTCATCGGCTCCATGGTGGCGTGAGCGAGAAACGGGAACTCGTAGGTTGCTTCAAAGAGCATACCGGTCTTGAGCGCTTCGAGCGCATCGCCTTCGCGCTGCGCCGCCACCCCTGCTCCTTCCGAAGCGGCCTCCAGCTCCTGCCAAAGCTTTCGCTGATCGAGCCCCGCGTGGGAACTTGGCGACCACTCGATCACCAAGGCGCGCATACCCTGAACGGCCGCCCACATGTGATCGCCCACCACCGCCACAAGATCATCGAGGACCACGACCTGCCGAACGCCAGGCAGCGCAAGTGCGGCCGCCTGATCGACCTTTAACACTTTACCGCCGAGGACCGGCGAGCCTTTCAGAGTGGCGAACTTCATGCCGGGAAGAACGACATCGATCCCATAAACTGTCTTGCCGGTGGTCTTGTCCGCGGTGTCAATGCGTCGCGCTGGCGTGCCTATGAGGCGAAATTGGCTCGGGTCTTTGAGCCGGATCTCGGTGGGAATCTTCAGACGGGCGGCCTTGGCCGCCACCTCACCATATCGCAGGCTTCGCCCGGAGGCCTTGTGGGAAATCATGCCGCGATCGGTCGATAGACTGGAAGCATCCACGCCCCACTCCAGCGCGGCGGCCTGAAGCAACATCGCCCGTGCAGTGGCGCCAGCGCGCCTCAGCGGCAGAAACCACGCGCTTGTGGTCGTCGAGCCCCCGGTCGCTTGGACGATGAATACCGGACTGCCATAGTTGGCCTGGTCCGGCGGGGCATGGGCGGCGAGCACTTGGTCGAGTCCCACATCGAGTTCCTCGGCGATACACATCGCTTGCGAGGTGTAAACCCCCTGCCCCATCTCCACCGCCGGCATGATCATCGTGATCTGGCCGTCGGTCGCCACGTGGATGAAGGCATTCATGGACACGTTGCCTGGGCCTGGTGCGCCGGCACGCGCGCGTCCAAAATCGATACCCACCAACAGTCCGCCGGCAATGGCCATGCCACAGCGCAACAGCCCGCGACGTGTGATGGCGGGACTTTCCGGTGTCGAGTTGGCCGCTGGCGTCCCCCTACGATCGGGCTGCATGCTTGATCCCCTCTCGGATTCGAACATACGTCCCGCAACGACAGATATTTCCCGCCATCGCGGCATCAATATCGGCATCATCGGGGTTTGGATTGTGAGCGAGCAATGCGGCGGCCGACATGATCTGACCGGACTGACAGTAGCCACACTGAATCACTTCAAGATCGAGCCATGCTTTTTGGATCTTGGCTCCGGCGCTGATCTGGCCAACGCCCTCAATCGTCGTGACCGCGCGATTGCCGACCAGGCCAATCGGAAGCTGACAGGATCGAACGGCGACACCGTCGAGATGAACGGTGCAGGCGCCGCAGAGGGCGATCCCGCAACCAAACTTGGTCCCCGTCATCTGCAGCACGTCCCGCAGAGCCCACAATAGGGGTATATCGGCGGGAACATCGATCTGATGGCTGACACCATTAACTAGCAGTGCGAACATGCGTGCACTCCCATGAAGCGAACGGCGACGGTCAGCAAAGCGCTGTTTTGCCTGGGCATAAGTCGATTCCACCGCCCCGCAGCAGCTGATCGGGTCGCGCCGACGGGAAGCATGGCCGGATCACCGATGGTCCACAATTGGCAGCGCTCACATTTGGATCGAATTGCCCAAGAGCAAGCGTTTTTGAACAATTGCGCATCCATCGACTCCCTAGGATGGAGTGACATTGTTCCCGTCAGGCTTGGTTACTGATCTGTTGTAAGGCTCCCACCCAGTTCTCCACATGATAGGCGGAGGCCAATTTGCCGTGCTTCACCGTAAAAATATCGATCGACATGGTGTTAAAGCCTTTTCCCGTCGGCTTTGCCCCCCAGAATTCCCCTCTCGGCGTACCGGTCGCTTTCCCACGGACGATGATTTGGTCGCCAACCGTCTGGATGTCCTCAATGGTCCAGCGCAAATCGGGGACGGCCGATCCGATTCCTCGAAACACTTCCGCCAGCTGATCGCGCGAGAGCCACTCCTCGTTCGTGTGATAGGACTTGTAGTCAGGATTCGCGGCCTTGGCCAATAAGGCCGCCACGTCTTTGTTGCCGGGTTGGTTCAACGCGTCATAGAGTGGCGCCACAATCGCCCGTGCGTCTTCTTTCGTCAGCGAAGTAACCGCAGATCCTGTCTCGGGCAGTCCAGTGGGTTTCGCAAAGGCACTGCCAAACATTGGCAGGCCGCTCTTCGATTCTTCTTGAGTCACCTCATCCTGCAGAGTGTCCCAATGTTCCGCCAAGCGACCGTGCTCCATCCTCACCACATCACCCGCAATCCAGGCGCGAGGGCGGCCATTGCCCGTAAACCGTCCATGTAGAAGCACAAAATCGCCGTCCACCGCGATGGTGTGATTCTCATAGCGCATTTCGGGGGGCGCCGAGCGCACGAGATTGAACAAGCCGTCGCGGCCCGGAGGTATGTGGGCGCTATGTTGGATATAGCTTTCTGACCAAAATTCTGCGGCTCTCGCATAGTCGCGCTTGTTGAACAGCGTATCGAAGGCTTCAAGAACGCGTGCTTTGGTGTCGACAGAAGACTGAATGGCCATCGAGTTCCTCCAGGTCTTTGTTCTTGCCCTGGCCCCTATTCATGAAGCCCACGGCGGGTAACCACCTGGGCAATAATATGACCGGTCGTCTTATTGTACAAGCTCGACTTACCATCCCGCTTTCTTTGCAAAAACTTCAGGAGTAAATTGCTGCAACCACTCTATTGATCGCAGGACCTTCTTGGCTCGCCGCAGCACCCGTAATGTCGTTCTGAATGCCGGTTCAAAGCTGTTCATTGAGCGAGGCTTCAGCGCCTGCAGCGTCCAGGACATCACCGATGCCGCGGGCGTTCCGAAGGGCTCCTTCTACAACCACTTCAAAAGCAAGGAAGCGCTGGCGGCAGAAGTACTGACCGAGTATGGGAAAGGCACCACGGATCGGAGCATCCTCAGCAACGGCAAACTCCCCCCACTTGCGCGCCTCAAGAAGCACTTCGCCGCCCTCAACGACCATTTCTCGCAATGCCATGATGGGTGCCTGGTTGGCAAATTCATGGCGGAAGTCTCGGAGGACACCCCGCGGATCCGCAATGAACTGCTGAAAGTGCTGACCGTTTGGGGCGAACAGATCTCGGCGGTCATTGCAGAAGGACAACAGCAAGGCTCGATTCGCAGCGATCTCAAGGCGAGTGAACTCGCCAACTTCTTGATCGATTCCTACGAGGGAGCGATCTTGCGCACACGAGTCGAAAAGAACCCGGCGGCATTGAAGGCCTTCGTTAAAGTCGTTTTCTCCAGCATTGTGGTCCCCCTGGATCGTTAGATTCTCCCTCTTGCACAATCGGGACGCGGGTAAGTGCTCGCCCGCCGGTTCCGGAGTCCCATCGATCTCCATGCACTCCCATTACGGCCTCATCGCTGCAGATGCATATCAAGCATCTGGTCGTTCAACGTCATGTTTTGATTCAAATTGGCCATGATGATCATGGATCCAAATATCAGTAGCCCGACGACGAATATGCCGAATGCCAGTGAGAGGACATTGTTGGTTGAATCGGGTGCCGAGCTTATGTGTAGGAAAAATACCAGGTGCACGCCCATCTGGGCTATCGCGAGGACTGCAAGCAACACGGGGGTGCCCGGAGACCACACAAGATTGGACGATGACGCGGCGAATGAGGCGGCGGTCAAAACCATGGCGAGCACAAGGCCGACCAGGTAGCTGCGCAAGCGATCGCGGCTGCTGCGATGCGACCCTGGCGCACGATCGGTGTCACTAGCCTCAACCTCCACACTCATCGATATACTCCCAAGTAAACGACCGTGAATATGCCAATCCACACGATATCCAGCGCGTGCCAAAATAAACTGAAGCAGAAGAGGCGCCGAACGACCATCGGGGCGAAACCGATCGTCGCGACCTGTCCTACCATCATCGCGAGCCATCCGATTCCAACCGTCACGTGAATCCCGTGGGTACCGACCAACGCAAAAAACGCGGATAGAAACGCACTTCTTGTAGGCCCGTTGCCGCCACGAATCATGTCCGCGAATTCGGAAAACTCAAGGCTTAGGAACAGCGCTCCCAAGCCGGCCGTGATCAATGACCCCAGGTAAATCAGCCGTGTTGAACGCGTATCCATCGCGATCATCATCATGCCGCAGGTGAAACTCGATGCCAGTAAGCAACCCGTTTCGTACAACACGTGACGCTTGTTGAACAGTTCCGCGCCGGAAGGGCCACCATTGGTGGACCCGGCGAGGACGGCATAGGCCGCGAACAGGGCGGCAAAGAGGATGATATCGCTTAAAAGGAACAACCAAAACCCGAACGCGGCGACCACCCGCGTTGGCGCCGGACCCCGCTGCGAAAGAGGCGCGCCTTCAGGTGCTTCCGCGTGAGCGACATCCACCGCCGCACTCACGGGGACACCTGCGTTTGATGCTTTCGTTCGTGCGCGGCAATCTCCGCGACCGAGACCAAGTCCTCAAGATCAATTCGCCAGGCGTGCCGTAGACATACCGCCACCGCGCCGGCGAGCCCGACGAAGGCTAGCCACCAGATATGCCATATCAGCGAAAAGCCCAGGACCACAGCAAAGAACGACACCAACAATCCCAGCGGACTGTGCGTGGGGACGCTCAACGGCTCGAGCGGTGACTGCTTCGCCGGATTGGCCGCATTTCGCTTGATGCTCCAGAACGCATCAGGGCCACTCACAGTCGGGAGAACTGCGAAGTTCCAGGCCGGGGGCGGAGAGGAAATCGACCACTCCAGCGTACGCCCGTTCCAAGGATCTCCCGTTAAGTCGCGCCGCTGCTCACGAGTGCGAATGCTAACCACGAGTTGAACGATGGTGAGGACGATACCGAGTAAGATCACAACCGCCCCCACGAGCGCCGCGACCATAAACGGTTGCCACGTAGGATCCGCATAGTGCTGCATCCGTCGAGTGGCTCCCATCAATCCGAGGACATAGAGGGGCATGAAGGCAAGATAGAAACCGAAGAACCAGCACCAGAAAACGGCTTTGCCCAAGCCTTCGTGCAGTCGGAATCCGAATGCCTTCGGGAACCAGTACGTATACCCTGCCATCGCGCCGAATAGGACGCCGCCGATGATCACGTTATGAAAATGCGCGATGAGAAAAAGGCTGTTGTGCAAGACGAAATCTGCGGGCGGTATTGCCATCAGAACGCCGGTCATGCCGCCAATCACAAACGTCACCATGAAGCCGATCGCCCAGTACACAGGCGTTGTAAATCGGATGCTTCCGCCATAAAGGGTGAAGAGCCAATTGAAGACCTTAACGCCCGTGGGAACCGCGATGATCATCGTGGCAACCCCAAAGACCGCGTTGACGTTGGCCCCTGCTCCCATGGTAAAGAAATGGTGCAGCCACACCAGGAAGGACAGAACGCAAATGGCCATGGTTGCCATCACCATCGACCGATAGCCAAACAACGGCTTGCCTGAGAACGTCGCGATCACTTCCGAGAAGACCCCGAACGCGGGCAAGATCAAGATATAGACTTCCGGATGGCCCCAACCCCAAATGAGATTGACGTACATCATGGGATTGCCGCCACTGTCATTCGTAAAGAAATGAAACCCGAGATAGCGATCGAGTAGCAACATGGCGAAGGTTGCAGTCAGGATAGGGAAAGCGGCAACGATGAGCAGGTTAGATGCCAGCGCGGTCCAGCAAAACACCGGCATTCGCCCATAGCCCATTCCCGGGGCACGAAGCTTGAGGATTGTCGTCGTGAGATTAATACCCGATAGCAATGTGCCCAAACCAGAAATCTGCAGGCTCCACAGATAGTAGTCGACGCCAACGCCCGGTGAATATGCAATCTCCGACAGAGGCGGGTAGGCAAGCCATCCCGTCCGCGCGAACTCGCCAATTCCCAGGGAGACGTTGACCAACAGAACTCCGGCGGCGGTGAGCCAGAAGCTCACCGAATTAAGGACCGGGAAGGCAACGTCTCGAACGCCCAGCTGCAGAGGCAGAACGAAATTCATCAGGCCGATCACGAAGGTCATCGCCACGAAGAAGATCATGATCGTGCCGTGGGCGGAGAAGATCTGGTTATAGTGTTCCGGCGGCAAATATCCAGCCGCGTGACCGGCGGCGAGAGCCAACTGCGTCCGCATCATGATGGCATCCGCAAACCCTCGCAGCAGCATGACGAGCGCCAGGACTACATACATGACGCCAATGCGTTTGTGATCCGTACTGGTGATCCATTCGCGCCACAGGTAGGGCCACCACCCCTTCCATGTCACCAGCGTCAGCAAGCCCAAGATGCCGATGATCAGTATGAAGACCGTTGCGAGCGGAATCGGTTCGTTGAGCGGAATCGCGTCCCAGCTGAGGTTACCAAACATCGATACCGCCTCTCAGAATGATCCGTTGCTCTCGGGCGCCGGCGCTGGGTTTGACAGGTCAGGCGCGCCATGGTGATTCACAATGCTCTCGAACAGGCCTTGTGTGACGTGCCCAAACGCCGTGGGCTTGTCGGCGCGACTCGGGCTTACCAAGCGTGCGTAGCGAGCTTCATCGAGGGCTTCGGAGCGCGACCTTGTCGAGACCAGCCATGCCTGATACTCGCCAGGAGGCACTGCGCGAACGTCAAAGCGCATGTCCGAGAAACCATCTCCACTGAATTGTGCCGAGAGACCACTGAAGGTGCCTCGGTGCGATGCCATGAGATTGAGTCGGGTTGTCATGCCGGCCATCGTGTAGATCTGGCTCCCCAGCTGGGGAACAAAAAAGCTGTTCATGACGCTGCTGGAGGTCAGCCTGAAGCGAACCGGTGTGTCGACTGGAATGACGAGTTCGTTCACGGTCGCAATCTGCTCTTGCGGATAAATGAACAGCCATTTCCAGTCGAGCGAGATGACCTCGACCTCCACGGGTTTCGTGACGTTGGCCAAGGGCTTGCGGGGGTCGAGATCGTGTGATCCGATCCAGGCGATTCCTCCGAGGAAAAGCACAATCATGGCCGGTATCGACCACGTCACGAACTCGATACGCCCGGAATATTCCCACTCGGGCCTACGCCGCGCGCGCTGGTTGCTCGCTCGAAACCACAAGGCAACGACCAAAGTGCAGACGATGACAGGGATGACCACGGCTAGCATGATGGCCGTGGCGTCGTAGAGGATCAGCTTCTCAGCCGTACCCACCGGTCCCTGGGGATCTAAAACACCATGAGAGCATCCGGCGGAAAATAGCAAACCAGTGGCCGACGCGAGGTGGCGGGCAAACTGTCGAGTAGTTGTCATCGTCAAGGCTCGACCCCTCATAACTCTTTGATGCTGCCTTCCCTCCTGCTCGAATACTCTGGCGCAGCGGCATCCATCTCCGAAACGTAGCAAGGCGCTTGGTCTCGAGGCTTGCCTGAATCCTTCGGATTTGCAGTTTTTTCTTGAAGCCTGGGAGGAGATTGGTTGAATGACAGGTCGCGCAGGCAAACTCGAAATACGGCGGATGGAGGGGCTGATGGTCTGATTGGAGTGTGCAACACCCGCACGGCGCTTGATGCGCCGATTCCTCACTTGTAACGCGCAACGCGACGCGTCACTTCACATCCCTCAGAGGTACATCTGACGCGGAATTTTCAGAATGTACATCCCGTATCGAAAGGAATAGTCTTGGAATCAACCTCTAGGGCCTCTTGCGCCCTTGGTTGCCGGTGTCCGTCGCTTGTGCGCTTGCCGGGTGCAGTCATGCCGAGAAAAATTGAGAAGCAAGTCGCCTTGGATCGCGCGTTGACCGTGTTTTGGGATCACGGGTACCGTGGCACATCCATGGATATGTTGACGGAGCGGCTGGGTGTCGAAAAGCCAAGCATTTATGCGAGCTTCGGTAGCAAACACAAACTCTATCTCAGCGCCTTGGGGCACTACCGGGAATGGCTCATTGGTTCGGTACGACAGATCGTTTCGGCTGCACCTTCTGCTCGCGCAGGCGTGGATCAGGCGGTACGTATGATGATGCTTCGCCGCTCAGGCAAATCACGGAAAGGATGTTTCGCGACCAATGCCACGCTCGAGGTGGCGGATCACGATCCACTCGTACGGCAAGAGGTCCGCAAAACCTTTGCTGAACTGGTCGAGGTATTCAGCCATGCCCTGAAGCTAGCCCAATCCGCGGGTCACGTTCGGACAGATTGTGCTCCTGAAATCTTGGCTCAACTCTTGGTCAATGCCATTGGCGGAGCCAGAATCATGGAAAAGACAAAAGCGTCAAACTCGGCGACAGAAGCCGTAGTAGCGTTGATCATTGGAATTCTCGATGCCCCGGCCTCGGGCGCTGAGCGGACAACCCTGAGTTAGTGCGCATCGATCGTTGACGGCGTGTCGATGTGCGCGCCCCGAGTTTGGAGTCGCTCAGCGATGGCGCGTAAGACTCATGGATACTCAACGCGGCAATACTTCGCCGGTCCTGAACCTTGCATCAAGGGCGCGAGAACATCGGATTACCACTCGCAGTGGCGGAAGCGGGGACTTCCTCTTGCAAAACATCCCAGTGTTCTACCAGCTTGCCGTCGACGACACGAAAAATGTCCACCGCAACCATCGGCTTCGGACCCCAACCGGTGTAACGGCCGTGAATCATCACTAGATCGCCTTCTGCGACGATCATTCCTGCCTCGTAACGAAATCCCGCAGCCAATTGGCCAATTAGCCCGGGAATGGCATCTCGACCGTTGGGGATCGACGGATTGTGTTGGACATAGTCTTTCGCGAAGTGGCGCTCCACGACGCTGCTATCCCTGCGGACGAAGACGGCATCCATCACTTGGCTGACGAGGGCCTTGTGGGCGGCGGCGGTGCTTGAGGGGTTCATAGCAGTCTCACGAAGTCACCTCGAGTGGCCGGATGAGGATGGATCGTCCTAACGGAGTTCACAACGAGGAACGGACATTTTCGGATCGAATTACACAATTAAAATCGGTTTTGAAAAACCGGTGCGGAGAATGCCGATGGTCCTGCCACCTCGATGTAGCGAAACGAACGCTGCAGTTCGCCGCCCGAGAAGAAACCGCAAAAGCGCGGCTTTTCGACAAGACCTGACCGACTGCCGTTGCTAGTGTCCCATCGTGGACCGCGATAGCTTCGGCTCGGCGCGAGGCTATCGTCCCATAGGCAAGCCCGCGGGTTCTAACAGCGGAATTCATCGGCAAGGGCGCTTCAAGCCAAAAAAGAACAACTTGTGAACACGACTGAAGGATCCGGCGGAAAGTTGGCAGGCAAGATCGCCCTGATAACTGGGGGAACCTCGGGCATCGGCTTGGCGACCGCTAAGAGGTTCGTCGGCGAAGGCGCCTATGTCTTTATTACGGGGCGGCGCGAAGCGGAACTCGCTAGCGCGGAACGCGAGATCGGCAAGAATGTGAGCGCCATTCAGGGCGATGTTGCGCGGCTGGAAGACCTTGATCGTCTTTTTGCTCAAATTCAGCAGTTGAAGGGGCGGTTGGACGTGATTTTCGCGAACGCGGGTACCGCCAGGTTTGGTGCCCTCGGGACCATCACGGAAGAGTTCTTCGACTCGCTGTTTGACGCGAACGTCAAAGGGCTTCTCTTCACCGTACAGAAGGCGCTTCCGCTGATGCCGCCCGGAGGTGTGATTGTGCTGAATGCATCCGTTGGCGGTTACAAGGGCCGTCCAGCTAACGGCGTCTACAGCGCGACCAAGGCCGCTGTGCGATCCTTTGCACGCACTTGGACTAACGATCTTAAGCATCGACAAATTCGGGTGAATGCGATCAGTCCCGGGGTGACCGAAACGCAAGGGTTCCGTGACTTGATGAACTCCTCGAGCGCATCGGATAAAGAGACTCTACGACAGCGCGCCATCAGCAGTATCCCGCTCGGTCGGCTAGGCATGCCTGACGACATCGCCAAGGTGGTCGTATTTCTGGCGAGCGAGGACAGCAGCTACATCGCCGGCGC
>Ga0209624_10001936_pt1 | contig 15722 bp, 9 predicted proteins | sample JacPinW_OM2H0_O1_FD_188565 | JGI IMG/M metagenome (GOLD analysis project Ga0209624, IMG submission 188565) | Forest soil microbial communities from Algoma, Ontario, Canada - Jack Pine, Ontario site 1_JW_OM2H0_O1 (SPAdes) (version 2) | ecosystem: Environmental > Terrestrial > Soil > Boreal...
CCCCCCCCGGCCCCGCCACACGGCCAGCGGCGCTATCAATTCGTGGCCAAGCCGGCGGGTTCGCGATGGTATCACTCGCACACCGCGGCCATGATGGATCTGCATCGCGGCTCCTACACCGGCCAGTTCGGTTTTCTCATGATCGATTCCGCGAATGACCCTGGACTCTACGATCAAGAGGTATTTCTGGCGCTGCGTGAATGGGAGTATTTTCTGTCCACGATGGATCAGGACGAAATGCCGGCGGATCCCACCGATCCGATGCCCGAAAAACCCGCGACTCCAGACCCGCGTCCCAACGGGCTCGAAGTCAGCGCTCCTTTGTACTCAATTAACGACAAAATGCTCGGTGCGGGGGACCCTCTCCGCGTGCAGCCGGGTCAGCGCATCCTAATGCACCTGCTCAACGCCAGCGCCTCGCAAATTCATCGCTTGGCTTTGCCCGCCCATAAGTTTCAGGTGATTGCTCTTGACGGCAATCCGGTGCCCGCGCCTCAGCTGGTCAGCGTGATTGAGATCGCCCCCGGTGAGCGCGTGGATGCGATCGTGGAGATGAATCAGCCTGGCATCTGGATTTTAGGAGAGCCGCGCGATGCCGCGCGACAATCCGGCATGGGCATCGTGGTGGAGTACGCCAATCAGAAGCAGCAGCGCGCGACTTGGCTTCCTCCTCCGAACGCGCGCTGGGACTACACAATCTTCGGCAAGACCGCGCCACACCCCGCGCCAGACCGGACGATCGATATGGTCTTTGAAAAAGTGCCTGGGGGGCCCCACGGGATCAATCACTGGCTCGTCAACGGCAAAGAATATCCGCATGAACGGGAGTTCGTGCTCCATCAGGGAGGTCGCTATCGCCTGGTGTTTCACAATCGGAGTGACGACTCTCATCCTCTACATTTCCACCGGCACCTGTTTGAGCTTGTCGAGCTCAACGGCAAACCCACTGCCGGCATTAAGAAGGACACGGTGATCGTTCCCGCATTTGGACACGCCACCGTGGATCTGGTCGCTGACCAGCCGGGCCTGACGCTGTTTCACTGCCATATCCAGCAGCACATGGACTTTGGATTCATGGCTCTGTTTCGCTACGCCTGAGAACGGCATCGCGCGCAAAGCGCTGATGCGCCGACTCCGCGAAGCCGAGGGCTATGCATCCGTGCAGCTGCATAGCCTCAATCCAGTCGTTACTATTTCGGCGGTCGCCTAAACCATCAGCAAACCTGAATGTCCTTGGCGCTCGGTCACTTCACCAGCATCGCTTCCATGACTAAAGTGACGCGCGATTTTGTGTTACGGATTTTTCACACAATCGAGACACAGGTGAAACACCGAGACGGTAAGAAACCAGACTGGAAGCTATCCAACCACAAGTGCAAATGGGAGGAATCGCATGAAAACGATCGGGGGAATGTTCCGAGCGGCGCTACTGATGGGAGCAGCCGCAACGGTGTTTGCATTTGCAGGCGCGGCCGAGGCCCAGCAGAACGGCAATCCGTGGGGGTATGGTAATCCGTCGGCGAACGACAACACGTGGCCGTACGCAACGAATGCAACGATGGGTAAACCGCCTGTGCTGGTGGTAGTCGGCGACATTGCCTGCGAGCCGGACGGGGACTTCGAAACAGGTGAGGCTGCGCATGAAACCTGCGGCACGCCCAAGACCCCCTACACCACCACCTCCCTGTGGCAATCCCAAGAGGCCACTGCGAATCTGGTTGAGGCCTTCAGGCCCGACCTCGTCGCGCTCGTCGGAGATCTGCAATACCAGGTAGGTCAATATTCGGACTTCGAGAACTCGTATGACTTGACGTATGGCGCTTTCAAATTCATCACCCGGCCCGCCCCTGGCAACCACGAGTTCTATGACGAGCATAGCGCGACCGGCGTTGCCGGCTACGGCTACTTCTCCTACTTCAACGGCTTCCAGATCAATACCACGGGGGATAACATAGGGAAACCGGTCACGACTACGCTAGGGGACCCGTGCCCATCATCGATGACGGGGTGCGGCTATCCGGGCGTTACCGCTCCCAACCCCCAACCGATCCCGCGGGCTAATGGACAGGCGGGGCACTTCGAGGAGTCGGGTGGAGTTGGATCCACCGTACCGCCGGGGGGCCCAGTCGGAGTCGGCGATGGCTGGTATTCCTATAATCTGGGCTCCTGGCACCTCATCTCGCTCAATATAGAGTGCGAGACGCAGCCGGGCGGCTGTTCGAACACGGGCGCGTGGTTTGCCGCCGAACTCAGCTGGCTGAAAAAAGATCTAGAAGAAAACCAGTCCGTTTGCACAGCCGCGTACTGGCATCAGCCCACGTTCAGCGCCACCAATGGCATCACCGAAGAGGGCATTGCCGCTCTGGCCTTTTGGCAACTGCTCTACGCCTACAAAGCCGACTTGGTGCTGAATGGACACGACCACCTCTATGGCCACTACCGCCCCCTTGACCCTGCCGGGAATTACGATCCAAAGAACGGCATACGGGAATTCATCGTGGGCACCGGCGGCGAGACACTGGATCCTGTCGTAACAGCCACTGTCACGACCGGCACAGGCGAAACAAACCAGGAGGATCCTACCGGCAACCCGAACTTCAACGCTTTGAATCTCGAGGCGGGGGCAACAGGAAACTACTGGGGTGTGATGGCCCTGACGCTCGGTCAGGGCGGCTACGCATGGGATTTCGAGTCGGCACTGGAGGCCCCCGTAGCGCCCGCAGGATCACCGGCTACTTACAGCGACAAGGGCGTCGGCATCTGCCACGGTTTTCCGCACTAGTATAGGGACCATGGCAATCACGATCGCTCCTCCGTCTTCGCCGCGTTATCTTTGACCTTTCGCTCGGTACACATTCCCCACCCTATGCAAGAAGTCGCGAAGGGTGGGGAACCTTCTGTTGCCTCGGACCGTCTTCCGGAGGTTGCACTCACCCTAATGAACCGAACCGGGCGTCGGGTTCCCTGCCACGCTTTTGGGGCGCGGCTGTCAGGGTTCTTTAATTTCTCGTGTGGAAATGGACCCTCCTCGCACAGAATCGGATTACCGTTCACTGAAGGTTACTGGATCCGAGCCAGGGTGTGAGCGGGATGCAGCCAAGGTCGACGGTTCTTGTGACGGATCCGCCACTCCGTCTGCGTTAGCTTGTGGAGGATTTAGAGCGCCGGTCGTCCGCAATTTTCTTTGCGGTCAGCATTAGAAGCTCCAGATCCCGCCGATGCGTGCGGCTGAAAAGCTCGCGAAACTAATGTAATGTTTTCTTGTCCCTGCCTGAGCCTCCCCACATATCCTCCGATTCCGACTGCCATCTATGAGGAGTGGGGGGTGCGAGCGGACGCTCACCATCATAAAAGAGCTTGTACAGAGGGAGCTCCAATGCTCGAGCTAACTTTTCAAGGGTATCGATCGAAGGTACCGTGTGGCTATTTTCAAGACGCGAGATGTAACTGCGGAGGAGACCGGTTCTCTCCTGCATCGCACCCTGAGACAAGTTCTTTTGTTGCCGCAAAGCTCGCAATCTCTCGGAGATTACCATTTCAGCCCCCGGTCGCATGCCGACAATCGTGTATTCCTAACCTGTGGATCTGGCCTTCCGCTCATTTGGCCAACACCAGCTTGGCAATCGTCTGTAGCTGCATATTTGAGGTGCCTTCATAGATCTTGCCGATTTTCGAATCCCGAAAGTACTTTTCGACTGGATAATCTTTCGTGAATCCGTAACCGCCATAGATTTCCACGCATACTGAAGCTACGCGTTCGGCGACCTGTGAAGCGAAGAGTTTGACCATGGCCGCCTCTTTCACGAAGTTCATACCCGCGTCCTTCATTCGCGCGCAATTGTAGAGCAGCATGCGAGCTGCTTCGATTTCTGTTGCCATCTGCGCGATCTGGAACTGAATAGCTTGGAATTCATCGATCGCGCGGCCAAATTGTTTACGCTCGTGAGCGTACCGAGCGGCGTATTCCCACGCACCGCGTGCAAGTCCGAGCATCTGTGCTCCGATACCGATCCGGCCCTCGTTCAGCGTCTCAATCGCTATCTTGTAACCTTTGCCAGTTTCGCCCAGGCGGTTGCGCTCGGGCACCCGACAATTCTCAAGGATCAATTCGCAAGTGCTCGAGGCCCGTATACCCAGCTTGTCCTCTTTTTTTCCGACTTTGAACCCAGGGAAATTACGCTCCACAATAAAGGCCGTGATCCCTTTGTATCCAGCGGTACGATCGACGGTTGCTAAGAGAACGAAAATCTCTGCTTCCTTCGCATTGGTGATCCACAACTTCGAGCCATTCAGTACGTATTCGTCGCCCTTCAGTTCCGCTCTAGTACGCAAGGCAAATGCGTCTGAACCAGCCCCGCTTTCGCTCAATGCGTAGGCGCCCAGGGCGTTCGAGCACAACCTTGGAAGGTAGCACTTCTTCTGGTCATCGTCGGCCCAGCGCAGGAAGGCATTATTGACCAGGGTGTTATGGACATCGACCACGACTCCTGCCGAAGGGTCGACGCGCGATAATTCCTCTACGGCGAGGATTGCCTGGAAGAAGCTCCCGCCCGCGCCCCCGTAGATCTCGGGGATCTCAATGCCCATAAGCCCCATCTCAAAGAACTGGCGAATCAGCTCGTTCGAGAAGGCGCCCTTTTCGTCCATTTCCCTAACGTAGGGACGAACGGTCTCGTCGGCAAATTGCCGGACCGCATTCCGGAAGGCACTCTCTTCGTCACTAAGCATAACTAGCGGAGGATGAAGTGCGATCTGAGGCTGAGGTTCTAACATCGGGATCGGGCACTCGTTATTTCAGAACGATCGGGTTTACGGGTGCGCCTGTGCCCCCAGAAATTTTGAGCGGTGCGGCGGTGTAAAAGAAGCGGTACTGCCCGTCGATTGCGCAATCATCGGCCAGCGTCTCGAGCCACACGATCTCGTTAAAAACCACCCCGAGGTTGCGGATAAGCGCACCGTGCAGCGGAATCGCAACCCCCGTGTTCGGCTCTATCGTGGTTTCGTTGCCTATTGTGTCCGTCGCGAGTAACGGAATCTCCATCTCATGGAACCACTGAACGAGTTCACGCGAAAACGTAAGCCCTGGCTCGATGAATGGTTGTGCGTAAAAGGCTTCGGGCCCATTGTCGTAGAAAGTCGAAAGCCATCCAGTCCGCAGCAGAAGGATGTCATGCTTCTGAATGGTGATCTGTTGATGCTTCGCGCAGTCAAGGAGATCTGACAGCCCGAATGTCTCAGCGCGCTCGAGCGACTTCTTCTTTCGAAAGCGCGCGATGTCGAGGAGTACGGCTGGCCCAGAGGCCGACCGAACCGCTAGTGGCAATACGCTGGCCTTAGAGAGACCGCCGATCGTAGTGTGAGCGTCGTACCCGTTGTAGAGACGATCGTCATACCATGGGTGGCCGAGCGCATCGAAGTGCGTCGTGCCCTGAGGATACATGCAGAGGTAGTCGTCAGCGTATTCGAGGCCACCCGGGAACGGTTGAGCTTTACCGGCGATGTAGTGTCCCTTGTCCAGGGTCATCAGCTTCATCGGGACGCTGCGGCCCGGCCATAGCGGATCCCCCTGTGGGTTATTGATGACAACCGAAAGCGTAAACGGAGTGTGCTTCTTGATTGAAGATAGTCCGCGCTCCACCTCGACGGGTGTAAGAAAGTTCAAACTTCCTATCTCGTCGTGATCTCCCCAGCGGCCCCAGTTCGTAGGAAGGCCTTTGAGCAACTCGGACATCGTCGGTTTCTTGTCTGTGGCCATCGCAAATCCGAGTTTCAATGCACATCCAAAGTCATTCCGCAAACAAGACGCGTGCTAGCGAGTCGAGTTGCCGGCAAATGCTGCGACTGCGAGATAAAACCAGCTACCCAGAATGTGCACGCTAGGAACGAACGTCATTCCAGTAGTCGTGGTAATAGACGTCGCCCAAACCGCCCGCGGTGCCCGCATAGCCCCAATGTCCGTTCACAAAAGTGAACACGCCTAATCCTCGGCGAAACTCATTGATCAGCGTGAGATCAGGGGCATTGCGAATGTACCCGCCGGCCACATGCGCCTTGTCGGACGAAGAATGTAGGACACGCGCATAAGGCGCGATTCTTGTAGCCGCGTATTTGGGGAAACCGCCCCTGGCGATTTCATAGTAGTCGTTAAAAACGCTGCCCATGGCAGCGACTTCTATGTCAGGCCTTTTGTCCGGGACGTCTGTAATCTTTAGTCGATTCGTGACGCCTTTCGTCTTATAAGGAGACATCGGGTCCCCGTCATGGGCAGCGACCAAAGGACTCTTCCAATCAAGAGGGTTCGCAATGATTGCCTGTTTGCCCGGGTTCATAATAAGGGTTTTAAGTCTCGATACGTCACGGTTGGCAAACGCCAAAGCGTCCGTACGTTCCTGGCGAAGAAAGGCTTCCTCGGCGTCCTTGAAGACGAGTTCTGCCTCGTCCGCTGGCTTGAAAATCGTGGAAGCAAGCTGAATGCCCCACTTCCCGTCGTTGTTTGTGACGCCGTAGATGCCTTGGCAAACGAGTGTTTTTGTCCCGTTTGCAGCATAGCGGCTGTAACAGAGCGAGAATTGGACACTCACAGGGAGAAAGTTATGCACCTCGAGGGTGTCTAGCATGTCGTAGGCGCCCGGTGTGATCAGATTCTCGCCTTTTCCAGTCACGTTCATCGATCGCGGCGGAGCATCCATCAGATTCTGGGCACTCTCAACGATGGTCGCTTCGAGCCCTTCGTAGGTGCCATAGGGATAATGCAACGTCTGGGCTATCCCGCTCAGATCTCGACGGCTGAGCGAGGCGAAGTACTTCATCAGCACGCCCGTCGCCTCGGGAATCGAGTTCTCATAGGCGATCGGGAAGCGGCAGTCGAATGCGCCCCCCGGACGTATGCCGGCAGGCCGCGGGGGATCCTCTGCCGCCCCTCCCTGCTGGGCTGCCTCTGCCGGCTTATCCAAAGCGCCCGCTATTCCCGCCGCGCCCAGTAGACCTGCGGCTGCAGCGCCTTTTATGAAGCTTCTCCGGTCGGCAGTGCCACCGCTCTTTTCGTCGTCTGCTGCTCTTCCGTTCGAAAAAGTCGTCATAGAAATACTCCTTTCACCTCAGTGCATACCAGACAGATGCGTTCGGGCTGCAGCTGGCGAGGAGGCGTGGTCTGCCCTCGTTTGCAAGATCTTGAGCCCAACTCGCACTTCATTTGAAAAACCCTGCGGCTGCTTCCCCAGCAACCATTGCCTGCCGTCTAAAACGCATACCTCAGCGCGAACTGCATGATGCGCGGCGCCACCGACGTGCTTGAAATTACACCAAAGGCGGCACCGGGTAAACTTGTACCCGGATTGGTAAAATCTGAGTGGTTAAAGGCATTGAAGAATTCTGTACGGAACTCCAGATCAGCGTTCTCTCGAAGTCCTCCCACAATGGTCTTCTTCACTATGGAAAAATCCCAGTTGAACTGCCCGGGCCCAAGCAAAATGGCGCGACGGGTGTCGCCGTAGAGGGTTGCTCCGGGCACCCCGTTGAGAACGGGCATCGCACAAGCGTTTGCAGAAGTGTCCGCCACCGAGTCTAGATTAAAGAAGCTGTCCAGACGGGACTTCACACTGCCGTGATTTTCTATCTGCCCAACCGTAAACCCTGGACAAAGTTGGGCGCGGGAGGCACCGGCAAAAGCGTAGACCGCCCCCCCAGTAGAATCCGTGAGTGTCATAGGCAAGCCGTCCTGGACGACGGTCACACCGGCAACGCTCCATCCCGATAACGCTTTTCCGACAAACCTCCCGTTGCCGTGGTAGCCGGGCAAATTATAGGTATAACTCACTACAAATCGCTGCGGACGGGTGTAGTCAGCCAAACCCCATTGCTGACGGAGATTGTCGGGGTCATTACTCCTGACGCTTCCCGCACCTCCCGCCGACAAATCTACACCCGCGACATTCGTAAAATCTCGAGCCCACGTATAGGAGGCTTGAAACTGCAATCCATGAAACGAAGGCGTCCGGAGTATGGCCTGCAAAGCGTTGTACTCGAACGCTCCAATATTTCCATTGATCGTTAGTCCGGTCGGAACAAAACCCACGTAGGGTACGCGCTCTGCCGCGTTCGCTGCGGTGTTGGTCGTGATGCAGCCCGTCAGGGGGTCACCACAATTTACGGGATTGGTTGGGCTTGCGAGTAACGGCTCGTTGTAGGTTCCAGCTGTCTCGAGATTATGGCTATTGGAACCCACATAACCAATATCAGCTACCCAGGAGCGTTTGAACTCCCACTGCACATCGAGGTTGTAGGTCATCGTGTAGGGAGTTCTCAGATTATAAGCAACAGAACTCTGTGAGATTTGAGATGTCAGCGTCCGTTGATCTGAACTGAAGCCCAACGGAGGAACGGGATTGAACGGAACCTGCAGCGTCGCCAGAGCATTGCTGGTTCCGGTGTAGATTATTCCTTCGCCGGTGGGCGCCACGGCGGTTTCGCCAATGGCGAACGGAACACCCTGGACGATGTTATAGAAGATGCCGTACCCGCCGCGCACGACAAGCCGATCGTTGCTCGCAAGCGGCTGCCACGCAAAGCCAAGCCGGGGGGCAAAGTCAAAGTAGGGCGCGCACGTTGAGTCCTGGCAGTTCTTGGGACGTCGTACGATTCCATCCGGCAAAGTGCCGGCAAAGTTGTGGGCCACTGTCAGACCGACATAAGAGCCCGACGCGGGCGGGATGGGCTGTGTTTTCAGGAGATTCAGATCGAAATTCACAACTCCAGCATTTCTATTTGGATCAGCGGGCTGACCATCATGTTCCCAGCGCAAACCTAGGTTCAGGGTCAGGCGCTTGTTAACCTTAAAATCGTCTTGCACGAAAGCACTCTGTTCCCATTGAACGTTCAGATAAGTGGTGCCTCCTGGCTGGGTCACATAAGAGAACGAGTTATAGATGTTGCTGAAAGGCGTACCGTTCTGGGCTGCACTTTCGCCCACCAAAAAGTCCGCCCAGCTCAGGAACAACAGTTGTCCTTTGACTCCGTAAAAATGGTAAAAAAAGTCTGGCTGTCTTACGTCGACACCGGTGCGAATCGTGTGGCGTCCGTGAGACCAGGAGAGTTGGTCCGATCCTTCGTAACTATGCGTAGGATCCTTGGAACCGTCCACAAGGAATCCCCCGAAGTTCACGAGTCCATTGACATTGATGACGGGCAAAAAGGTGTTCCAGGAAGAAGTGGCAGTCGTCATTCCGACTTCCTGGGGTGTAACTGGATCGGTCGGTGTTGCGTCGGCTCGTATCCAGTAGTACGAAACATGGAACTCATTGACGAGGTTGTTTGTGAGCAAGCTCGTCCATTTGAGCGATGGGAACTGGTTTCCGGAATGATTGATATTGCCACCCGTGTAGGGCAGACAGCCGGTGCAATTGAAACTCCACACCTGTGGCGCGTAGGCGTAGAAGTACTTCAGTGCCAAGCTGTTTCTCGGTGAAATCTGCCAGTCAACGTTGAGCAGAGCTTGGTCCTCTTTAAATGTCGCAGGGACACTGAATGAGGAAAATCCGATCGCGTTGGGCGTTCCCGGATTCAGGATCGTCTCAGGGCTCGGAATGACATAGGAACCATTCGGCAGCTTGGCTTGTAGGAGGCTTAGGGCAACCGGATTGATATTGGAGCCGTCGCAGGCGACCTGAGTTCCGCCAAACACAGTGTGGGCGAACCGGGCCCCAGGGCTCCCGGGGGGATTATCCGCGGGGCAAAAGTCCGCTCCAAGAGCTGCCGCGGTCCTTGTGTCTGTAAGCTGTTCAGGAAGGTCTGCCGATTGAAAACCCTGAACGGCGACCCCATTTATCTGCCGAGTTCCCTGGTAGGAGAGGAAGAAAAAAAGTTTGTCCCGCCTGACAGGTCCCCCAACCGTGCCACCAAACTGATTCTGCTCCAACTTACCGCGCTTTTGGCTGGTCTCGTTCTGAAAGAATCCATTGGCGTTGAGCGCATCGTTTCGGAAGAACTCGAAAAGCGACCCGTGGAAGTCATTGCTACCGGATTTCGTAACGACGTTTACGTTGGCGCCGGAGTTCTGGCCATTGCCGGCATCATATTGGCCAGTTTGGACCTTGAACTCCTGAAGAGCGTCGGGGCTGGGAATCGGAATAGACCCAAACGTCGCCGCCGAGTCCTGTGGGGTATCCTCGAATATATTCGTCACATTGACGCCATCCATTTGGAAATTATTACTGGCGTTGCTACCCCCGTTAACGTAGACGTCTTTCGAACCTCGCCCAAGCGAGGATGCGTTGTTGACATCCGTCACGACTCCGGGAGACAAACCCAAAATCTGTGTGTAATTGCGGGTGACCAGCGGAAGGTCCGTGAGAAGCTCGTTTCCAACCACATTACCCAGAGTGACAGACGCCGTCTCGATGGTCTGGGCTCTCGCGGTCACAGTGACCTGCTGTGAGGACGAACCGACTTCGAGCTTCTGGTTTAGCACGTAGGTTTCAGCGACGTTCACAGTCACTGACGGCACTTCGATCGTCCTAAAACCCGCTGCCGATATCGTCACCTTATAGTCACCAACCGGCAGTAGCGTGAACGTGTAACTGCCATTCGCAGCAGTCACTGCTGAACGCGAAAGACCAGCCGAGTTGGTCACTGTTAAGGTGCTGCCAGCGATGGTTGCGTCGCTTGGATCGGTGACGGTAACCGTCAGCGCTCCCGTGCCGGCCGTTTGCGCCCAAAGACGCGGTGAGGTGTTCGGCGCACAAATCAATACGAAGAAAATCACAAAACGCACTAGCCCCGAGACTCTGATTCTCATAGCCCCCCCAGCCAATCTGGCTACCCGACACCTTTCGCGGTGGCTCCGTCGCCGCCGGACCACACACCCTGAAGAGATCTGGAGCTGTATTTCGAATTTATCGCGCAGACGCTAACATTACACCTTATGCGTGTCAAGCTAATCCTTCTGTAATAGTGAAGGCTGTTCACCGCCTCGTAGCCGACTATGGCTATTCAGCTCGACCGCACCTACCTTTGGCAGACAAATCTGGAGTTGGCATAGGGTCGGGCGGAGGCCGTGTGTAAGCAAAATAGTCTCGGAGCGAGGGAGCTAATATCGATCTGTTTTAGGGCAGAAATAGGCTGTGCATATTCTAAGATCTTTCAAATGCCGGTTCGTTCTTGACCGTCGGCCTACCAATCGCGACATACTCAGAATCATCTGTTTGTCAGTTAGCTTCCGCGCTCTGCCATCGCGTGCTGTTCTACCAAAGGCCATAGCGTCGCGACCTGCCTCGGATATTACAGCGTGCCAGCGTATGCCTGGCATAATAAACACCATTGTGGGTACCATCACCGTTGGAACGAGGCGGCATCGTTGCCCGAGGGAGCGGGAGTGCGACATTAGGTATCTTGAATCACGGCCGGATTCTATTTCCTGAAGCACGCCGACCAAATCGAGGAGATCCCAGTAAATCGGCACTTTATCGAAGCCGACGCGACTCGTCGCCGCAAAAGGACAAACGTGCGCTCTGCCGCCTCATGGTATGATCATCGATTCAATAGGTTCATCGGAAACTTGTCAGAAGACGCTAACCGTGCTGGAGCACTCATAGATTGAACGCAAAACGCTCTATCTTCGAGCTCTATTTTGACTATATCCAGCACTTCGGGTCGTCCATCACTCCGCGAGCTATCCTCCGGTTTACGTCCGAACTGGGTATTTCACCGAATGCCGCGCGAGCTGCCATCTGTAGACTGGTAAAGCAGGGCTGGCTGCAGCGAATTACAGACGAGAAGCGAGCCTTTTATGCACTAACGCCAGTTGGTCGTGAGCGGCTTGAGGAAATACGACCCCGGATCTTTTCTTCACCAAGGCGTAGTTGGGATGGCCAATGGACTATCCTGACGTATTCGGTGCCTGAACGACTGGGTCATCATCGCGATCGGCTCCGACGGGAGCTGACATTCCTTGGGTTCGGAGCGATAACCTCCGCAACGTGGATAAGTCCCAATCCTCTTGTCGACGTCACCCTGCGTCACCTTTCGTTGCGAAATCTCGACCAATATGTCCACATATTTCGAGCGCGTCAGGCAAGCCCTCAACCACACCCGGCGCTAATAAAGCGCTGTTACAACCTGGACGTGGTGCAGCGCCGGTATAGTACCTTCATAAAGAACTGGAGAGGGTACCGGGAGAAGATCTCGGCCACTCGTCGTCCTAGTGACAGCGAGTGTTTCGTTGCCAAGATGCGTCTGGTGTACGAATTTGGGGACTTTCTTTATCTAGACCCCTTCTTACCTCCGGAATTATTGCCTAAAGGGTGGCTCGGTTACGATGCGTGGCAGCTGTTTCGCGATTCCTATCTACTGTTGATGGAGCCTGCACTGGCCTTTTTCGAGAGCTGTTTCGAAGGGCCTTCGAGGACGGCGCAAGAGCAGCGCGAGGGGCGACTACGAGCATTAGAGCAGACGCCCGTTCAAGTTCAAGTTCAGGTTTAATCTGATGGACGCGAACGATGTAGCGCGTAGGGTGAGCTCATATCAAACCCACGTCATCGATCCCTTAGCTTTATCCCGGCTTTTTCCCGGTCCCACATCTCGGAACGGCGTGTTTCGGCGAGGGCCTTGAGTTTGTACTTTTCGATCTTTTGGCTAGGAGTCTTGGGAAGCGCGTCGACGAACTCGACAAAGCGAGGGACCATAAAATAAGCCATATTGTGAGTGCAGAAATCTACGATCTCCTCGTGCGCCATCTTTTCGCCCGGTTTCAGAACGATGTAGGCCATCACATCATCCTCGCTTAGTTCGGACGCGACGGGAATCGCGGCTGCCTCAAGGACCTTGGGATGTTTTGAGATGATGAGCTCGACCTCGTAAGCGGAGATGTTTTCTCCCCGTCGTCGGATGGCTTCCTTCTTGCGATCCACGAAAAACAGATAGCCATCTTTGTCGAGATACCCGCGGTCTCCCGTGTGAAACCAAGAACCGCGCATCTGTGATGCGGTGGCCTCGGGCATTTTGTAGTAGCCAAGCATCATGAGGCCTGGCTCGAGGGCTCTTACACTAATTTCGCCCGCTTCGCCTGGAGGTAATGGACGTCTGTCGTCATCGACGATCTGGATCTCAACATGTCCCGCCGCTTTGCCAGCAGCTCCTGCTTTTTCCAGGGGATCATCAGGCGTAAACAACGTCACCGTACAAGTTTCGGTCATGGCGTAGACAGACGTGATCTTCAGATGGTAGCGGGATTCAAACTCGGCATAGATTTCCTTGGGCACTGGCACCGTCATGCACTGGCGAAGCCGGTGCTGCTTACTCGGCACAGGAATCTTCGAAATGATGTTCGTCATCGCGCCGAGGGAGTTGAACTGTGTCGCACCAAAACGAATAATGTCATCCCAGAACTGGGTTGCCGAAAAGCGCGGAGCTAAGGCAAGCGTAGCATCTGCCCACAGCGCCGCATAACACGTGTACCAAAGTGCGTTGCAATGAAATAGCGGGAGGCCGGTATAGAGCACATCGTCGGGACCGTAACCAAAGTGCTTCGACACAGCGTAGCCCACACCATGTCCCTGAGAATGGGGACACACGACCCCTTTAGACGGCCCCGTGGTTCCCGAAGTATAGGCAATCAATTGAACGTCGCTGTGACGCACGGAATCGAGTGGCTGAGGAGTTGAGCTTTGGGATTCCATCTCGTGCAGATCAACGACCTCGGAACGCATGTTCCCCAAGGCCGAGTCAGACGGTTTTCTGGAACCCAGATAAAGGTAGGCTTTGATCTTGGGTAGCTCAGCAGATAGGTGGGCGACGCGGTCGGCCCACTCCTCGTGGACCACCAACCACTCGGAATCAGATTGATCAAGGAAGTAGCGTAGCAGCTCTCCTTTTACCGCTGTATTGACGGGTACAGCGACGGCGCCGAGTTTACCCAGTCCCCAGCTCACCCAGAAGAACTCGGGACAATTCGGAAGCATCAGCGCGACATGGCTTCCCTTTCTGATTCCTAGCTTGGATAAGCCATTCGCGTACCGGTTGGTGACCCGCTCTAGTTCTGCGTAGCTATACCGACGGTCCTCCCACAACAGCCATGGCTTCTCGTTTAGGGTGGCAGCCTTGTCGGCCAGGACGTGCCCAATGGTCCGGTCCTCTAACTCATATATTCTCAAGGGACACCTCCTTGTTCGCTAACCTCCTCGAGGTTGCGCGGGAAGGAGAACGTAATGGAAATCAGTAATACGCCCTTGCGGCTTGTCCACAAACTTGACGCGAACACGCCTACCGGGCTCCAGGCGCTCGGCAGCGGACTTCACGTTGCTCAAATCGAGGTCGCGGACGAAGTTAATCATCGCCGTACTCACACCGTCCAATCGGACATAGGCAATCGCATACGGCGGCTTGGGAAGATTCTCGAATGCGGCAGTCACGATAGTCGCGGCTTCGATCACACCCTCGTGACCCGCTTCTATCCAGCCGTCACACGGCTCGAACGATCGCTCGCAGTAGGCACGGGGTGGCAAGTAGGCATGGTTGCATTTGGCGCAGTGTGTGGCGAAGATTCTCTTTTGCTTCAAACCATCGAAGAACTTGCCGGCAACTTTTCCGATCGAATACTTGTAACGAATATGCCATTCCCCGTGAATGACGTTCTCATTCTCGTTCGACTCCTGTTTCGTCATTTGATCCCACCTCGTCTAGACGCCGGATTCTGCTATACGTAATCGGAACCGAGAATCGTACAGTTAGCGAACTGAACAGAACCGCCGATCGCAGTGGCAAGCGCATTGCGAACGCCCGCAACCTGGGCCGCCCCGGCTTTTCCCATTACCTGCAAGGCAGCGTCGGCCACGCGCACGAGGCCGGTTACCCCAATCGGGTTGCTGCAGAGAGTCCCGCCGGACGGGTTGACGGTGAGAAGCGAGCCCATGTCGAACGCCCCTTCATCGCTGAGTTTCTGGGCCTGGCCCCGCTCGCAGAACCCTAGAGACTCCAGCTGTGGAAACTGGGTGGAGCTGAACGGATCGTATAGCTCCACTACTTGAATTTGCTTAACGGGATCTGTGATACCTGCCTGGGCGTACGCTTCCTTCCCTGCACGAACGAATTCAGCCTCGTCTGACAGCTCGACATCTGTATAAGGACCCACCCGGTCCCCCATGAAAACCGTGCTAGCCAGACCGCCAATTCCGTTGATGAACGCCGGGCGGGAACAACATCTGTTCGTGATGTCGTCATTTGCGAGAATAACGGCGGCCGCGCCTGATGATCGCGGACAAATGTCAAACAGCTTGTAAGGCCAAGAAATTCGCGGCGAGTTCATGACATCGTCTACCGTTAAGTTGCCCTTGAGGTGCGCGTAAGGATTGTTCAGAGCGTTGCGACGAGACCGAACCACGACGCGCGCGTACTGCTCTTCGGTAGTCCCATACTTGTGCATGTAACGTTGTGTCGAGAGGGCAGTCATTGTCACAGTGTTCAGGGCGAAGTCGTGTTCGTAAAAAAGATCCCAGATAAGGTTTAGAACGTGTTGGGCGTCGGGCGTTTCGGTCACGCGGTCTGCCCCCACCACCAGCACAGTGCGGTACATACCCGATGCCACATGGACATAACCCGCGTGAAGCGCCGACCCACCAGTCGCGCCGCCGGTATGCACGCGCATAAAAGGTTTGCTGGCAGCCCAGATCGAATCTACGGCCCACTTGTCTGCGTCGTTCACGCCCATAAATTGAGTGGGGGCCATTGAGAAT
>Ga0209624_10001937_pt1 | contig 15719 bp, 15 predicted proteins | sample JacPinW_OM2H0_O1_FD_188565 | JGI IMG/M metagenome (GOLD analysis project Ga0209624, IMG submission 188565) | Forest soil microbial communities from Algoma, Ontario, Canada - Jack Pine, Ontario site 1_JW_OM2H0_O1 (SPAdes) (version 2) | ecosystem: Environmental > Terrestrial > Soil > Boreal...
CGCCCGCTTCGTCCAAGCGCAGGTGCGCGGCGGCCGCGGCGGCGTCGAACGCGTCGAGTGCGGGCGCGACGGCGTCGCGGCGCGCGCGCAGCGCGTCCGGCGTCGTCTCGAGCGCATCGGCGTCGAAGGCGAGCGCGTCGGCCGCGCGCGTGGCGACGCGGCGCGCTTCGGCGGCGGCGCGCCGCAAACGCGAGCGGCCCGTCGTCGCGACGAGCGAGGCGTCGAGCGCGGCGAGAAACTCCGGGAAGCGGCTCTGCGCGATCAGCTCGTCGTCATGGCGCAGCAGACCCTCGGCGTACTCGCGCGCGGACAACGGAAACACCGGCGTGCCGGGCGCGTGCTTCGCGGCCTGCGCGACGATGCGCTGCGCGGCGCCGTGCCACGCCTCTTTGTCACCGGCTCGACCGGCCGCCGAGTCGTCGCGCATGCGCCACAGATCGATCTTGGTCTGCACGATGAACACCGACTCGATGTAGCGCCGCACGATGCCCAGAAACGACGCGTCGCCTTCGGTGAACGGCTGCTGCGTGTCGATGAGGTAGAGCACCGCGTCGGCGCCGGGCAGATAGGACAGCGTGGCGCGGCGGTGCGCGGGGTTGATCGATGCGAGGCCGGGCGTGTCGGCGACGACGAAGCCGCCTTTGAGAAACCCCGAGTCCACCGCGACGCGCACGAGCACCGGCGCGCCGGCATCGTCGCCGTCCGTCGCGTCGTGCAGCTTGCCTTCTTCCGCGACGGCGACGAAGCGCGCGAGACGCCCCAGCGGCACGCGCTCCTCGCGCCCGTTCGCGAACACGGCGGTGGCGGACTCGTCCGGCGAATACGCGAGCTCGGTGATCGTCGCGGTCGACGGGTTGATGTCGGTCGCGAGCAGGCCCGCGATGCGCTTGCCGCCGGGCCGCTCCTCGAACTCGACCTTGCCGAGCAGCGCGTTGAGCAGAAACGACTTGCCGCTGGAGAACTCGCCGACGACCGCGAGCACGAAGCGCCCGTCGCGCAACCGCGTGACGGTGCGCGCGAGCGCGCCGGCATCCTCGCCCTCGACGTGCCGGCGCGCAGCCTCGGCGCCGACCAGCTCGCGCAACTCGTCCAAGCATGCCGCGACGTCGTCGCGCGCGCTGCGATAGTTGTCGAGTGGGTCGTTCACGGCGCGCTCACGCCCGCGGTTTCGCGAGCCGGAGGCACCCGTCCCGGTGCGGCAGCACGATGCTTGGCTTGATGAAGAAGGAAGGCTTGAGAAGCCGTGCCGAACGCACCATCCGTCCGGCGCGGCGGAGCTCGCGAGCGGGCCCGTTCGCGAGCTGCGCGAGCTGATCGAGCGCGACGCCGTCATCCGGATGCTGGTCGAAGAGATGCTCGCGCAGGCGATCGCGCTCGGGTACTTCAGCTACGGCGGATCGAGCCTGTGCCTGGTGTTCCAGCCCGGCGCGATCGACGAGTTCCTGCTGCCGAGCCCGCCCGATCCGATGGTCGACCCGTCGGCGGGACCGCCCGTGCTGGTGAACGCGGCGATCGCCGTCGCGCGTTGACGGCGGCCGCGCGCGCTAGCCTTTGATGACGGCGAGCGCCGTGTCGCGGCCTTTCTCCATCAGCGCCAGCGTGTCGCCCTCGACGTTGAGGCGCAGCAGCGGCTCGGTGTTCGACTTGCGCACGTTGAGCCACCAGTCGGGATACTCGACCGTCACCCCGTCGAGGTGGTCGATCTCGGCGTCCGCGAAATGCTCCTCGATCTCGCGCATCTTGTGGTCGGCGTCCGCCACCGGCAGGTTGATCTCGCCCGAGCGGAAGCGCGTGTTGTACGGCGCGATCGCCTGCGTGATGGAGCCGTCGATCTCGCTGAACAGGTCGAGGCACTGCAGCAGCGCGATCATCCCGGAGTCGGCGAACCAGTTCTCGCGGAAGTAGAAATGGCCGCTGTGCTCGCCGCCGAACGGGATGTTCTCCGCGCGCATCTGCGGCTTGATCAGCGAGTGCCCCACTTGCGAGCGCACCGGAATGCCGCCGTGCGCGAGCACGGCCTCGGGCACGCTGCGCGAGCAGATCAAGTTGTAGAGGATCTTCGAGCCCGGATACTTCTTGAGCGTCGCGACGCCGACGGCGGCGGTGACGATGCTGCCGTCGGGGAAGCCGCCCTTCTCGTCGACCAGGAACATGCGGTCGGCGTCGCCGTCGAACGCCGCGCCGAGATCGCAGTTGTGGTCGAGCACCGCTTTGCGCAGGTCGAGCTTGTTCTCGTCCTCGATCGGTGAGGCGGGGTGGTTCGGGAACGTGCCGTCGAGCTCGAAGAACAGCGGGATCACCTCGCACTGCGGCAGGTACTTGAACACGTACGGCACGGTGAGGCCGGCCATGCCGTTGCCCGCGTCGATCGCGATCTTGTACGGCTTGATCTTCGTCACGTCGCGAATGAACGACACGCAGTGCTTGCCGAAGTCGTCGAGCACCTCGCGCTCGCTCACGGTGCCCTTGCGGCCTGGCTCGGCGAAGGCGCCGGACTGCGCGAGGTCGCGGATGGCGCCCAGGCCCGTGTCGAGCGAGATCGCCTGCGCCTGCTCGCGGCAGAACTTGAGCCCGTTGTACTGCGCCGGATTGTGCGACGCCGTGATCATCACGCCGCCGTCGAAGCCGTAGTGGCCGACCGCGAAGTACAGCGCGTCGGTGGAGATCAGGCCGATGTGGGTGACGTCCGCGCCGCCGTCGACCGCCCCGCGCGTGAGCGCTTCGAGCAAGTCCGTGCCCGAGGGACGCATGTCGCGCCCGATGCAGATGTTGGTGCGCCCGAGCGCCTGCACGAACGCGCGCCCGATCAGGTACGCGACCTCGGGCGTGAGCTGGGTGCCGACGATCCCGCGAACGTCGTAGCTCTTGAAGATCGACGTGTCGAACGTGTTGGTCATGCGCGTTTGCGGCTCAGGGCGCGTTTCACGGCGGCCTTGATCGAGGTGACGCCCATCTCGTAGTGCTCCACGAGCTCCTGCGGCGCGCCCGACTGTCCGAAGCGGTCCTGCACGCCCACGAACTCGATCGGCACGGGGTGCTGCGCCGCGAGGATCTCCGCGACGCGCGAGCCCATGCCGCCCTGCACCTGGTGCTCCTCGACCGTGACGACCGCGCCGCAGTCGCGCGCCGCCGCGACCACCGCCGGCTCGTCCATCGGCTTGATCGTGTGGTTGTTGACGACGCGGCACTCGATGCCGTCCTTCGCGAGCTCGCCGGCCGCGATGAGCGCGTTGTAGACGAGGATGCCGCACGCGACGATCGCGACGTCGCCGCCCTCGCGGAACGTCTGCGCCTTGCCGATCTCGAACGGCGTCTCGTCCGTCGTGATCACCGCCGACTCGGCGCGCGCGAACCGCAGGTACGCCGGGCCGAAGCGCTCCGCGACCGCGAGCGTCGCCTTCTTCGTCTGGGCGGAGTCGCACGGCACGATCACCATCATCTTGGGGATGACGCGCATGATCGCGATGTCCTCGATCGCCTGGTGCGTCGCGCCGTCGGGACCCACCGACACGCCGGCATGCGCGCCGGCGATCTTCACGTTGGTCTCGTTGAGCGCCATCGTGGTGCGAACTTGCTCCCACGAGCGCCCGGGGTTGAACATCGCGTAGCTCGCGATGAACGGAATCTTGCCGGTCGACGCCATACCGGCCGCCATCGCGACGAGCATCTGCTCGGCGACCCCGATCGCGATGTAGCGGTCGGGGAACATTTTCTTGAAGCCTTCCATGCGCGTCGATTCCGACAGGTCGGCGCAGATCGCGATCACGTTCGCGTCGCGCCGGCCCGCTTCGATCAGGCCTTCGCCGAAGCCGTTGCGGGTGGGAATCTGCTTGATCGCGCCGGCGTTCGCGTAGTCGACCAGGTGCATCGCGGTCACCGCGCCGTTCGCGGCGGTGCGCGCGTTCGTGCTGGTCATCGGCCCGCCCCGATCAGCTCGCGCGCGGCGGCCAGCTCCGCGAGCGCCTTGTCGCCTTCGTCTTTCTTGGGCGGCTTGCCGTGCCAGAGGTAGTCGCCTTCCATGTACGACACGCCCTTGCCCATGATCGTGTGCGCGATGATCACCTGCGGCTTGCCTTTGATTTGCTTGGCCTTCTCGATCGTTTCGATGATTGCGCCGATGTCGTGGCCGTCGACCTCGAACACTTCCCAGTTGAACGCGCGATACTTGTCGGCGAACGGCTCGAGCGGCATGATGTCCTCGGTGCTGCCGTCGATCTGGATCACGTTGCGGTCGACGATGCACGTGAGGTTGTCCAGGCCGAACTTGGCGGCGGTCATCATCGCTTCCCAGTGCAGGCCGCACTGGTGCTCGCCGTCGGACGTCACGACGTACGTGCGCCAGTCCGCGCCGTCCATCTTCGCGGCCAGCGCCATCCCGGTGCCTTGCGCGAGACCTTCGCCGAGCGGGCCGGACGTCGTCTCGAGGCCCGGCAGGCTCACGCGCTCGGGGTGGCCCTGCAAACGCGTGCCGAACTTGCGCAGCGTCAGCAGCTCGTCGACCGGAAAGTAACCCGCGTACGCCATCGCGCTGTAGCGCACCGGCGCGATGTGGCCGCACGAGAGCAGCACGCGGTCGCGGTCGGCCTTGTCCGGGTCCTTCGGATCGTGGCGGAGCACGTGAAAGTAGAGCGCCGTGAAGATGTCGGCCATGTCGAGCGAACCGCCCGAGTGTCCGGAGCCCGCGGCGACCAGCGAGCGGATGATGCCCACGCGAACGTCGTTCGCGTGGAGCTCCAGCTCGGCCAAGCGTTCCGGCGAAAGTGAATCCATACCGGGCGATATCTCCGCGGAAGCGGTCGAGTCCCCGCAGGAGAGCCCTTGCCAGCGAACGTGCGTTCGGCGCGCTGAGCCCGCGCGGCCGCGGGCACCCATCTCCGTGTGCGGGCTGCGGAGGCGGGGTTCTCGATGATCGAGGTGCTGATCGCCACGGCGCTGTTCGGCGTCGTCGCGCTCGGCGCGTTCGAGGGGGTGCGCCAGCTCGCCGCGAGTGCGCACCAGCTCACGGCGCGGCACCTGGCGTACGCGTCGCTCGAGCGGCTCACCGCACAGCTGCGTGCCGAAGCGCGCTCGGCCACCGCGATCTGGACGAGCTCCGCGAGCGCCGCGAGCGGTCATGACGACTGCGTGCAGCTCGACTTCTTCACGGCCGACGCCGCGGGGCCGAAGTTCTGGAGCTATCGGAACTTTCCGAACCACGGCGCTGCCGATGCCGTTCCCGGCGGCGCGCTCGAGCGGCTCGCGGCGACGGTGCCGCTCGCGCCGTGCGACCCGGCGCTGCACGGAAGCATCGTGCTCAGCGGCGTCCGCGCGCCCGTTGCCGTGCAGACGGTCGCCGCGGATGCGCTCGCGGCGCATCGCGACGCGTATGCCGGCGAGGCCGACTCGCCGTTCGTCGCGGCGAGCGTTCCCGCGACCGCGCCGGTCGCGCTCGGCGTGCTCGACGCCGGCGGCGCGCCGGTGCGCGGCGGAAACACGCTCGTCGAGCTGCGGATCGGCACGACCGACGGCTCGCGCGTGGTCGACCTGCTGCCCGGCGTGTTCCCGAGCGGTTTCACCGAAGTGCTGCGCTACACGTGCAACGAGCGCTGCGACGTGGGCCACGACACGGCGGCGCCCAAGACGCTGACCGCGTGCGCGGTGTCGTGGCAGCCGGGTTGGAGCACGTTCGTGCGCTGGAACGACTTCGCGACGAATCCCGACGGGTCGCTGGCGTTTCCGGGCGGCTGGTTCATCGGCGGAACGTTCACGTTCACGTACCAGGGCACGCGCGCGTCGGACGGCGGCACGGACTCGCTCGCGAAAACCTACCCGGCGACGAACTGGGACGAAGCGCGCGATTACGGCACGTTCCCGCCGGACCGGGCCGCGCCCGACGGGTCGAGCACGGGCAGCTTTGCGCCGTGGGACGTGCGCAGCGAAAGCGCGGCGGCGTGGCTGGCCGACTTCGCGCCGTACCTCGCGCGCGGCGCGAGCGCGCCGCTGGCGGCGGAGATGCAGCGCTGCGACGCGGTGCAGCGCGACGGAGCGAGCGGTGGTTTCTACGCGAACGGATGAGCGCGGGTTCACGCTGCTCGAGCTGCTGGTGTGCGTCGCGATCCTCGCGCTCGCGAGCGCGGCCACGCTCGGCGCGTTCGCGGCGGTCGCGCGCAACGCGACGCCGGGCGCCGCGCGCGACGCCGCGCTGATGGTCGCCGAGAACGCGCTCGCGCGAGCGCGCGCGGCCGCCGCCTATGCATCGTCGCCGTCGGTCGAACCGGCGACGCTGCTCGCGGACCGGTCGTGGGCGCTGGTGCCCGGCGTGACGCGCTACGTCGCGGGCGCGGATCTGCGCGCGGCCGCGCCGTGCGGGGCGAGCACAGGCGCTGCATTGCGGCTGCGGCTGCCCGTCAGCGCGGCGTACGACGTCGCGAGCGAACGCTTCACGGTCACGGTGGCGTATCCGCGCGATCCGTGCGGCGCCGCCGCGGACGGCACGAGCGCGGACGGGAACGGCGCGTCGCTGGTGCTGAGCGAGACGCTGCCGCCGCCCGCGTACCCGCCGGGGCAGACGATGCACCACGACATCGCGCCGCCGGCGCGCATGTAGCATGCTCGGCACGTCGTTGTGGCTGGTCGTCACGATGGGGCTGCTGGCAGCGGTGCTGCTCGACGCGGCGGCGGCATTCGGCCGCGCGAGCGTGCACGCGGCCGCGGATCACGCGATCGAGGCCGCGCTGCACGACGCCGTCGCAGACTACCAGAACCGCCTGCAGGACGCGCTCGCGCACGACACGTCCGCGCTTGCGAGCGACCCGGGCTATGCGAGCGCGATCGCGGCGCTGCCGAACCCGCTGCAGCGCACCTATCCGCCCGACGGGTTCGTGCTCGAGTACGACGTCACGCCCACGACCGCCGCGGCGCCGGCGTGCGCGCGCGCAGCGCCGGACGGGCTCGATGCGATCGGCCGGCTGCAGTGCCACCCGCTCGTGCGCGAATCGCGCATGTCGCTGCGCATCGTCGCGCGCGTGCGCGACGCGAGCGGCGCCGCGCTGCTCGCGCAGCGCGAGCAGTACGTGACGCTGCGGTTGTTCGCGGAGCCGCCGTTCAGCACGGTCACGGGCCGTAAGGACGCGAGCGCCGCCGATCCGTCAGGGGCAGACGCGCTCGCGCCGCCGGCGCACGAAGGCGACGCCGGCGGCGCGGGCGGCACGCTCATCCACGTGCGCTACGAATGTCATGACGGCGCGGGCTCGTGTGCGAACGCAGCGCCGCCGGATCCCGATGCGGATCTGCGCGCGGGAACGCGCTGGACGAACGGCAACCGTCCGTCGCCGTGAAGCGGAGCTGCGCTAGCGGCGCTCGGCCCAGGCTGCGTTCAGGAACGCGGTGCGGTTCAGCTCGCCGTGCCGGCCGCACGGGACGAGATCGCACATGCCGGCTATCTCGCGCGCGGCGCAGCCGCAGCGCCAGACGTGATCTTCGCAGTTCGGGAGCCCGCTGCCCATGTAGCGGAACGTCCGAGCCGGGGGACCAAGCGTCGACCGCAACACATCAAAGGAGTGCTGGTGTAGAAGCACCGGACCGGTCTCCTCCTCGTGCAGCGATGACTGTGCTGCCGGCACCCGCGCAAGCGCATCCTCAGCGTAGGGCACCGGCGCGCCGCTGGCAAGCGACCGCAAGGATTTCTTACGGAACGTAAATGCGCGTTGACGCGTCAACGCCGATCGCGCGTACACGCTCTAGAACCGCTGGTTCCAGCGGCGGCGTCGCCGCAGCACCGGCTTGGGACCGCGATGCGGATACAGCGAGAACGTGCAGAGCGACGCGCCGCAGAAGAAGCCGACGAGATCCGCGGCGAGCTCGTACGCGCTCTGCGGGGTGGCGTGCGTCGTCGCGCGCAACACGATCGCGTCGCGCTGGAACAGCACGACGGAGACGCCGGCGGGATCGCGGTCGACGCGAGCCGTCGCGTTGCCCCGCTGCAGCACGATGCGGCCGTCGTCGGTGCGCACCGTGCGCAGCTGCGGCATCAGCGCGGCCATCGTCTCGCGAACGCGCAGCGTGTACGCATCGAACTCGAGCCACTGGGCAACGTCGTCATCGTGATGGCGGCTCGAACGCGGGGGCGCGAGCGCGTGCTGCAAAGCCAATTCGATCCGTCCTTGAACGAAACAGCCAAACCGGGCCACGCCCATTCCCGGGACAACATCGTAGGCGAGCGAGCAGGCCATTGCAAGCATATCGCGGCCCGTAACACAAACAGAGCGCGCGCTTAACGTGCGCCCAACAAAATCGGGTTTAGTGCAGGAGCGGGATGAGAAACGACGCCAGCGCCTCGTCGACGGCTTCCGGCTCTTCCTCGTGCGGCAGCAGGCCGCTTTGCGCGAAGGTGACCAGGCGCGCGTCGCGGGCCAGGCCCACGAACTCGCCGGCGTTCGCGAGCGGGTTGACCGACGGCGCCTTCTCTCCCCAGAGCACTTGCAGCGCAACGTCGAGGAACGGGAGATCGCGGGCGACGTCGCAGTCGAGCGCGCCGCCGACGAACGCCGCCGGGACGTACCGCGCGCCGGGCTGGTGCGTGACGGCATAGTAGTGGTCGACGACCTCGGGCGTGCAGTGCGACGGGTCGCCGTAGACCTGGTGCTCGAGGAACCAGCGGATGGACGCGCGCGAAGCGAGCGCGTTGAACGCGGCCTCACCGACGAGCGGCGTGCGAAACAGCGCGGTGATCGCCGGACCGGGACCGCTCGGGCCCTTGTCGCGCGTGCCCCCGAGTCCCGCCGGGCAGATGGCGGCGAGGCGCGCGATGCGGTCGCCCACCCGGGTCGCCGCGCGGATCGCGAACGCCGCGCCGAGCGAGGAGGCGACGACGGCGGCCGGTTCGCCGCCGAAGGCGCCGAGCGCGTCGACGATCTGCTCGACGAACAGCTCCGCGCCGTACGCGAGCTTCGGTTTGTCGGAGAGCCCGCAGCCGAGCAGGTCGAATGCCACGACGCGATGCCGCCGCGCCAGCAGCGGGAAGAGCTTGCGGAACTCGTACGACGAGGCGCCGGCGTAGATGCCGTGGACGAGCACGACCAGCGGACCCGAGCCGGCCTCGGTGGCGAACACCTCGTTGCCGCGCCACGTCCAGGGAAGACGTGTCCCGCCGAGCGCGTTCGTCGGAAGCGGCGCGTTCCCGAGGGCGCGATTCGTGGCCGCGATCGCGCCGGTGACGCCTGCGCCGGCGAGGAACGGTCGAACGAGTTTCTTCACGATAGCCTGCGACGTAGATACGATGGAAATGTTCGCTGAGTTGCGCCCCGGCACGGAACGAAGCGAGCGAAGGCGCGCCTTTCCCACCGTACCCACAAGGACCGCACCGGGCCCTCGTCGCAACGGCCGCACGTGGTCGTCCGCGTCCTCGGCGCACTTGCTCTGCTTGTGGCGGTGAGTGTCCCCCTTCAAGCGGCGCCGTGCGGCGTGCCCGTCGGGCATGCCGTCTTCCTGCGATCCGGCGACATCGACCCGGACGTGTTCGTGTGGGATGCCAAGCAGCGCGTCGTCGACTACGCGAGCGGCTACTGGCGCGACAGCCACGACGTCGTCGCCCACACGCTGCTCGCGAAGCCCGGCACCCACGCGGTGATCGTCCAGTGCCAACCGGGCATGGTGAAGAAGGAAGGCAACGACCCGCGCGACCTCGTCGGCATCCGGCTCACCAACGGCCCCAACCGAGGGCGCTACGGATGGGTCACCTCCGACGACGTTCACGAGATCGCAAAGCGGTAGTTCGCCATTTGTCCAGCGCGGTGCGGCGCGCGTTCGTCACCGCGGCCTGCGACGTTCGTCGCGCCGGCGTCCGAGTACGACGAATTGTCGAGCGCGAGCGCCGAAACGTTTGTCAAATTCCCAATGGCGAGCAGGCGCGTGACATCTAGAATGAGCGCGTGGACAAGATCAGTGCCGGCGACACAGCCTGGGTATTAGCCTCAGCGGCCCTCGTCATGTTGATGACGCCGGGGCTCGGTTTCTTCTACGGCGGCCTGGTGCGCCGCAAGAACGTCCTCTCGACGGTGATGCACAGCTTCTTCATTCTGTGCCTGATCAGCGTGCAATGGGTCCTGTGGGGGTACTCGCTCGCGTTCGGCCCGGACTGGAAGGGGTTGGGCATCATCGGCGATCTCTCGTGGATCGGCCTGAACGGCGTCGGCCTCGCGCCGAACAAAGACTACGCGGCGACGATTCCCCACCAAGCCTACATGATGTTCCAGATGATGTTCGCCGTGATCACGCCGGCGCTCATCAGCGGCGCGTTCGCGGAGCGCAAGCGTTTCAAGGCGTTCGTGCTGTTCAGCTTGTTGTGGGCGACGTTCGTCTACGATCCGCTCGCGCACTGGGTGTGGGGACACGGCGGCTGGCTCGGCAAGCTGGGCGCGCTGGATTTCGCGGGCGGCACGGTCGTGCACATCTCGTCCGGCGTGTCGGCGCTCGTCGCCGCATGGGTGCTCGGCCGGCGCATCACGCACACGTCGGGTGAGGACGTCGAGCCGCACGACATTCCGATGGTCGTGCTCGGGTGCGCGCTCTTGTGGTTCGGCTGGTTCGGCTTCAACGCGGGCAGTGCGCTCGCCGCGAACGGCCTGGCGACGAGCGCCTTCGTCAACACCAACACTGCTGCCGCGATGGCGGCCCTGACCTGGCTCACGATCTCGTGGGCGCACAAAGGGCAGCCCAGCGTCGTCGGCGCCACGGCGGGGGCGGTCGCGGGGCTCGTCGCCATCACGCCGGCTGCCGGCTACGTGACGCCCGGCGCGTCGATCATCATCGGTTTGCTGGTCTCGCTGGTGTGCTACAGCGCGGTGATGCTGCGCGACAAGATGAAGGTCGACGACGCGCTCGACGTGTGGGCCGTGCACGGCGTCGGCGGAACGGTCGGCGCGCTGTGCACCGGGCTGTTCGCCACCACCGTCATCAACTCGGGCGCCTCGAACGGGCTCTTCTACGGCAATCCGGCGCAGCTGTGGATCCAGACGATCGCGGTCGGCGCGGCGTGGATCTTCAGCGGCGCGATGACGTTCCTGATCCTCAAAGTGGTCAACGTGTTCGTTCCGCTGCGCGTCTCCGAAAAAGAGGAAGCCATGGGGCTCGACCTCTCGCAGCACTCCGAAGTCGCGTACAGCCCGTCATAACGCAAGGGAGTTCATCCGTATGGAAATCGTCGTCTCGATGATCGCATTCTTCGCCCTCGTCGCTTCGTGGTTCGTGCTGCCTTCGGCGCCGCGCGCGGTTGCAACGGCGCTCACCCCGAGCGAACCGCTCTCCGCGGCGGCGTAACGCACGCCGCTCCGGCGGCTCGTTCCACCACCGCCACGCAGGCCGTGCCGAGCGCGGGGCTCAGCACGGCTTTCCTTTTCCCCCCGCACCTTCGTTAGGAGGAGGTTTGAAAACACTGATCGCGGCCTTGACAGCCGCATGCGCCTTCGTCGCCGTACCGGCCAGCGCGCAGACTCCGGCTCCCGCACCCGCGGCATCGGCCGCGCCGTCGCCGACGCCCTCGCCTTCGCCCACGCCGCGCGCGTGGCAGGCGTCCGGTTTCGCCGCGACGTCGTACAACGATTCATCGCTCGGCGCCGGAACGCCCGGCTTCTCCTTTGCGAACGGCGGCGCGTCGCGCACGTTCGACACCATCAGCCGCCAGCCGATGCTCAACGCGATCAACGTCCAGCTGCAGAAGACCGGCGCGGTGTTCGGCAAAGTGGAGCTGACCGCGGGCACGAACGCGAACGTGCTCGCGTCGTATCCGTACGCCAACAACCCGAACCCGCTGCAGACCGCGTTCGACGTCACGCAATTGTACGTGGGCTGGTCGAGCGGTCCGTTCGCGCTGCAAGCCGGCAAGTTCGCGACGCTCGCCGGTGCGGAGGTCATCGAAGATCCCGCCAACGCGAACGTCTCGCGCTCGATCCTGTTCGGCTATGCGATTCCGTTCACGCACACCGGCGCGCGGCTCACGTACACGCCCACGCCGCTTTGGACCGCGATCGCCGGCGTGAACAACGGCTGGGACAACCTCAAGGGCCCGGGCGGACCGCGCAGCGCCGAGCTCGGGCTCGCATACAACGGCGCGGTGATCTCGGTCGCGGCGCAGAGCTACCTCGGCATGGAACGCTACTCGAACTCGATGTGGTCGGGCACCGGCGACTCGCCCGCGGGGCACCGCGCACTGTTCGACCTGGTCGCGACGTATCACGCGACGCCGAAGCTGACGTTCGTCGGCAACTTCGACACCGCGCGGCAAACCGCGGTGCCCCTCCTGGACTCCACCGGTGCGGCGGTGCCGATACCCGGCGGCTTGGGGACGGCCACTTGGAACGGTTTCGCCGGCTACGCGACGTACCAGATCACGCCGAAGTTCTCGGCGGCGCTGCGCGGCGAGACGTTCACCGACAACGGCGGGTATCGCACCGGCTACGACCAGCAATGGCGGGAAGGAACGCTGACGTTCGCGTACGCGCCGTCGGCGCCGGTGGTCTTCCGGCTCGAAGGACGTTCGGACTCGTCGAACCATCCGGTGTGGGCGGACTCGGGCGGCACCTTGCGCACGTCGATGCAAAGCGTCGCGGCGCAGATCCTGGTGAAGTTCTAGCTCGCCGAGGGCGCGCGCGGCGCCGCGTTGCGGTGGAACGCCAGGCCGTCCGGCCGGTGCTCCACCGTCACCGCGACGCCGTACGCGCGCTCGATCGTTGCCGACGTCAGCGCCGACTCGGGCGGTCCGTCGGCGAGCACGCCTTCGCAGCCCAGCACGACGACGCGGTCCGCGAACGCGGCCGCCTCTTCGAGCTGGTGCAGCACGGCGACCACCAGCGCGCCGCCTGCCGCGAGCTCGCGCACGAGCTGCAGCGTCTCGACCGACGCGCGCAGGTCGAGATGCGACGTCGGCTCGTCGAGCAGCACGACGGAAGCGCGCTGCGCGATCGCGAGCGCGATCCACACGCGCTGCCGCTCGCCCGCCGACAGCGTGCCGAGCTCGCGCGCGCGGAACGCCGTCATCCCCGTGCGCGCGAGCGCGTCGGCGACCGCGGTGTCGTCCTCGGCGGTCGCCTCCCATTCCCACCAGCGGTGGTGCGGAAAGCGCGCCGCCGCGACCGCGTCCGCGACGGTGAGCGCGGCGAGCACCGGTTCCGCCGGGTCGACGAGCGCGATCCGCCGCGCGCGGTCGCGCGCGTCGAGCGCGCGCACCGCGACGCCGTCCAGCGTTATCGTTCCGGTGGCGGGTGCGAGCGCGCCCGCCATCGCGCGCAGCAGCGACGTCTTGCCGACCCCGTTGGGCCCGACCACCGCGACGACGCCGTGCTCGAGCGCGAGCGAGACGTCGCGCAGCAGCGTGCGGCCGCCGCGCTCGATCTCGACGCGCTCGAGGACGAGCGCCGTCATGCGGCCATCGCTACGTCGACGACGGCGGCGGCGTCGGCAGCGTGCCCTGCAGCAATCCGCCCTGATAGGCCGGCGCGGTAGGCGCGGTGACGCGAACCGTCGACCCCGCCGGCTCGTTCGCGGCCGGCAGAAACAGCGTCGCGCCGTCGATCACGAACGTGGATCCGCTCGAGCCCGGGCTCAGCGCCAGGAATCCCGTCGGCTGGTTGTTGGCGAACAGCTCGGGCGGCTGCGGTCCGCTGAACACGTAGTGGCGCACGTCGAGCGGAGCGACGCGCCGCGACGGAACGTCCACGTTCCCGCGCAGCACGACCGCGCTCGAGAACGCGTACGGCGCCGCCGCCACGCTCGTGTTCTGCGCGCTCACCGCGAGCGCGAACTCACGGTCGAGCTGCGGGAACGGCTCGTTCGCCGCCGCCGACACGGCTGCCACGCTGGACGCCGTGCTGTTGTAGACCGAGGCGATATACGCCGGGCCGAAACGGTCGTACAGATACCGCTGGAACAGGTACGCTTGCCCGTAGCTGCCGGCCGTGTTCGTGAACCAGCCGTAGGGCGGATTCGTCGCGGTGCTCGCCGGATCGGGCTGGTACCCCGCGAACGCCGTCAGCGAGAACAGCGACGGTTCGAGCAGAAAGACGAACGTGTAGCGCGGCGTGTCGATGTGCCGGCCGGGCGCCGGATCGGTCGCGAGATCCTCGGCCAGCATCGACATCCCCTCGTTGAGGAACGCGTCGTCGAACGTCGCCGTCGCGCTCGTGACTTCCGGCTTGACGACCTTCCAGCGGTCGTGCAGCAAGTGCTGGAGCTCGTGCGACATCCCCCGCGGGGCGTCGGTGTTCAGCCAGTAGGTCTCGTTGAACTGCAGCAGCTGCGGCGGCGCGGGCGGATAGTTGTTGCCGCCGATCACGAACATCGCCGTGTTGTTGCTGACCAGCCGGTTGGCGCTCGAATCGCAGTTCCACACCTCTTGCGGAATCTCGTCGCCGCCGAAATAGTAGCCGCCTTCGCCCGTACCGGCGAGCGCATCGGTGATCACGACGTCGATCGACGTTCCGTTCGACCCGCTGATGTCGGTCCGCACGTAGTTCGCGCTGCCGATGTCGTTGCCGTTGACGTCGCACTGTTTGCCGCCCGTCGCGAACGTCACGGCCGGCGTGCCCGGGTAGAACGCCGGCGCGAACGCGGCGATCTCGGTCGCGTAGTACTGGTCGAACTTCGCGGCGATCTGGCCGAACTCGCCCGCCACCGTGAACTCCCCGGGCGTCGCGAGCGACGCGTTGTCGACCCATATGTTGCCGTGCGCTCCGACCGCCTTCAGCGTCGCCGTGATCGTCGTGTTGCAGATGTAACGGTTCGCCGTCGAGCCGCCGGCGCAGCCGCCGGAATTCCCGATCTTCGAGGTGAGGATCTTGAACGTGCGCTGCTGCCCGACCGTGCCGGCCGCGGCTCGCGTCATCCGGCCGGACTGTGCGCCGCCTGCGCGGATCACCGTGATGCCGCGCATCGCGGCGCGCAGCATGTCGACCGGGATCGCGCGCTCGCGCAATCGTTCGGCTTGCGCGGACCGGCGGTTCTCCACGATGCGCGCGCGGAGCTGCGCGCTGCGAACCGATGCCGCCTCGCGCGCGGCGGACGACGCGCTCACGCCGGCGCTGTGATCGTTCGAGATCGTCATGTAGATGAAGCTCGCCAGATCGCAGGTGACCCGCACGCGCCCGGCCGTGTAGCAGGCCTTCTGCAGATCGTTGTAGAGGATGTTCTGGAAGGGGCCGCCCGGGTAGTGGACGTCGATCGACGGGTGGTTCGGATCGGTCTTCTGCGGGCTGCCGACGATCTCGCCGAGCAGATCGTACTGGACGTTGTTCTTGAGGAGCCAGTCGAAGAGCGATCCCTCGACGGGCATCCCCACGTCGGTGACGCCGCCGCCGGGGATGGCGCGCGCGTCGCGGCCGTCGCCGGAGATCGCCCAGGTGCGCTCGTCGAAGTCGGTCGCGCGGCCGTACGTCGTCCAGTTGTGGCCCTGCGTCGAGTAGACCGCGTCGGTGTAGTAGTTGTCGCTCATCGCGAAGGTGCGCGCGAGCGCGCGGAAGTTCTGCCAGATGCCGTCCATCAAGCCGGGCGTCTGCTTGAAGGTGAGATCGGCCTCTGCTTCCGCGCCGGGAAAATCGCCGAAGATGCCGTCGAAGCCCTTGTTCTCGCGGACGATGAAGAAGACGTGCTCGATGAGGGTCGAGGGTCCCGCGGTGTTCGTGGTGGGGACGGGGAAGTCGTTTACCCCCGGTGGACAGGAGACGGTGGGCTGCCCGGCGAGCTCCCCCGGC
>Ga0209624_10001938_pt1 | contig 15697 bp, 17 predicted proteins | sample JacPinW_OM2H0_O1_FD_188565 | JGI IMG/M metagenome (GOLD analysis project Ga0209624, IMG submission 188565) | Forest soil microbial communities from Algoma, Ontario, Canada - Jack Pine, Ontario site 1_JW_OM2H0_O1 (SPAdes) (version 2) | ecosystem: Environmental > Terrestrial > Soil > Boreal...
GGTCTCATAGCTGCCGTGGCCATTAATGTCGGCGGGTTCGGGATTTTCCACGCGTATTACGGCTGGAAAGGAATTCTCAAGACGGGCGCGTTCGGATTGGTTATGGCGCTGCTCGCGCTATGGTCAGCGTCGCTCATTCCCGTCATCATTCTCCATGCCGGCATCGACCTGAACAGCGGCGGCATGGCTTACAGCATGTTTCAAAATAGACTAAGAGTTGCTCCGTCGAAGGATCCCCTCCGACCCGACCTCAACAATCCCCACGACAACAAAGGATGTTCGCTTTTTCTTCGGCTGTGTTACCCTATTGCCGTTTACGGAGGAACTCTTAATGGACGCAGCTATCAGTGATCGGGATAGAGACGTATTTGCGGAAGCCCACCAGACTGTGCTGAACAATTTCAGCGAGCAAGAGCAGGAACGGATTGGAACGTTAGCAGCAGACCTTAAGGCGATCATCGACGCCGCAAAGAAACGCGCACAGGGTAAGATGAGTAAAGGCGCAGGTTACTAAAAAAATTCGACAATTAACTTGCCGCAGCGAGAGGGTCTTATAAGAGGATATGCGAATGGCGCACAACGTCGAGATGGTCCCACACATTCTGTTAGAAGCGAAAGAGAGATTCACACGGTATGTCCGCGCGGTGCTCGCTACTTTGTCTGCGCGGGATTACGCGGAACAAATCATCAAGGAGCACATTGATAGGGAACAGGTTCTGTTAGAGAATCGGTTCGGCTTCGGCGCATCCCGTATAGATGTCCCGCTGTCTCAAAGGCTTCCGGCGAGCGTTTGCCAACGGATAGAATCTATCGCGGCAACATTTCAAGCGCGGGCGGCGAAAACGGCAATATGTAACTCCTAGCCTGGCTCGCGAACGACGTACCGCACAATGCTGGCGGCTAGCTCACGGTGCTCTTTTCTCGATGGATGAAAATGTATTTCGGTCTGGCTGCTAGGCCACTGCCCCGCACGACGGATCAGAAAAGCAACTTCGGCTTCCACCGTTTCTAAGTCGAGCGATGAACCTGTCGGTGCATCTTCGTGGCACCAAACATACAAGTCGGCTTCCGTGTGCGTATTGCGCCAAGCGTATCCGTGATACCCATTCTTTCCGTTTGCATTCCATCCGCTGTAAAGTCGCGCCCGTATCGTGCTTCTGGTGACGCCCACATAGATGAGCTCTCCATTGGCGACGACGACGTAGAGCTTCGGCAGCCTCTTGTTAGCCAAACCAGAAAACTTGGCTGTACATTTCTTAGCATCGAAGGCCAACTTGAAGCGCTCAGGCCCACTGATCTTCATTATCTCTGCCTCGTCCGTATGTCTTCTAAGACTTGCTCCAACAGGCCCAACAGCCGCGCTGTGCTTCGTCAACCGCGGACGGGAGGCTCAACCGGAATAAGTTCCTTGCCGCGGATCGTATATTGCGTGCCGCGCCAGTGAACGTTCCGCGTAAAGAAGCTGACAATCAGAATGAAGAACGCGCAGGCATCCTGCACGGGAACCAGCCAGAATCGCTTGCGCAAAAGCGGATCGCGCAGCCCCCACACGCCGACGGTCCAAGCCATCAAACCGCATAGCGCGACGTACGCAATCCCGTACCCTGCAGCGAGCGCACGCCACGGAGCCACGGCAGCCACGAGCAGCGCCCATGCCAGACCGTGCGCGAAGATCAAGCCAACGTAACCCGACGGCGTGGCATTGCGAATCGCAATGCACCAACGCAGTTGATGCCGAAAATATTCCTTCACCGAAGTGACCGGATAAACTGTGTCCACGGGCAGCGAAGCGATCGCAACGCGGTAACCCCTCGCCGCAATCCGGTGCCCGAACTCGTGATCGTCGGTGAAATGCCCGGCGATATCCGCGAAGCCGCCGATCTCGGCGAGCCGCGCTTTCGTAGTGGCCATCGTCGCGCCAAGCGCAAAATCCACCGAGTTGAAGAGCCACGCTACAAGCACTCCAGAAGCAAAATCCGCCGAATTCCCTATCGCCTCCAGAACCGCGCCGAACGACCGGCTCGGAATCCCGCGATACAAACAAGTGACCGCGCCGACCATGGGATCGCGAAATGGCGCGACCACAGCACGAAGATAATCGCGGCCGACGCGAATATCTGCATCGCTGATAACCAGAATGTCGTGCCGCGCCTCGCCAACCATCCGCGAGAGCTTGTTGACTTTATTCGAAGCGCCGATCCTCTCGGCGCCAATCAGCAACCGAATGCCGGTCTGCGGGAAATCGCGAATGATTTTCTCGATCACCGGAATGGCAGGATCGTGTTCGTCGGCAACGTTGAAGAGAATTTCGTACTCGGGATAATCGAGATTGCAAAAGCTCGCGTAGTTTTCGTAGGACTCACGATCAAGCCCGCGCACCGGCTTCAAAATGCTGACCGGCGGCGCAAAATCCCGCGGTGGCGAAGCATGCCCGAGGAAAAAGCGGCGCGCCGCGACGATCGCTAGCACGTAATAAATCAGCGGCATCGCCGCCGCGATCAGTATCACCCAGCGCGCAACTTGCAAAATCGTAAGCACAATTTTATCCGATGCAAACGAGCATAACGCCGAGGCAAACCAGAAGAACGCCCATCCAGCGCGCCGCCGTCACGCGCTCGCCCAGAAGATATTTTCCGCCAAACGCCCCCACCGCATAGCTCAGCGCGGTCACAGGAACCACAAAGCTCACATTTTCAAACGCCAGCAGCATCATCAGCGAAAAAAAGCCCAGCGCCATCAATCCCACGCCAATCCACATCCAACCGACGCGAAACGCGCGCAAAATAACGCGCACCAGATTGCGCGGCGAGAAATCGTGAACTTCGCCGATTTCCTTCATCGCGCGTGAAACGGCGATTTCCCCGCCCGTCCCGGCGCAAATGATGATCACGAAGCAAAGAACGTCGCGCATGTTCACGCCTGCTCCGTGGTTCGCGGCGGCGTGCGACTGACGAGAAATACTCCGAGCGAAATCACCAACACGCCCAGCCAGCGAACCGGCGTTATAACCTCGCCAAGAACGAAATATCCGAGGAAGGCAACAATCGCGTAAGCGAAAGAAGACGCGGGCTGAACGTAGCTGTAATCGGCGAACGAAAGCACCAGAAGATACGCGATGAAAAACGACAGCAGCGACGCGATACCCAGCCAAACCAGCGGTGATTCAAACGCCCGGACAAAAAAATGGACCAACTGCCCCGGCCGCACACCGGGCGTGCTGCCGAGTTGGCGCATTCCCTTCCCCAGGAAAATATCGCCCAGCGGCCCAAACGTCACCATCAGGATCAGCAAAATCCAGGTCTTCAAATGCGTTCGTGCGCTACCGCTCATGCGCTGTGCGAACCCACGGGAGAATTCGGAACGGCAACGGCCACGGTTTCCTTCATGCCCTTGCGCGCCAATTTCCGCCGCTGCGCGCGAAGACGCAGGAAATCCACCGCTTCGTGATAGAGGATTTTGCGCGAATCGGCATCCCACAATCTCTCGCGCACAAATCGCCACGCCACTCGCGGCCGGAAATAATATTCATCGTAGAAGCGATGAACTCCGCTCATGATGTCCTCGCGCGAAAGGCCCGGGAAGGCAAGGTGCGGCAGTTGATGGCCGCCGTCATCGGCGATAGCTTCGCCGTGCAGATAACCGGCGTTCTGCGAGACGGTATAAAGCTCAGTCCCCGGATAAGCATGCGCCATAGAGACCTGAATGGACTCGCAATCGAGTTCCTTCGCGAAATCAATGGTGCGCTGGATAGTCTCGTGAGTTTCGCCCGGCAGCCCGATAATGAAATCGCCGTGAACGTGAATGCCGACTTTCTTGCAATTCTTCATGAAGCTGCGCGCCATCTCTACTGTCGCGCCCTTTTTGATATTTTTTAGAATCTGCGGATCGCCTGACTCGAATCCGACGATCAGCAAACGCCCGCCTGCATCGGCCATGGCTTTCAAGGCTTCGTAGTCGCTGTGAACGCGCGCCGTGCACGACCATCGGTGTCCCACCGGCTGGATTTTCTTGCACAGCTCAATCACGCGATCCTTGCGGATGTTAAACGTATCGTCATCAAAGAAAAATTCCTTGGCTTGCGGAAATCGCTTCGAGGCTTCCGCGAATTCGCGAGCCACGTTGTCCGTAGATCGCACGCGCCACGCGTGGCCCGAAAGCGTCTGCGGCCAAAGGCAGAATGTGCATAACGCCGGACATCCGCGCGACGTGTAAAACGACACGTAGGGATGCAGCAGGAACGGCACATTGTAATTCTCGATCTTCAAATTCTTTTCATAGACTTCCGTCGCGAAAGGCAGCGCATCAAGTTCCGCGGTCTGCAGCATCGGCCGCGTCGGATTGTGGACCACCTGCCCATCCTTCATGTAACTCGCGTTCGCGATTTCACTCACGGGCTTGCCCTGCGCATACTCAACAACAGCATGGTCGAATTCGCCGCGAACGATGAAGTCAATATCAGGACTCGCCAGCAAGCTCTCAGCAGGCTTAATTTGAACGTGCGGCCCGACAAAACAGATTTTCAGGTCGCGCTTTTGTTCCTTCATGGCCCGAGCAATCTTCAGATCGCTGCCGAATCCCACAGTTGACGTAAAAAGGACCACAAATTCGTAATCCTGCGCGATCCGAACCGTCTCCGCGATGGAAACATGATGGGGCGGCGCGTCCAGCAGCCGGCTTCCCGGGAGCATCCCCGCGGGGTACGTCAGCCAGACCGGGTACCAGTAGGACTCGATTTCGCGTGTTGCCGGCCAACGCGAACTCGCTCCACCGTCAAACTTCTCAAAGCTCGGCGGATTTAGCAGCAGCGTCTTCATAACTGACGGCATGAACAATGCCTCCTTAATGCCACGGGGCGATTAAGCCCGCGTGTATACCAACTCACCATTCTAACTGATTTAGATGCCGAGCCCAAGCCACCGGGAGGGCCGGTAGTGGTGTCATTTCGCCGGACGTTCGGAAAAAACAATAACCTGTTGGTCTGGGAGAATTGCAGTTAAGCCAACGGCATTGCGCGAAGGGTCGCCAGAATTGGGCAAGATATCGAAAGATGCTTCGGTCAACTTTAAGACTATATCGCCAGAACCAGGCGCGCCTACCCGTACTCGGACAAAGCCGAGCGATGCGTCAGTGGCTACCACTACCCCGTGCACGACTGGGCCGGTAGCGAATTCGGGCGAAAACATTCCCATTATCACCAACGGGGTTTGGTTTTCTTTCCATCCGTCCAAAACTAAAAACGCATCACTAACTGGTATTGCCATGTTTCTCCTTTGTGTTGAGCAGCTTGGGCTCAAGCAAGCAACTTATCTAGCGACCAAATTTCATTGGCGACTCCCGCCGCCATTGCCGGAGATATGCGCAAAGTTGAATGAATACGGCAGAAGTTATACCAAGCAAAGTACAAAGCCAATGCCGCCTTCAAGTTCTCGAACTTCTTTGAAAAAGCGTTCGTAAGCCGCGTGAATCTGCGGAGCTGCATTCGTACCGTAAGGTTCTGTCGCTCCACATGGGAAGTTGAGATGTACTCAGGTTTCGGGTTGCCCATGACTGGGACAGGCCGCGCATCCACGATTTCCGAGGGACTGTACCGTTCGCGGTTTGTCTCGTCTCCCTGATAGGTTTTCACCAACATGGCGTAATCCACATTCGTACCGAACGTATCGTCTACGGCATTCACATAAGGCCGAAAACCATCCGTTGTGATCTGGGGGCGAGTGGCGAGCCGCGATTCTAAGTCCTTCATTAGCTGATAGGCATTCTCTGCACTGCGCTTGCCTACCAAGTACGAAGGAACCAGCTTGCTTTCGGAATCTATTGCGATGAACAGGTATTGCTCGCCCATGACGCGCTCGTCATGTCGCGTGGGATTTAGATTCTTTTGACGGACGAAAACAAAGCTATGCATTTCGTCAACTTGGATTAGGCGCGAACGGATACCGCGCATTTTCTCGTCCAAGAGACGTTCGCAGTTCTTCCCGACGCGCAGAAGCACGCGCAGGACTGTCTTGTGTTCCACGCCAACTAGACGCGCGGTCGCTCGAACGGAGCAACCCTCAACTAACGCATTGATGATTTGGACTTGCTTCTCTTTCGGTAGGACGTTCATTTCGGCTTGCCTTTCTGCGGTGGCAAGCCGTAAACTCGAATCTCACGGTCGGCATTGCGGCTTACCCCGCTTGCTGATTTGGCCCCGCCGAGAGCTTCAACTCCCGACGGGGCTTTGTTTTAACAGGTTAATAATACAGCAAGCGCTTGCTGTTTGTCAAGGGATATTATTTTGCCTCTTGATGGTGGCGAGCGACAATGGTATAAAACACACCTCGGGCGTTTACTCATAGTGAGCCTCCGAATTCGACGGTCACTGAATCTCTAGTTCAGTGGCCGTTTTTGTTTTCCCGTCCTTTCAATGGGCAGAAACTAAAAAAGCCCACACAGCAAACACCTCTCCCGAAATCATCGGGGAGAAGCATCTCCTGTATGGGCTTCAAGAATTCCTGCCAAAATCTGACAGGTTCTTAAATCGCCTTGTTACTTACTTCGTCTTACGTGGCCTCCCGCCGCTACGTGTCTTGCGACTGAGCGACAGTTGTCTAAAATACTCCGAACCGCGTCGTGCCGTTACTTTGCCGCCTCTGCGTCCTAACTCAACAGCAGCAGCATTCTTTTTTAGCTTTGGCACGACAGCATCGTATCGAGCGCTTGGTGTTTTGTCAATCGGCTTTTATGGTCAAATGACACCACTACCGGAGGGCCAACTCGCCTAACATGTCGCTTAACCTATTCTATTGGAATACCTTAGCTAGCTGCCCGGTTGTCTGGAGCAGCGAAAGCTGCCCCTTTTGCCGCGCGAAATCAGCATCCAGGAACGTCACCCACTTCTCGCTCTCCTCCACCCGCACCTGCTCCAGATCGCGCAGGCTCGCGCGCCCCTGGTCGAAGCGCTCCTGAATCTCAGCCAACGTCTCCTGCGAAAGCTTGAGGTCCAACCGCGCCACCTCGCGCGCCGCTTCAAGCTCATGGGCATCGCGGGCTTTCTGCCGGACGTCTAGCCGCACATCATTGCGCTTCCCGCCAACCGAAAGCTCTTGGGCTCGAAGTTCGCTCTTTGCCAGCGCCACGGTCGCGGCCGTCTTTGCCGCGAATAGCGGAATCGTGATCTCGACGCCGATGTTGACGTTGTTCGGCTTAAATCCTCTGAAGAATTCCGAGTAGTGGTTAATCTCGCTCAGCAAGTCGTATTCGCCGATGAGCTGAACCGTTGGCCAATAAGCTCGTTTGGCGCCCGTAAACAAATGCTGCCGGGCGCTCCGTTCGTTTTCCTGCTCTTTCAGGTCAATACTATTCTCGAGCGCCACATTCTCGAGCGCCGCCGCGGATTCCTCCGCCGTCGCAGGCAAATCCTCCGGCGAGACCTGAATCGTGACGCTATCAGGATAGCCGAGTTGGTCGCGCAGTTGCCCGGTTAGGATATCGTTGCGATCGCTGAGCTGGAGAATGTGATAATTAATTTTTGCCGCGGTCAATTCGCCGCGTGTGACTTCGATTGGCAGCTCTAGCCCCGCGCCGGCGCGCTCGCGCGTGTAATCAAGAATCTTCTGCGCGCTGGCCTCTTCCGCGCGAAGTAATTCCAGCCCGTGGCGCACTTTCGCGAGTTCCAGATAAGCGGACGCCGTCCGCACAATCACCGAATCGCGAACTCGTTCGATTTCAAGTTGCTGATTCCTGGCGCGATCTTCATCCGCGCGCTGCTCACCATGCAATTCCGGATTGTAGACGTTCTCCGTGTACACCACTTTGACGATCGAGGGAGCGGAGCCGCCGGGAGTGGCCGGGAATCCGTTGCTATAGACATAGCCCGCCCCGGTAAAAACATTCGGCAGGAATGCTGAGTGCGCCAGTCGCGCTTCATTCTGCGCGACGGTGTATTGCACCCGCGAAAGCGCCAGTTCCCTGCTGTTCTTCAATGCCAGCGCGACTGCATCCTTCAAACTAAGCGGCTGCGAATCCTGAGCAAACGCTGCATTTACCCAACCAAACACGATCGACGCCAAGAAGAACATACCGAACGCCAGACCGCTCCTACGAATACGACATTGCCACCGCATTCGCGCCTCGCGTCTATTCATATCGCAGCGATTCCGTCGGATGGAGTTGTGCGGCTTTGCTCGCGGGCAAATAACCGAAGAGAAGTCCCGTCGAGCACGACACCAAAAACGCGATCACCACAGATACCCACGAAACCGGTATATGGATCTCCGTTGGAATCGGGAAGAAGCGAAGCAGCGCCTCCGCGAAGAATGGAATTGCCACCGCGATGGCAATCCCCGTCAGCGCGCCCGTTCCACTGATGATCACCGCTTCCATAAGAAACTGATACAGGATCGCCCCGCGCGGCGCGCCGACGGCCATGCGAATGCCGATCTCCCGCGTCCGCTCCGTCACCGTGACCAGCATGATGTTCATGATCCCGATGCCGCTGATCGCCAGAGCAATCATCGCGATGATAATGAGAACGATGGTCATCGCCAGCGAAATGTGCCGCGCAGTCTCGAGAATCGAGCTCAAATTCTGAATGTGATACTCCACGCCGGCCCGGTGTCGGCTCATCAGCATCTCGCGCGACCCGCGCGTCACGGCCTCGACATTTTCCGGATGATCGGCCTGCGCGTAAAAAGTCTTCACGTAATCCTGCCCCGTGTAATAGCTGATCAAGGAGAACGGAGCCAGAATCGAATCGCCGGTGATTTCCGATTCACCGAACGTCGAAATTCGCTCGCGAAACACGCCGATTACGGTCAGCGTCAGTTCGCCGACGCGTATTCGATTCCCTACCGGGTCCTCGCCGGGAAACGCGATGGCCGCCAACTGCGGCGTGAGCAAGCACACTTTGCTGTGCGAGCTCATGTCGTCCTGATCGAAATAACGCCCGCGCACGATTACGAGATGGCGAATTTCCTGAAAGCCTTCCGTAACCCCGACGACAGCGACCGCATGCACCACGCCGCGCGCTACGATCGTTTGCAAAATCTCGCGCGTCCCGGCAACTTGCGCGACGTGCGGCACGCCGCTCTTCACCGCCTGCAAGTCAGCCTCGGAAATTTCATCCGCCATGCTGGTAGGCTGCGTGCCTCCCGGATGAATCACTTCGCCGTACACAAGATTCGCGCCCACCGCCTCAATCTGCGAAATAATGTAGCGCTTCCCCGCCAGCGCCACCGTAACAACCAGCACAATGCACGCGCTGCCGATAATCACGCCAAGCATTGTCAGCATGGCGCGCAGTTTATTGGCGCGCAGGGCCTCCATCGCGAGACCCCAGGTTTCAGCGAGAACGATGGGCGAATTGGAACGTCGGTCCAAGCGATTGCTTCCGAATCTACCTCAGCGGCGCATCGAGCGTGCGCCCAGTTTCCAGAAGCGCATCATAGTCGTGAGAGGCACTTGTAGCGCCGTGTTTCAGCCCGGCATCTTGGTTTCGGCCAACGTATTCGCGCAAGTGCGTAATTCTACAATTCCACCTATCTTATTTGAGTCCCGAAGCACCGCAAACGATGCTTATTAAATCATGCAACCGGTGGCTGTTGCCCCGACGAAAAGTCGCGCGCACCACAAGTTTGACCACCTACAACACGAATGATATAAATGCGTCAGCCGTTTTCTCCACCGGTGGGGCCGTGGCGCAGTTGGGAGCGCGCCTCGATGGCATCGAGGAGGTCGTGGGTTCGAATCCCATCGGCTCCACCAATAAAAATAGATTTATGCCCTTCACGTTGTACATCTTGCGCAGCGAAACGCATTGAAAACCTCGTCGGTCATGCTATTCGGCCGCAGAAGGCTCCTGCCTTCGCCAATATTTTCGCAACTTTCGCCCGACCACCATGTTATTCAGAGCCGGGAGGCTCCTGCTGCCTCCCGGAACCCATTCGCAATATCCGCCGAATTCCCCAGAGCCGAAGCCTTCGTCCTTCTGCACATTGACTTGACGTTGAGCCCATCCTAATATGCGCAGCACCGCGAGCAGCGCACGCGAACTCTCGCCGACACGCTGCGGAGGCCCCAAACGATGGAGTGGCGCGATATTCATACTGACCGGCTCGAGGAATTGGCGCTGATCCATCGCTTTTCGATCAAGAAACGCCAAAATAACGCCGAAATCGATTTTCACATCACCGTAAAGGAATTCGCCTCGCCGCCCCAGGGTCAGCACTTGCGCTTTTTCGCTGTTGCCGATCGCGAAGTCAATCAGAAGACAGCGCCTTTCCTGCCTTCCGGCTGGGGTGATACCATCGGTCAAGCGCTGCGGGATTGCATCCAGCTCATCCGGCAATTCCCTTACGAAGCTCACGAGCAGGATTAGATTCGTGGAACTCAATAAAAAAGAAATCGAGCCTGGCATCCAGTTGTTCGAACTCACCGGAAGCATTCACACCGGCCCGGAATGCAAGCGTCTCGACCAAGCCGTAGATGAACAGGTGCAGCACAATCAAATGCGCATCATTTTCGACTTTACCCGCGTCACCCACATTGACAGCTCGGTCATCGGCCTAATCGTGAAAAGCCATTCGCGCCTCAAAAAATCCGGAGGCGAACTGCGCCTGGTAGTCGCCGGTGGAATGGTCGAAAAGGTCCTCAAATTAACGCAAATAAACCGCGTAATCACCCTCTACCCCACAACCACAGATGCGGTCACAAATTTCCCGCCGCAAAAAGCGGCCTCGTAACAAGATCCGCTGCCCGCAGTACGACGATGAGTAAAAGGCCATGATCTTTAAACACAGCATCCGGATGTTGGCAAAGGCGCCCGGATTCACCCTCCTCACCGTTGTGACGCTCGCGCTAGGAATCGGCGCGAACACGGCAATCTTCACCGTAGCCAATTCAGTTTTACTGCGGCCTCTAGCGAACAAAGATCCCAGCCAACTCATGCGTATCAGCACCCAGCGGGATGGCACTTGCTGCGTCTCGCTTCCCTACTACGCTTTGCTGCGCGACACGAACCGTTCCTTTTCGGGCGTGGCAGCATACCAATTCGACGCCGCGAACATGGCAGGCCGCGACGCCGTCGAGCAGATCGAGGCGGAGCGCGTGAGCGGAAACTTTTTCGACGTTCTCGGCGTGCAACCACTCGCCGGCCGAACATTTCGTCCGGAAGAAGACCAGCCCGGCGCTCGACAAGTCGCATTGATCGGCTACGAGCTGGCCAGCCGGCTTTTTGGCAACGAACGAAGCGCGCTTGGCCAACACCTCGCTTTGAATTCAAAGGACTACACGGTCATCGGAGTACTTCCCCCGAAGTTCGGCGTGCAGCTGCTCGGCCGGCAGCCCGAACTCTGGATGACGCGGCTGATCGATTTCAGTCTCGTAACGCCGGAGCGCGTGAATCTTGGCGGCATGTATTACGAAGTGATCGGCCGGCTGCGTCCGGGCGTCACACCATCAAAAGCGCAGGCGGAATCCAGGGTGATTTTTCAGCAGTATAAACACGACAAGCCCGGCAATTTCGATTCGACCTCCGACGTGAACATGACGGTGACCGATCTCCAGGCAAATCTGGTTGCTAACGTTCGCCCAACTCTGCTGATACTTTCGGCGGCTGTCGGTTTTGTCCTGTTGATCGCGTGTGCCAACGTCGCCAGCCTACTGCTCTTTCGCGCGCTCGCGCGACGAAAGGAATTCGCGATCCGCAGCGCTCTGGGGGCCCCGCGCTGGGCGATGGTCCGCCAGCTCCTGACCGAAAGCGTGCTGTTGGGGATTGCGAGCGGCGGTCTGGGTGTTTTTCTCGGTCAAATCGGAACGCGGTTCCTCGGTGCGTTCGCGCAAACCAATCTGCCTCAGTTGGTTGACGTCCCGATCGACTGGCGTGTGCTCGCGTTTACGTTGGGGATTTCAGTGTTGAGCGGAATCGTATTTGGACTCACTCCCGCCTTGCAGCTGTCGCGCCCCGATGTCGGCGCAATGTTATCCGAAGAAGGACGCGGATCTGCGGGAAACCGGCAACGAAATCGCGCGCGGAGTGTGCTCGTCACCTCTCAAGTCGCCCTATCGATGATTTTGTTGATCGGCTCAGGGCTGCTAATACGAAGTTTTGTGAAGTTGCGGTCGGTGGACCCGGGATTTGACGCCGCGCATACCCTGACCGCCCGGGCGTTCCTCCCGCCCACAAGCTACGCCACCGCACCGGAGCGGATTGCGTTCTATCAGGATGCGCTGCGACATCTCCAATCGATTCCAGGTGTGGAGTCCGCAGCCATCTCGACCGCATTGCCGGTACTCCCGACGCACGAGGCTCCCGCGCGATTTGAGGGTGCGCCCGAGGTTGAGCTTGGCCGCCGTCCAACTGTGATGATCGAATCGATAAGTCCTGATTATCCGAAGGCGATAGGCGCGCCGTTGGTCGAAGGCCGTCCATTCCTAGATTCCGATAACGCGACCGCCGCGCCTGTCGCAATCGTGAACCAAACTGCAGTGCGGCGCTTTTGGCCCAATCAGGATCCAATTGGCAAGCTCGTTTGGATCGGAACGCTGGCTCCCGTTCGTGTTGTCGGTGTGCTGCGCGATGATAAGAACGAAGCCCTCGCGACACCCCCGCAGCCGGAAGTGTTCTTTCCATATCCACAGTTCCCCTATCCTATGCTTTACCTCACCCTGCGCACGTCGATGGATCCACACACACTCGCTTCGGCGTTGCGCGAGCAGGTTGCGGCAGTGAACCACTCCCAGCCCGTCACCGACGTGCAAACAATGGAAGACCGCGTCGCCTCGGGAAGCGCATCAACGCGTTCGATGATGCTCTTGGTCGGCGTCTTTTCAGCGACGGCGCTGATTTTAGCGATTGTTGGAGTCTATGGTTTGATCGCCTTCCTTGTCGCGCAGCGCACGCAGGAAATTGGCATTCGCATGGCCCTCGGAGCAACGAACGCCGACATCTTTAGACTCGTCATCGGAAACGGAGTCAAACTTGCCGCCGTCGGAATCATGATAGGCCTCGCAGCTTCATTCGCGCTCACGCACGTGATGGCGAGCCTTCTATTTCAAACGAGCCCATTCGACCCCATCACGTTTACTGGAAGCGCAGTTATTTTTGCTGCTGTAGCGGCGCTAGCGAGTTATATCCCCGCGCGGCGCGCAATGCGCATCAATCCCATCCACGCGCTCCGCGCTGGCTGAACTGCCCGAAATCGTTTCTGCGACGATCGTTGAACATCTACTACACCACTGGTGTCAGTGCATGATTTCGGTTGCATCGTCGCCCAACTAAACCCTCAGTCACCTCTTGCCGATACGCCACCGTATGGCGCAACTCGCTCCTTTCTAGTAACTAATAGACCAAGATTCGACGAAATCGCCGCTCCAACGCCTAGGACTAGTACTATCCTTCACACACCAGCCTTCGGGGGATATCGTGTCGCAAACATCTGGTACTAAGCCCGCTCAAGCGGCTCGGCGCAGCACGCGCATCGAAGAGACCATTCCGCTCACCGTCATCGGCGTTGACTCGGCTCGCGGCCCATATCGCGAGCAAGTCTTCACTTCAGCGATCAGCTTTCACGGCTGTAAGTACGAGTCGAAGTTTGACGTGCTGAACAATTCTCTCGTGCTCCTGGAACTTGGCGGTGAAACTCCCGATTCCCCGACGATTACGGCGCGGGCGCGCGTGAAATGGGCCAAGCGTCCCGGCTTCACCGGCGGCCCTCATCTCACCGCCATCGAACTCGAAGAGCCCGGCAACATCTGGGGCCTTGAGTCTCCGCCGAAAGACTGGCTGGAAGTCGAAGAGCGAATCAAGTCAGGCATCGAGCCGGTCAAGCCGCAGCCATTTCTCGTGTCACGCGCCGAATTTGCGTCAACCACCTTGGCAGTGGCTGAGCATGCCAGCTCCAATCTGAGTTTTGCTGCCGAGTCTCCTGTGCATCAAGCTCCGGTGCATCAAGTTGTCGCACATCAAGCCGCCGCTGCCGCTCGGCCCGTAGGCGACTTGATGCGAAATTTCCAGGCCGAAATGGAAAGTTTCCTCTCCCAAGCAGCCAGCGCCGCCGTCCGCGATCGCGTCACCGCGACGATGGAAGAGGCGCGCACGATGCTCCGCGAAGAAGCCAGGCGCGCCCTCGCGGAAACCGCAGCGATGCAAGCGACGCCGCTCATCGAACAATCGCTTCGCCAGTTCAAGAACGCCAGCCAGGAAACAGCTCTCGCGTTTCAAGTCCAATGGAGCCTCAAACTCGAAGAGGACATCGCCAAGGCCCTCGGCCGCATCGAGGAGCGGCACAGCGAGCTCGACGCTGTGGCAGAAGGCATGGCCGCTAGCGCGATTCAGCGCCTGCAGCGCGCTCTGGAAGCTTCGCGTCGCGACGGCATCGAGCGCATCATCTCCGGCCTCAAGGAACAATTCACTCCTCTGGTCGAACAGGCCAAGTCCGCGACGGCCGAATTGAGCGCCTGCAAGGTTGAAGCCTCCAAAGTATTCGAGCAGTCGCTCGAGGAATTTTCCGCTCGCACCGAGGAAATCTGCGCGCGCCTCGAACAGAAATTCGAATCAGCGCTCGCCGAACGTCTCGAGTCGGCGCAGCAGGAACTCGATCGCTCGTCCATGATCGCGACCAGCGTCGCTCTCGATAGCCTGCGCCAGTCATCGCAGCAGTACGAAGCCGAAGTGCGTGCGAAATTGCAGCGCGAAGTCGTCCCCGTTTCCGAAGAAGCTCTAGCGGCTCTCAAGCAAACCGCTGGAGATGTGAGACGCGAATTTGCCGAGGAAATGAACGATCGCACGCGCCGTCACTTTGAAGAAATCAGCGCGGCAATTGCAGGCCTGGGCAAAATCGGGAAAAAGAATCCGGCAAAGTAGAAAAGGTAGACGCAGAGGAAACATTTAGAGGAAGAAGTAGAGATCGTGGTGGGCGTTCAGCAAGGCCGGTCCAGAAGGTGAGTCGAATATGGCGACGGAAGCACAAGTTTCATCTTCAGTAGCGGATTCACCAAGCGAAGCGCACCACCATTGTAGCGTCGCGCCTTGCGAACGCGACGTAGTTGCCGAACTCGATTCCAAGCCGCTGTGCGTCGAACATTTCCTCACCGTTTCGATGAACGAGCTCGAAGAGCGCGCGCGCAAGCTCACCGTCGAAGCCTTCGAAAGTTCCGAAACAACTTCCTTCCGCGATCTCATTTCTTCTTGCGCTCAACAGGCTCACCGGCTCTCCCAGGACGAGCGCAATGCCGACACTCGAATTAAAGCGCGCCTGCTCGATATTTTCTTGCGCGCATCGCAGCTCGGCCAGAGCCTTCGCCGCAGCCCGCGCGTCGAATCAGCTGTATCGGTCTACGTCCGCCGCGAAGAATCCGGAAGAACCTGGGAAGAAGAGACGTGGACTTCCACGCTGAGCCTTCACGGCGCCGGCTTGAGTTGCCGGCACCTCGTCGAAAAAGGCGGCTTGGTAATACTTTGCCGCAAAGACAAAGGCGAGCGAGCGCGGGCGCGTGTCGTCTACTGCCGCTACGATGGACAAGGCCGCCGTCAGATCGGCGTAGAATTTCTAGACCGCCCCGATTTCTGGGATTTTTTGAAGCAGCCGCAAAACGAACCCGCCTAGCCCCGTGTAAACGCGCATAGAAACATCGCGGATCCCTCGCGCCTCGCCGCGACAACGTCACTCGTCGCGCAAACAGCGCTCTACGACCAGACGCGTTGCAAAAAAACGAACGG
>Ga0209624_10001939_pt1 | contig 15690 bp, 19 predicted proteins | sample JacPinW_OM2H0_O1_FD_188565 | JGI IMG/M metagenome (GOLD analysis project Ga0209624, IMG submission 188565) | Forest soil microbial communities from Algoma, Ontario, Canada - Jack Pine, Ontario site 1_JW_OM2H0_O1 (SPAdes) (version 2) | ecosystem: Environmental > Terrestrial > Soil > Boreal...
AGATTACTCAAAAGAGATCGGCACCGACGTTTCTAACAACTCCGGCGGCATCACGGGATTTTTTAAAAGATTTTTAGGTTAAATGCCAATCCCACGTTTTTTAATGCTTTTTTGTGAAAGAATGCAGTGCTGTTTCCGCTCAAACGCAAGCTTAGAAAGTAATTGATAAAAAAATTCCCGATCCGGCCCTTTGATAACTGCCTGTTCATGAGATTCTGCCAAAGCAACTGGGTAGCCCATACCTTTTACCGCTTGATTTACAACCATCGCTGCCACACTACTTACTTTTTTCTCATCGCGTGCAATCCACGCCGGAATTTCAATGCGGACAATCTCTTGGCCCACATCAACATAAAAGAAATAGGGCTTCAGATGATTGGGATAACAAGCGCCAATCGTTGCATTACTCTTAAAAACAATTGAACGAGAATAGCAAGTTAGGTAAAAAGCTGCTACGTGCGCATCAACCACATGATCAACCGCATGCAGCTCTTTGCACCCATCAATTTTAAATTTGCACAGCTCAATCCGAATGAGATTCACCAGCTCTTTACTCTTAGGCAAGCTAATATAGCCAGCACAGAGCACTTGCAATTGATAGAGTTGATCGAGCAGGCTAATATACGTGTTTAAAAAAAGCTCTTTTAAATGAGCCTCCTGTGCTTCTAAATGCCAAAAAATAAGTGAGCCATCGAATAAAAATAAAAACGGGGTATCGTCAGGCAATGCTGCCTTAATGATTGCACTTTGCTCCAAGCCGGTTTTTAATTCCAACTCCTGACGCTTACAATTGACCACCTCGGGACTTTGCATGCCAACTTCATAGGTATCCTGCTCCACACCAAAAACATACGGCCGTGACTCAAATTGAACCGCTTTAAAAGATGGCGCTTGATAGGCCAACGTTACAAATCCAATGTTAATCAAAAAACAGGAAGTACCTTGATGCCGATCTGGATACACCTGAGAACCATCAACGGCCAAAACAACATACGGCTCACAATTATAACTAACAGGAATCGCTTGCGAAAGTTGCTCATGCCAATCGGGCACGAGCCATGGCGTGGTAATTTGACGTATTTTGTAAATAAAGGTGGGATCATCAAGAATGCGCTGCCACGATTGGCGCGCAATAGTAAATTCGTCAGAAAAATCTTTGAACAATGTTTGCCCAGCGGCTTGTAATTGCTGCATCAAAACTACTTTGTTCAGCACATCACTCCTTAGATGCTATAAAGCTGCGCACCCCTTCTTGCAAAGCAAAAAGTGCCAGCAGCGCACATTTAAGCCGAGTTGGACCAAGATCCATGCCAATCAGATGCAAGACATCAGCATCAGCAAGATTAATACAGTATGCTATCGGTTTATCTTTCACTAAAACGGCAATCATTGAGGCGCTTGCTTGGCTGATTACGCAGCCTGCCCCTTCAAAAGCAATCTCAGCAATTAATCCGTTGTATATTTTTACATCAAAACAGACTTGGTCTCCGCACGAAGGATTATGCTGACGACTGCTAAAATCTGCCTGAATAAGGCGCCCTTTGTGCCGCGGGAAACGATAATGGTCAAGTAATTCTTCTTTATACAACTGCATAGTTTTTATTACATTTTACTTAATTCTAATGCCAATAAAACAAAGCTATACCATCCATAGACATCCTGCTCCTGCTTATTTTCTTTAAGCCAGTTCCATAAAGCATGAGGCGATTTTTCTTCTGCAGTGCTAGTAATTTGCTCTTGTCCTCGAGATTTTATTGTATTGTGGTATACGCGTGTATCTTTGCTCATGCTATAGCTAACCTGTCCACTTATTAACAACACAAAAACAGTAGCCAGACACTTTTTTACCGCCATGAAATCCTGCTGCAAGTTAATTTTTACAAAAAAATTCCATCAAAAAAGCTACTGTTAAATAGGAATAAAGGCAAGCGAGTAGGAAAAAGTTAATCCATAGTATCTGCAAAACTCATAAACAACTTATCGGCAACCTGTAACACATACCATGGCAATTTAACGGTCTCAACAATACCTTTTCCTAATGCTATAAATGGCCGCTTATACCAAGTAACCTTTTTTGCATCAAGAGAGCGATATTCTTTTATAGTATTGATCACCGTAATACCCGCGCCTATGAGAGCTAAATTGCGCAAGAAATGGGAAGAGCCGTTATCTTGGTCGATCACAGGATCTTCTTGGTTATTTTGGTTATTCAGATAATTAGAAAACCCCGCTGAATCTTGAGCCAGTGATTCTCCTGAAGGTTTTGTTCGAGCAGACCAAAACTCCATTTCTTCTTTAGAATGTTGATCTCTTATTGCTTTTTTCTCTTGCTCAAGTTTTTTAGCCGCTTCTTCTCTTGCAAATTCTTGTCTTGTCGCCTCATTTTTTGCATCCTCTATATCTTTCTTAGGTATCTTTCGAAATGCCTCTTGGAGATTCAAGAGAGTTGTTTCCGGTGATTTTGGTTCCGCAAACCGCCAGTCTGCATAAACATTACCAGAATCATCTTTTTCCATACCAGATATCATACTTGAAGCAGTTAAAAGTAATATTGGAATAATTTTCTTAAATAACATGTGCTTTTACCTCCGTTTTGTAATAGCAATTATTTTAAATCAGTAAATAACTTACCTCTTTAAAGTGCCATAAATTTCTATAAATAGCAAGCCCTCCCCCCTTAAAACATTTCTATTTGAAATTGTTTCGCAGGAGATTGTGCTATCCAAGAAGTAGATACGAGGAAAAACCATAACTAAGAGGTGTAGGCAGTATAAATATCACTGCAAATGAGGGCCAAAAAGAGTACATCTTCAAAGCTCATTAACCCCAGCAGTCGCTTTTCGGCCTTTGCTTGAGCTACCGCTTTTTCATCCCAGATTTTAATCTGGGCCGATTCACTTTTGGTCGATATAGCTTTCTGTATAATATCCATGCCTTGCGTTTGCATTATAAATAGCAGCACAATAAGACTCATACTAACGTAAGCACATTATATTTTCACTCCATTATTTTGTTTTTGCCATGTTCGCGGATCCCAGCAGTTTTTCATTTTTTTGTGCTCTTGCGGTTTGCTGTGAGGCAGGTTTCTGATACGCTTTGTACAATCGCCAGCTTGCATACAGAGCAGCTACACTCAATAAAACAATTCCCGCTATTTTAATATCCTGGTAAATAAGCGCATTAAATTTTTCTTGCATTGCTTTTGCTACAACGGGAGAACAATTTTCACCAAGTGTACTCGTCCCTTTTGACCATTCCATAAGTCCCGTAATATTATTTTTAATCAACTCTGTCATTTGCTTGTCAGCAGCATTCTTTACAGACACCGGACAATTATTATCACCAAACCATTTTTTATAATTCTCAACTGACTTCTCAAGAGAATTCCAGGTTGCAATGTTCGCTAAAGCAGTTTTAGCTTCTTCCCAGTTCCATTCTCCGAGCTCTTTCTCCATACCCATTATTGGCATTGCCAATAATAAAATACTTAATACATATTTATTCATGATTTTTCCTCAATAAAGCCTTTGTGTAACTAATAATTTCTTGTGGCTGCATTGTTATATTGTTCAGTGCGCGGATTGCAACAACGCTTGGAACCTGATTTAACGGCACATCATCTTCTATCTGCTGATAAGCAAACCATAGTTCAAACCCCACATATGCGCAAAGAGCTATCCCAACCACAGTACCTATGCGCAAAGTATAGTTAGGCTCAACGCCCAACCTTTTGCGTCTATATTCTTGATAAAGCAGTTTGGTACAGGTGCCAACGGCTTTATCTCTCACATTTTGAGGGCACTTTAGTATCCACACTTTATAATCTTGATATGCCTCATCGCTCGTTTTCCATGTGGTGATATGGCGTAGAGCTGCTTCTATTCTTTCTTGGTCCCATGCTTGGACAACCTCTTTTACCGGAATTACCGATGAAGCAGCTAGTACTGCTGTATCAGTGACAATATTTTGCACTGATTCTCGCATTGGTTCTAGCTCCATACTCACCATCGAGAATGTAAGCAGAAGAGCCATTAAAAGTTTACCCACCATTATTTTGTCCGTCTCATTTAGCATAATTAATAATTTCTTGCGGCCGCCGCTTAATATTATTCCATGTGCGCACTGCAATAGCTTGCGGCATTTTGCTCCATGGAATCTCTTTTCGCTCTTGATCAGAGAGCTGCTTATATGCTTGCCAAGCTTCCCAACCCACATAGGCAACAATAATAGCGCAATACATCAAAGCTATAGTTCTTCCTTGAGATTTCTGTACCAGCTGCTCTTTTTGTTCTTTTCTTAATGTCTCTATTAATTCTTGAAAATTTTTTATTTCTGTGGTTGTAACAGTCCCCCTGCCATTACGAAACGTAGCTCTAGTACGCATGCCAATAAATCTAGGAAGTATTCTTTCCGCATCCCCATTCGCAACAATTTCTGTTCCAGTTGGCTTCTGCTCCATGCTCACAACCGACCCATATAAGCAGTTATTAGCTTGTATCAGTATCACGACAAGAAAAAAGATTCTAATTTTTTTGTATAATTTCATTTTTTTTCCCAGCAATAGCTTTAATATTCTCATTGCCTGCATCGCCCGTGCCAAGCACAGGGTTTTTGGCAACGGAGACTAAAAAAATTATCACAAGGAAGAACTCAATCTATCGTTATTTCTAAGTTGCATAGTTCTTTCCTTGTGATAACAAAATCATGGTATGCGATATTATTTACGCACGAACAGTTCTACGAACAGTTTTTTTGTTCTTTTTATTTTCTTCTTTGGTGTATGCTTCGTATACTTTATACGCACCATATGCAACTAAACCAACTACTGCAGCGGTGGTTACAACAACAGCAGCTCGCTCCTTTGTTGTCCATTTTTGCCAGCCACGAGCACGGAATTCTTTAAGATAGTTAACTGTGCTATTTTTCGTTGCCGCTAGAGATGCAAAGAATCCAGTTACTTTAACTGGTTTTGCTTTTGATGCAGGCACTTTTTTTGTCTTAGCTCCATGAGTTGGATCTGAAACAGTTGTATTCACTGTTGATCCAGCGGGAGCTTCTGTTATTACTTCAATTTTCTCTTTTATGATTTCTTTTTCTATAATTTCTTCAACTTTGACTACTGGTTTTGTTGCACCAGCTGGCTGCTCTGCATTTTTTTCACTAACGGGGCTAACTGGAATATTTGCATTTTCAACGTTATTAACTGTATTTAAAGGTAGATTGTACAACCAATCGGTATCAGATAAATCGTTCATAGCTTTAGTTGACGCTATGCTTAACAGCAAACCAATAGAAAGAACTTTCGCTGAATGTAATAAAATTTTGTTCATAAAGAACCCTGCATTAAAAATGTGTATGAAAATTACCTGCTTATCATTACCACTTTAAATATAACCTCTTATTTCTACAGAAACTTAAACAGTATAAAAGAGCAAAAAAGAATGTCAAAGAATACCAAAAAGTTTTATAGGCAAATGAGCTCTATTTGCACAAATAAATACAAATAGGATCAGCACAAATTAAACTCAATAGTTATTATTAAGCCACCTTTATCGCCTAAATGTGCAACCGCTCTTGCAACCTTTTATAAGAAATGACTATACTTATAATGTAAATATGCCCTAATTGAAAATATAAATAAGAGCTGCAGACGCAATGAAAAAAGGTACTTTTGTAAGCAAAATATATTTACTTTTACTGTTCCTGTTACCAGGGACTGTATGCCAAGCAGAAAATATAATTTTTGATTTAGGCGGCGTGCTCCTAGAAACTGGCTATATACAAACTATATTTAATCTTGGATGGGAATTTGCCGCATATGCAAGCACATGGCGCAATCCTTTTAGTTCCCATCGTATTCTCTTTAATTTTCTCAACGATATTGCCCCAGAAAATCCTGATGCTATTGTTGCTTTAGATGCCCAGGGCAGGCCGATGCCCTATTTGATTAACCTTTGGTTAAAAGGCCAAATAACGCCACGAGAAATACTTGCTCTGGTACGCACCCACGAAGGCTCCTTTGGCAGTTGGGCAGAAGAAGCATTAGTTCGTGCATTGGCTCAGCTTATTTTTACTCCCGAATATTTTGTAAAAACCCGCTCCTTAGTACATGAAGGGCTTGCCTTTGTAAAAGAATGTAAGCAAGCTGGCCATTCACTCTACATTCTTTCTAATTGGGATCCTTACTCTTTCACTTTGCTAGAAGAAACGTATCCAGAATTATTTGAGCTTTTTGATGGGATTGTGATCTCTGGAGATATTGGCCTGATCAAACCTGATCCAGCTATATTTCACTTTCTTTTAGACTTTTATCATCTGGACCCTGAAAATTGCTTTTTTGTTGACGATCAATATGAAAACATCTGCGCTGCACAAAAAGAAGGAATTACTGCAGTACTTTGCAAACGAAAATGGAGTCTTTTTGGCTCTAGCTGCAATTTTAAAACGGTCAAAGAGGCTTTGCAACAGTGGATTAGCGCAAAAAAGGTATCCGCGGGCGCAATATAATAAGTGGCATTGCAAATACCGTCATCATCAGTGCAAATATCAAAAGCATATTGAGTGAAAAAATATCCGCAAATGAATGAATTTTATTAAGGCCTGTCCCCAAATAAACAAATACCGAGGTGCTGGGGAAAATGCCAACGGCAGTTGTCCAAATAAACATGCCGACCGATATTTTTAATAATCCTGCAAGTAAATTAACGATAAAAAAAGGAATAACGGGAATAAGGCGGCAGGTTAGCAAAAAAAGCCCTCCCTGCGTTTCAACCTTTTTATTAAATAAAGCAAGCTTATGTGCGTAACGATCCTGCAAAAAAGAACCAATTACATAACGAACTAATAAAAAATAAATAACTGCTGCAAACGTTGCTGCCGCAATGGCATATAAAACACCCGCCACAATACCAAATAAATAACCACCAACCATATTCATTACAAACACTGCGGGCAAGCTTGCTAGCACTACTACTAAATAACAAAGCCCATACAATGCTACAGCGCGCCAATAATACTGCGCAACTTGCTCCCGCAACCACGCAGCATGTTCATGAATGCCCTGCAAGGTCAAACAGGTACTTAGCCCTGACGACCATACAAAATTAATAAAAATGAGCGCAAGCAACACTATAGCAAGACGAATAGCAACATAACGAACTTTAGACACCGAACGATCCTTTTATTTTTTTAATAAATATCGGCAAGCATGCAAACAGGATAAGTATAGCTAAAAGCACTAAAATTGTCGGTGAAAAAATATCTTTAAATGAGGTAATAGTACTTAATTGCTGCCCCGCAATAACACACACTAAGTTAAATGGTAATGTTCCAATTAAGGTAACGCCAGCCACCGTAGCAACCGGCACATTTGCAATAGCGGCAAGCAGATTGATAACAAACATTGGTATCACAGAAAGAAAATGCAGCACAAGCAAATAACTATAGCCATATTTTTGTAACTGCACATGTAAACGTTCAATACGATCGTTGTGCCAGTGCTCAATCCAGTGCACTACCACATAGCGTAATACTAAATACGAAATAATAGCACCGAGCACACAGCTTAATACGGCAAAAACAACGCCTAAAAACTTTCCATATAAAAAACCACCAATCATAGCAAGCGGCATAGCAACGGGCAAGCCGCACGCCATTGTCATGGTAAAGACCCCAACATAGACTAAAATCGATGCAAAATAGTGATTTGCAACACACTCTTTAAAATAATTATTATGTTTTTGCAATTCAGAAAGACTTAAATAGTCACCAAAGCCAAGACAATAAGCGCCTATTATAATAATTGCCACTAACAATGTTATAAATAATGTTTTATTTGAAGGAAGCTTCATTTTTATACATCCCTTTCATAAATGCTCCAGGAAAGACGATATTTCTAGGACTAGCATAAAAAATTATAAATTACCAAATTACTCATTTCTTGTATTATGAGGCAATTTTTTAGTAATTGAATAGAGAATAATAAATAAAGGGAACAAACAATGTGCTTTTCAGCAACAGTAAGTTTTAGTGTTAGTTTTATTCTGCTCCTTACTGCTGTTGCGAGCATACAGCAGGCACGCAAAAAATCATTGGCCTTAGCAAATTTTGCTTGCATGCCACTCTTTTTTGCCTTGCAACAAGCAAACGAAGGAATTTTATGGCTTGCACTCAGCTATCATAATCAGTTATGGCAACTCATAGGATCAAGCATCTACTTATTTTTCGCGTATGTCTTTTGGCCAATTTGGATTCCCTGGAGCTTATATGCGCTCGAGAAACCCGTCTACGCCTATCCGGGCCATCAAGCTCGGCAGGCTTCGCCGGGCTGGGGGTCACATACCCGTAAAAAGCTTCTGGCTATCTGCGGAATCATTGGCATATCGTATGCAATTACTGTTGTGTCGTTGGCAAGCTGCTGCTATCCGCATATTTCAATTTTAAACAAACATCTTTTTTATAATATTCCGGCAATCCAAGATTACTACTACTACTTTTTCTTTTTATACTGCCTAAGCGTCGTAGTTCCCTTTTTTATTATGGCAAATCGACTATTCTGGATTCTGGGTGGATTGATCGCGCTGGCAGCTTGGCTCACCTATGCGATTTTCCTCACTCATTTCACCTCGATCTGGTGTTTCTTCGCTGCAATCTTGAGTGCTTTCGTGTACCTCATTGTTCGATTGGTTCCCAAGAGATTTTAGGTTTCTCTTACCAAAAACTACATACCCACTTCGTAGGTAGCCACATGTATTAAGAGCGAATGCTGCATACTTTAACAATGGTTTATCTTTTATCTCGATTTCAGCAGACTCTAAAGAACAACATACTTTGCTGCTTACTAAAAATTCTTTAACAAGCTTATCAGAAACAATAAAGTTCATAGTATCTTCAAAAACTTTATTATAAATATAGTACGCAGAATCTTTAATTATCATTTTCATTGATTGTTCTTTATTCAAATCTTTTCTTAACGCAACCTGAGCTACACTATCTACAATAATTTGGGCTATTTTGCCCTGCGTAACAGGAGTATTCAGAATTCTTTTGTGGTACAAATCCTTCACATATGGTAAACGAAACATAGCCATGCCAATCAAGCCACTTACACACATTGCCGCTAATTCAGTTGTTAGAGATTGGGTCCCTGAATCTTTTGTTGATACGCTAGCTGTAGCACTTGTAGCATTTGCTGGAACACAAGCAAGATATTCTTGAGCAAAATCGCTATTAGATTGGCCATTAATTGATACGCTTAACACTGACATATGCCATCCGGCTAACAACAAAGCACACAAAAGTATCTTTTTCCATCCATTATTTTTAATATTCATAATCATCCGTGTAAAATTATTTTCCGGTAACTGCTTTAACAGCCAATTCATACAAACGATCTGCCGTGAAATCTAATCCTACATCGATGCCTTTGTTGATCAAGTAACATGGGATTTTCACCAAAAGAGATTTCGCTCTATTTTCTGATGTATCCTGCAGAAAAGCAGGTATACATTTATAATGCTCTAATAATGCACGCATTTTATCTACAGCATGGCTCTTAGCAATATCATACGCCCATTCTTTGGCAATTTCTTTTACTGCAAACTCAGAACTCGGTTTCTTAACTTTACCTTTACCTTTCTTTTTAATTGCATGAAACCTTTGTATTGTCGCTAACACAGCAAGAGTAGTACGTGCTAATCCTTGACTTGTAATGCATATATTCTTTTCGATAACACCCGATATTTTTGGTGTGGGAATTTCTAGATACGTTTTATTAGGAACCACCAGTACTAGCTCTTCAGGCTTTGGCAAACAAAAGCTTACAGCGGTCCTGCATATTTTTTCTACGGGATCTCCATTACAATTTTCTGTTGAAAAATATTCAGCAACAAGTTCAATACTGTATATATTGGATACTACTTGCATCATTAACACACAGGCAAAAATAATTTTTCTTATCTGCATACAATCATCTTTATCATTATATTTTTTTATTCATTGAGAACTGACAAAGTAATAGATTAATGTATTTAAGCAATTTTTCAACCTCTGAAGTTGCGCGAACAACATCTACCGCCGCTTAGCAACAAAACATACCATATTTTTTTCTATCTACTATTTTTTAGATACATAGTTAAACTTAGAGTAAAGATTATTAATTTAATGATTTATGAAATACTCATTTTCTATAGCCAATAAGCCCTTCAATGTAAGCTAAATTATTGCGTGCAGGGGATTGTGTTGTCTCGCATAACTCTGTAACTTCCGTCACATCTTTAGCCTTAAGCACTAAAAAGTTTAAGCGCTCAAAATGTAACTTTTGAGCGGCTCGGGCATACGTTTCTCTACAAATTGCGTCAGCATACTTCATTGCATAATCAAAAGCTACTTTATTTTTTTTATTTTTATGACTGATATAAGCACCATAGTTTAATAATATATCCACTATTGTCTTATTGCCCTCGCGTACTGCCATTATTAAAGAAGTATCATTAGCCCATATATCTGTATAATTAATATTAGCGCCATAGTCTAACAAAAGAAGAACGACTTTGGGGTACCTCAATGCATACATTAAAGAACTATAGCTAGTATGTTCGTCCACACTATTAACATCAGCATTGTGACTTAACAATAAAGAAACTATTTTATCGCAACCCCTTGCAGATGCCCAGATTAAAGGAATCGAGCCAGTAGTACCTTTATTATTAACATCAGCACCTTGGGCTAAAAGAATTTGTGCTATTTTTAAGTTATTATCAGTTATAGATGCGTAAATTAAAGGAGTTCTGCCGTCTTCATCCATACAATCAACCAGAGGAGCATCTGGAGCATTTAAAAGCTGATTAACTAGCATAACATTGCCATTCCTTGCAGCCCTACAAAGTACTTCATTAAGCGGTTCGGTCAAAGGCCCCATTGCCACTACGCAATTAAAGCTTGTTACTACTATTATTACGCTTGCAACTTTCAAACTTAATTTTAAATTCATAAACAACTGTTTATTCATTTTGTTGATGTAACTTGTTTATCTCTGTTGCTATTAATACCGGTATTAATTGATCCAGCTCACGCTAATTTACATAATTAAGTAGACGTTTACCGTGTATATCTTGCTCTTTAACCAGCTCAGCAGTAATAAGTTCAACAATCTCAGTTCGCTCTTTAGAATCATCACCATCATCATTTGTACAGGACTCCATTATTTCTAAAGCACTCTTACCTTCATTATTTTTACGATTAATAGAGGCTCCTGCTTGTATTAACTCTTTGCAACCTTCCAAACTAGTGTAGCCTGCAGCAAAATGTAAAGGCGTGTTACCACCATTATCGATCTTATTGATATCAGCGCCATACTCTAATAAAATTTTGATTATCCTTGAGCAATTTTTTTCCGCCGCACAATAATGCAAAGGTGTCATACCAATGACATTAGCGCAATTAACAAGAGCTTTATTTTCTAAAAGCATCTGCACTATTTCATACAATTCATCATATCCTACAGCCCACGATAAGGCAGTATTATGAGCTTTATCGCTACAATTAAAATCAATTTCTTTGTGATTAAGTAATACTTTTACTACAGAGATATGCTTATTTTTAATAGCGTGTATTAAAGGAGCATTGCCTTCCTGATCCTTGCAATTAACCTGTGCTTTATGGTCTAAAAGTATCTGTGCTGCCTCCGGACAATCGTATATGGCTGCATAATGCAAGGGCATTCGGCCTTCTTTATCCTTACGATTGATATTTGCCTTATATTTCAATAATAAGGGAATTACTTCTGTACAATTTCCTTGGGCAGCATAATGCAAAGAAGTTCCCTCGCCCAGCGTAGTCCAATTAACATCGGCCTTATGGTCTAATAATATTTGTACGGGCATTGGGCAGTTATGCATCGCCGTAAAAGTTAAAGGAGAACCAAATGCCAATGAGCGAGATGAATCCCCCATAACCTCCCGAACGCAATGCTCCAGCACAGGCACGTCAATATTAATGGTATGCTCTAAAAGTAAATGCATTATTTTCGTATGGCCTTTTACCGCTGCCAACAGTAACGGAGTCCACCCATGATACTTATGAAAAGAATGATTGCTATAACCCATAGCTAAAAATGCAGCAACTTTCTCTGTATCGCCCTCTTTAATTGCTTGAAAATAAAATTCGTCCAATTCTTCCATTCGTTTCTTAAGGGCATCAATTTTGGGATTAATAAAAGCACGCTTATCGCCATCACAAAAACGCTTGTTAGCTTTCTCATGTTCAACAGAAAGTGCTTGATTAAGCTCTTTCATAGTAAGATCTGCAATGGGTTTTTCCATCGCTCTGGATAATAATACCTGCATCATTACCATACAGGCAAAAATAATTTTTCTCATTTGCATACAACCATCTTTATTATTATATTTTTTTATTCATTGAGAACTGACAAAGTAAAGGATTAATGTATTTAAGCAATTTTTCAACCTCTTCATGCGTATTATACGCATAAAAACTGGCTCGCAGCCATGCTGCAATGCCCAATTTCTGCGCCAGTGGCTGTGCACAATGGTTGCCGGCACGCACGCATATGCCATAGTTGCCCAGGAATGCGGCCGCATCGTGTGCATGGATACCGTCGATAACAAAGCCCACCATATGCCCTTGTTTTTTGAGTTGATCAATTGGCCCTAACATTTTGATTTCCGGATGTGCCGATAAGCCATCAATCAACTGCGCACACAATGCTGCTTCATGCGTGCGTTGCTCTTGCCAAGAAATATGCTGTTGTTTATAGGCAATCGCTGCGGCTAAGCCAATGGCCTGCGCAATGGGCGGCGTGCCCGCTTCATATTTGTGCGGCGCTTTTTGCCACGTTGCATGATGATAATCAGCTTCATAAATCATGCCGCCACCAAATTGATACGGCGCTACATGATCATGCAGCTCTTTTTTAATATACAAAACACCAATACCAGTTGGGCCCAACAATTTATGACCAGAAAATGCTAAAAAATCGCAATCCATTTTTTTCACATCGATTGGCTGATGGGCAGCCGATTGCGCGGCATCGATAAATATACGTGCGCCCACTGTGTGCGCTGCGCTTATAATCTGCGCAACATCATTGTGCGTGCCTAATGAGTTGCACGTCTGCGCTACACTGACCAATTTCGTTTTTTTAGTAATAACGCTGGGCAATGATGTATATTCCAGCTCGCCGTCTTGAGTAACTGGAATATAGCGGATGACAATTTTTTTGGCACGTACAGCTTCAAGCCACGGGAAAATATTGGCATGATGTTCCAACTCGGTTAAAACAATCTCATCACCTTCGCGCAGATTTTTTGCGGCCCATGCTTGTGCGATAAAATTGATGCCCTCAGTGGTGCCTTTGGTGAAAATAATTTCGGTTGAATCTGCGTTAATAAAAGCAGCAACCGTAGCGCGTGCTTTTTCATAGAGCACGGTGGCCTGCTCACCAAATGCATGGACTGATCGATGAATATTGTTGTTGTAGTGCGTGTAAAATTGCGTTAGAGCATCAATCACTGCCTGTGGTTTTTGTGAAGTTGCTGCATTATCAAGATAGACTAACTCATGGTCAGCCACCCGCGTTTTTAAAATAGGAAAATCTTTACGAATCGCTTTCATACCTGTGCCTCACTCACAAAAGCTTTAGCAACTAACTGCTCAATACAATATTTTTTGTACGCAGCGTCATCGAGCCCCACCAATGTTTGATCGAAAAAGCTTTCCAGCAACATCCGCTGCGCTTGCAATACTGAAATACCACGCGCTTGCAAATAATAAATCAGCTCTGGTTGCAATGGCCCCACCGCACTGCCATGCGCACACTGCACATCATTATTTTTCACTTCCAAGCTTGGGATAGACAATGCACGCGCTGTGCCACTATACAAAATTGTTTTATTTTCCTGGCTTGCGCTCACGCGCGCTGCATCTTTTTCAATCGCAATCGTCCCTCTATACTGCACAAACGATTTTTGATGCGCTATGCCATTAATAGTTACACTGCTGTGCGCATTCGGGCCATTATGTTTTTGCATGGTTGTAATGGTATGCTCTTGCACTCCATTAATCGCATATGCACCATGTACCGTTGCTCGCGTATCATGCTCAAGTATAATGGTGATCGTTACCGCACTTTGTTGCGCACCAAGCATAATGGGAAAATAGTTTAACGAGCTGCCGGGCGCCATATAAAAAGTGATTGCACACTCATAAGAATCGGTTTGCGGTACATTTTGCTCGTGAAATAAAGTCACTTGCGCATTTGATTCAAGATGATATTCTACCGCCTGCGTTTCACTACCGATATCGCGCTGAATATTTTTGTGCACGCCAGCGGGAATAACTATTTTTTTCATCAGCCAATCGATCCTTCCATTTCATGCGCAATAAGCCGATTAATCTCCACTGCATATTCCATAGGAAGTTCTTTAACAAACGCATCGATAAAGCCATTCACAATTAATGCACGTGCTGCAGATTCATTAATGCCGCGGCTCATTAAATAGTAGAGTTGCTCATCATTAATTTTGCTCACGGTAGCCTCATGTCCCACATCTGCCGTTTGTGTATGCACGGCCACGGTGGGATAGGTATCTGATCGCGATGCAGGATCGAGCAGTAATGCATCACAATGCACGCGTGATTGTGCATGCAAAGCATCTTTACCAATACGCAAAAGCCCACGATAACTTGAGCGTCCACCATCTTTGGATATCGATTTTGCAACAATATGGGATTTTGTGTGCGATCCTAAGTGAATAACCTTGGCGCCAGCATCTTGATGCTGCCCCTTGCTTGCAACTGCTACCGAAATAATTTGTGCTTTTGATCGCGCACCCTTTAAAATCACACACGGATATTTCATCGTTACTTTGCTGCCAAAATTCCCGTCAACCCATTCCACCTGTGCATCATCATGCGCTATCGCCCGCTTGGTGACTAAGTTATACACATTGTTGGACCAATTTTGAATGGTGGTATACCGAATATGGGAATTAGGCAATGCTATCAATTCTACTACCGCACTATGCAAAGAATTTTTACGATAGAGCGGCGCACTACATCCTTCAACATAGTGCACAAAACTGCCTGGCAGGGCAATAATAAGCGTCCGCTCAAACTGGCCCATGCTTGGCGCATTGATTCTAAAATAGGCTTGCAATGGCAAATCGATATGCACACCCTCTGGCACATAGACAAAACTGCCACCACTCCAGACGGCACTATTTAATGCGGCAAATTTATTATCGTGTGTCGGAATCACGGTGGCAAAATAGCGTTTTACCAAATCAGGATTATCATGAAGCGCGGTACTCATGTCAGAAAATAGCACTCCTTGATCTGCCCATTTTTTTTGCAAACGCTTATAAATCATCTCCGATTCATATTGCGCGCCAACACCCGCTAAAAATTTTTGCTCTGCTTGTGGAATGCCCAGTTTTTCAAACGTAGTTTTTATCGCATCTGGCACTTCTTGCCAATCGGTATGCTGCCCTTCAATAGGCTTTACGTAATAATAAATATCATACGGGTCCAGTGCCGATAAATCTGCTCCCCAGGAAGGCATGGGCAATCTTTCAAATATTTCTAATGCGTGAAGGCGAAAATCGATCATCCATCCCGGCTCATTTTTTTGCTCAGAGATCTGGCACACAATTTGCCGGTTCAGCCCTTTTT
>Ga0209624_10001940_pt1 | contig 15690 bp, 30 predicted proteins | sample JacPinW_OM2H0_O1_FD_188565 | JGI IMG/M metagenome (GOLD analysis project Ga0209624, IMG submission 188565) | Forest soil microbial communities from Algoma, Ontario, Canada - Jack Pine, Ontario site 1_JW_OM2H0_O1 (SPAdes) (version 2) | ecosystem: Environmental > Terrestrial > Soil > Boreal...
CGATAGGATTTTAAATTTTCCGGGGACATCACCAAGGCGATTGCTGCCGGCGCATCTGCGGTAATGATCGGCAGCCTGTTTGCCGGCACCGAAGAATCGCCGGGCGAGACGATTCTGTACCAAGGCCGCACTTTCAAATCCTATCGCGGCATGGGGTCGCTTGGCGCGATGGAGGCTGGTTCGGCAGATCGTTACGCCCAGGAGAGTGCCGAGCGGGGCAAGTCGGTCCCGGAGGGTATCGAGGGCCAGGTGCCCTACAAGGGGCCTCTGGCCGGGCTTGTGGATCAGCTTGTCGGCGGGCTGCGCAGTGGCATGGGCTACTGCGGCGTGCAGAACCTGAAGGAGTTGCAGGAGCGGAGCAGGTTCATCCGTATCTCCTCGGCTGGTTTGCGCGAAAGTCACGTCCACGACGTGATCATTACCCGCGAAGCTCCGAACTACAGGCTCGAGTAATGCTCCCGCACGCGACCGAGGGATCCTAGAGTGAGCTGGCTGAAGACTTGGTGGCCGGCGCTGGCCTGGGCCGTCGTCATATCAGGATTCTCAACCGCCGTGTTCACCTCGGAGCACACCAGCCGAGTCATCATTCCGATCCTGCACTGGCTGTTGCCGCACGCCTCAAGGAGCACACTCAACAGGATTCACTACATGATCCGCAAGTGCGCGCACTTTACCGAGTACTTTATCCTGAGTGTCCTGGTTCTGCGCGGGATTCGCGCGGGAAGACCGGGCTCGCGTTTCGCCTGGGCGCTGGCGGCCATCGCGATCGTCGCCTGCTACGCTTCGCTCGATGAGTTGCACCAGCATTTTGTCCCCGGCCGCACCGCCGCAGTCGGAGACGTTCTGATCGATACCAGCGGAGGAATCGCGGCGCAGGCGGTCATGGCGCTATTGCTGCTGTGGGGTCACGTCCGGCAACGGCAGAAGACACCGCCGAGCGTTCAAAGCGACGCCTGAAAAAAGAAAGTCCCGGACAAATCCCGGGACTTTCCTGGGGTTTGTCGACCAGACAGCGGCCGAATGCAATGCGTCCCGCGGCGTAAACCTACTTCGCGGCCACCGCTTCCTTCTCTTCTTTCTCTTCCGGAGCTTCCTCGGCCGCACCCTTGCGTGGCTTTCGATCTTTTTTCTTCAACTCCGATCCGATGAATTCCAGAATCGCCAGCTCCGCGCCGTCTCCGATGCGCCATCCGGTGCGGATAATCCGCGTGTAGCCACCGGGACGATCGGCAAAGCGCGGCGCGAGATCGGCAAACAGCTTCTTGGTGGCATCCTGGGTCATCAGAAATGCAGCTGCTTGGCGGCGCGAATGGAGCGAGTCTCGCTTGCCGAGCGTAATCATTTTCTCGGCAATGGGACGAGCCGCTTTCGCGCGGAGGATGGTGGTATGGATGCGCTCCTTCTCGATGAGGTTCGTCACCAGATTACGAAGCACAGCCCGGCGATGCGCGGGCTGCTTGCCGAGTTTGGAGCCTGATCTAAGGTGTCTCATTGGTCGGTTCCTGGCAGTCTAGAACGGCTAGATGGCCGTGGTTTCCTCCGGCGGAGGAGGAGCGGTCTGGCTTGGAAGTGGCGGCCAGATCACGCGGCCGTGATCGTCGAACTTCATTCCGAGGCTCAAACCCATCTTGTGCAGGATGTCTTTGATCTCGTTGAGCGACTTCCGGCCGAAATTCTTGGTCTTGAGCATTTCGGACTCGGTCTTCTGGACCAGCTCGCGCAGGTTCTGGATATTGGCGTTCTTCAGGCAATTGTAGGAGCGCACGGAAAGCTCAAGCTCTTCGACGGACCGGTCAAGGAACTCCAGCCGCGGGTCGGCGTAATTCTCGACGGCCTCTTCAGGAAGCTCCGGCTGTTCCTCAAAGTTGATGAAGATGCTCATGTGATCCTTAATGAGCTTTGAGGCAAGACCGATGGAATCCTGGGGAGTGATCGCCGCGTTGGTCCAGACTTCCAGAGTCAGCTTCTCGTAGTCGGTCATTTGACCCAAGCGCGCCGCCTCAACGGCGTAGTTCACCTTGCGCACTGGCGAATGGACGGAATCGATCGGGATGTAGCCGATGGGCAGATCTTCGTCAAAGTTGCGGTCGGCGGCCACATAGCCCCGCCCGTTCTTGACGCGCAACTCGAGTTCGAGCTTGCCGCCCTCACTCACCGTCGCGATGTAGATGTTCTTGTCGAGCACGGCGATATCAGCGTCTTCTTCGATCTTCGCAGACGTCACCGGTCCCGGAACATCTACAGTGAGGGTGAGCGTTTTCGACTGGTCCGTGTTCAGCTTGAGTGGGACCTGCTTCAGGTTGAGGATGATGTCGGTTGCGTCCTCGACCACGCCGGGAATCGGCGAAAATTCGTGCAGGACGCCCTCGATTTTTACCGCGGTGATGGCCGCACCCTCAATCGAGCTCAGCAGCGCGCGCCGCAGAGCGTTTCCAACCGTTGTTCCCCAACCGCGCTCAAACGGCTGCGCGGAGAATTTTCCGTACTTGTCGGTAAGCGTCTCGGGTTCCGCCGCCAACCGCTTTGGTTTCTGAAAGCCCTTCCACATGGTTGCCCTTCCTCCCGGCCCGCCCAGAGCGGACCTCCGAACATTTCGAAAGAAAACGATAAATCCGGAACTACTTCGAGTACAACTCGACGATGAGCTGCTCGTTCATCGGCGGAGTCTGCACGTCCTCGCGTCGCGGCATGGCTACGACACGCGCCTTGAAATTCGCGCGGTCGATGTCCAGCCAAGGCGCAATTCCCTGGCTCTGCGCCAGATTGCGCGCCTCGAGCACCATCGCGTTTTCGTGCATCTTGTCCTTGAGCGCCACTTCATCGCCCACCTGCACCAGGTAGCTGGGAATATTCACCTTTTGGCCCTTCACGCGGATGTGACCGTGCAGTACGAGCTGGCGAGCCTGCGACCGCGACCCGGCAAGGCCCGAGCGATAGACCACGTTGTCCAGGCGCCGTTCGAGCATGACCATCAAGTTCGATCCGGTCGGGCCCTTGGTGCGCTCCGCCTTTTCGAAATAGTTGCGGAACTGCCGCTCGAGCAATCCGTAGGTGCGCTTGACCTTCTGCTTTTCACGCAGCTGGATGCCATAGCCGACCATCTTCGGCCGACGAGCCTGGCCATGCTGGCCGGGAACAAAGTTGCGCTTCTCGATCGCGCATTTTTCCGTAAAACACCGGAGGCCTTTCAAGAAGAGCTTCTGCCCCTCCCGACGGCACAGCCGGCAAACCGCTTCACGATGTCTTGCCAAGTGCTTTTCTCCTTTTTCTGCAACCGCGATTCCCGAGGGCACAGGCCACAGCCTAACCTTCAAGGCCGGCACTCGGGCCCGTTAAAAACTCGCGCTCGAGCCCGACGTCAAACCTAGACGCGTCGGCGTTTGGGCGGGCGGCAACCGTTGTGGGGCACAGGCGTTACGTCTTTGATCGCATTGATGTGCAGCCCCGACGACGCCAGCGCACGCACCGCGGATTCGCGTCCCGCTCCCGGGCCCTTCACCCGCACTTCGACCGACTTCATCCCGTACTGATCGCGCGCAACGCCCGCTGCCGTCATCGCCGCCTGCTGGGCGGCATAAGGCGTGCCCTTGCGCGATCCCTTGAAGCCGGAGGAACCCGCCGAGGCCCAACTCACTACCCGGCCATCGGGATCGGTGAGCGTGATGATTGTGTTGTTGAAAGTCGCCTGGATGCACACCAGGCCGTGCGGCACGATCCGCTTTTCCTTCTTCTTGCGAAATTCCTTCTTTCGCTTTGTCGGCTTCGCCGCTGCTCCCGGAGCTGCGGCTGCTGCGTCTTTCGTTTCTTTTGCCAATGTAAGTTCCTCTCGTGTGCTACCAGCGGGGCGCAGCAACCAGAGCCCCGACGAAATCTACTTGCGTGCCATAGTCTTCTTCTTCGCGGCGACGGCACCCTTGCGCGGGCCCTTACGGGTGCGCGCGTTGGTATGCGTCCGCTGGCCTCGCACCGGAAGATTCCGGCGATGGCGCAGCCCGCGATAACACTGAATTTCGATCAAGCGCCGCACGTTCATCTGCATCTCCTTGCGGAGATCACCCTCGACGCCACCCTCGGCTTCGATTGCCGCGCGCAGATGTGTTACTTCCTCTTCAGTGAGGTCCTTGATCTTCTTCGTCGCATCCACATTCGCTTTTTCGGCGAGCGAACGCGCACGCTGCTGCCCGATGCCGTAGATTGCCGTAAGGCCGACCCAGAGCCGCTTATTCGGCGGAAGATCCACTCCTGCAATGCGTGCCATATCGCTTCCCTCCCTAGCCCTGACGCTGGCGGTGTTTCGGATTTACGCAGATCACGCGCACTACCCCGCGGCGATGAACGATCTTGCACTTCATACAGATTTTCTTGACCGACGCTCGAACCTTCATAGACTCAACTCCATTCCTCGCCTGCCGCTTCTGCTCGCGGTCCCCTACTTGTACCGGTACACGATGCGGCCGCGCGTCAAATCGTAGGGCGAAAGCTCGACTGCGACGCGGTCACCGGCCAGAATGCGGATGAAATTCTTTCTCATCTTTCCCGAAATGTGCGCAAGCACCTGATGCTTGTTTTCGAGCTCGACGCGAAACATTGCGTTCGGCAGCGGCTCAATCACGACCGCCATTACTTCAATGGCATCTTCTTTCCCGCTGCCTTCAGCCGACTTCTTCTTTTCCTGCAGTGGCCTTCTCGCCATGCTCTCCCTGTCATGGGGCGCAGCAAGCAGCGCCCCGGCCAAAACTCTCAGTAACTCCAGATCACCAGCACGGCCCGGTAGCCTCTCGCGGCCGGGTCAGAATCCACGGCCCCTTACTGGTCACCGCAACCGTGTGCTCAAAATGCGCCGAATCGCTGCCGTCGGTCGTTACCGCGGTCCAATCGTCGTCCAGAACGCGCACGCCCGGTCCGCCGGAATTCACCATCGGCTCGATGGCCAGAACCATGCCTTCCTGCAGGCGCGGTCCCTGGCCTGCAGCGCCATAATTCGGAACCTGCGGCTCCTCGTGCATCTTCGTGCCAATGCCATGACCCACGAATTCCCGCACCACCGAAAAACCGTTGCCCTCAACCCACTGCTGCACGGCCGCTGAGACATCGCCAAGCCGGTTGCCCGGCCTGACCTTCTCGATTGCATGTTCCAGCGACTCGCGGGTGACACGCAGCAACTTTTCGCGGCCCGGCGCAATCTTCCCGACAGGTACAGTCAGCGCCGCATCCCCGAAATAACCTTCCAGCTCGACCCCGAAATCCATCGAAAGAATATCGCCTTCGCGCACGCGCCGGGAAGGCGACGGGATTCCGTGCACGACCTCCTGATTGATCGAGGTGCACACAGACCCAGGGTAACCCCGGTAGCCCTTGAAGGCCGGCCGGGCCCGATGTTCGACCGTGTAGGCCTCCGCAAACTCATCCAGCTCTTTCGTGGTCAGGCCCGGCCGGACCATCGCACGCATCTTCTCGAGGGCTCCCCACACGATCAGCCCCGCGCGATGCATCTTCTCGAGCTCGGCCGGCGATTTACAGATGACCATTCCGCCCTTCCGCGCGCTTTACGATCTCGCCGAGCGCACGGCTTACTTCGTCCATGTTCGCCGACGCATCCACCACATGGAGTACCCCTTGTCGGCGGTAATACTCTGTAAGCGGCTTCGTCGCCCGCTCGTACGCAGCCAGTCGCTGCTTCACGACTTCGGCCGTATCATCCACGCGCTGCACCAACTTGCCGCCATCGTGATCGCAAATCCCGTCCACTTTCGGCGGCAGATCGAATACGTTGTAAATCTCGCCGCCCACGCTGCAGGTCCGACGGCCGGTAAGGCGCCGCAGCAACTTGTCCCCGCCGACTGCCAAATCAACGACAACCGGCTTGCCGAACCCCGAACGCTCCAGAATCCGATCCAGGCCCTCGGCCTGCGGCAGCGTCCGCGGAAACCCGTCGAACAGACATCCCGCGGCACAATCAGGCTCTGCCAGCCGCTGTTCGATCATCTTCATCACCAGATCATCGGAGACCAGCTCGCCCCGCTGCATGATCGGTGCGACGATCTTGCCAAGCTCGGTGCCGCGACGGACCGCGTCGCGCAACATGTCGCCAGTCGACAGGTGCGGCACGCCCGAGCTCTTGGCAATCCGCATCGCCTGGGTGCCCTTGCCCGCTCCTGGCGGACCCAAGAAAATGAACGCCCGTTTGATGGCCATGGTCACCGTCGGGTGCGTGGTATCAACCGCGCCGGCTTCGTACGCGACCCTTGCGAACAAACCCTTCGTAATTCCGCATCACGAGCTGCGCTTCGAGCTGCTGTACGGTGTCCATGGCGACTCCCACCACGATCAGTAGCGAGGTGCCGCCGAAATAAAACTGCACCCCCAGGCCGTCCAGAACAAACCGCCACATGTGACTGTCGAACCAGTTTCCGCCCATCCACGCCGGCAAGTGCTGCAAATGAATTCCGGAAATCATCCATTCCGGCAGCAGGCACACGATCGCAAGATAAATGCCGCCGACCAGCGTGAGCCTCGACAGGATCCGGTTGATATACTCTGACGTGTTCCGCCCGGGACGAATTCCCGGCACGAAACCGCCGTTTTTCCTCATGTTGTCCGCAAGCTCCGTGGGATTGAAAATAATGCCCACGTAGAAGAAGGCGAAGAACACGATAAGGGTGACGTAGACAACCGTGTACAACGGCTCGCCCCAGCTGATCATCTTCCCGAAACTCTGAATGTGCGTCGACCGATTCCCGAAAATCAGAGCAAAGGTCTGCGGCGCAGTCAAAAGCGAACTCGCGAAAATCGGAGGAATCACGCCTCCGGAATTCACGCGCAGCGGCAAATAGGTCATCTGCCCGCCCATGACCTTGCGCCCCATCACCCGCTTGGCGTACTGCACCGGAATGCGACGCTGGCCGCCCTCGACAAAAACGATAAAAGCGACGACCGCTATCATCAACGCGAGCAAACCCAAGACGGCGATCGGCGTGAAGGAACCCCATTGCTCGGTCTTGATCTTGCCCCAGAGATCGGACACCGCCGGCGGAAGACCGACGACGATTCCCGTAAAAATGATCAGCGACATTCCATTGCCAATGCCTCGGTCGCTAATCTGCTCGCCAAGCCACATGATGAACGCCGATCCGGTCGTCAGCGTAAGCATCGTCATCAAAATAAACCGCACGCCGGGATGGTAGACCAGCGATTGCCCCTGCAGGCCCTGCGCCTCAAGCGTGCGCGCGATGGCAAACGACTGAAAGGCGCTGAGCACGATGGTCAGATAGCGCGTGTACTGCGTGATCTTGCGTCGGCCGAGTTCGCCCTCTTTCTGCAGGCGTTCGAGATACGGCCACACGACCACCAGCAGTTGCAGCACGATTGACGAGGTGATGTACGGCATGATGCCGAGAGCAAAAATCGTCAACCGGCGGAGATTCCCTCCGCTGAAAAGATTGAAAATCCCCAGCGCCGAACCCTGGTACTGCTTGAAGAGCTGTTCCAGGAGATCGGTATTGATTCCCGGAGTGGGAATGTAGCTGCCGAGGCGATACACCGCCAGCAATGCCAGAGCAAACAGGACGCGTTTGCGCAGGTCAGGCGTGCTGAAGATGTTTCGAAAGGCTTCGAGCAGCTTTTTCATTTCAAGACTTCGATCGTTCCCCCGGCTCGCGCGATTTTTTCCTCCGCCGACTTGCTGAAGGCGTGCGCGCGGACCGTCAAGGCAATCTTCAATTCGCCGTCACCCAGAATTTTAATGCGGTCGCGAACGGCGCGGACAATGCCGCGAGTGTTCAGCGTCTCGGGCGAGACCGTGTCGCCGGCGGCAAAAGTGTTGTTCAGGCTCTCGACGTTCACGACTGCGAACGATTTCGGAAACGGACTCGAAAATCCGCGCTTGGGCAGCCGCCGGTGGAGCGGCATCTGTCCGCCCTCAAATCCCGGACGGCGCGAATAGCCGCGGCGTGACTGCTGCCCTTTATTGCCCGCGCCCGCTGTCTTGCCGAGCTTGGAGCCCATGCCGCGACCTACGCGCACCTTTCGATGGCGCGAGCCGCGCGGCGGCTTCAGAGTGGATAGTGTCGGTGCCTTGGCCATCGCTCGCTAGCCCTCGATCCTTACCAAATGATGAACTTTCGCGATCATGCCGCGAACTTCGGGCGTATCCGGATGCTCGATCACCTGCTGCATCCGCCGGAAGCCCAGGCCGCGAATGGTCTGCCGCATGTCCCGCGGGCAGCCGATAAAGCTGACCACCCACTTAATCTTCAATGTCCCGGATTTCTTTTTCGTTGTCGCCATAAGCGTTCGGCCCTCTATCGGCCCTTCACCGAAGGATTCTAATCAAACTGGCTAGGACGCCGGTTCTTCCGTTCCTCTACCGCGCGATTCTGCTACGCGCGCTGCATCCTTTAAATGCAACAGGGCGTCGAAGGTTGCCTTGATCACGTTATGCGGATTCGACGTTCCCAGCGACTTGGTCAGCACGTTCTGAATTCCCGCAACCTCCATCACCGCGCGCACCGGACCGCCGGCGATCACGCCGGTGCCTTCTGGCGCGGGCTTCAGCAGAACCTGCCCCGAACCGTAGGACCCCAAAACCTGATGCGGGATCGTCGAACCCTTCAGGTTCAGCTTCACCATATTTTTCTTGGCCTGCTCAATCGCTTTGCGGATGGCCATGGGGACTTCGCGTGCCTTACCCATGCCAAAGCCCGCGTGGCCGCCCTGATCGCCCACCACGACCAGTGCCGAGAAGCTGAGGTTCTTGCCGCCCTTCACGACTTTCGTGACGCGGTTGATCGAGACGACCTGATCTTTCAGGTTGGCCTGGTTGGCTTGAACGATCCGGCGAACCGAAAGTGTATCCTTGAGCTCTTGTTTCGACATGGTTTTTCAGAACTGCAGGCCCGCCTCACGGGCAGCTTCAGCAAGCGCTTGCACGCGGCCGTGATACTGATAGCCACCGCGATCGAACACAACTTTTGCGACGCCCTTGGCTCGGGCGCGCTCGGCAATGGCCTTGCCGACAACTTTGGAAGCAGCAATGTTGCCGCCTCCCTTGATTGTGGCGCGCACTTCCTTGTCAAGCGAACTTGCGGAAACCAGGGTCCGACCTGAAACATCATCAATCACCTGCGCGCGGATATGGCGGCTCGAACGGTGCACGCACAGCCGCGGCCGCTCAGACGTGCCGGCAATCCTCTTGCGCATCCGCACATGGATCCGGCGGCGGTGCGCCTCGCGCGATAATCTTCGGACCGGAGCTGCCACGCTGGTTCTCCTTTTCCTGCCGCTCTAGGCGGCCGCCGTCTTGGCGCCGGCCTTGCCGGCCTTCTTCTTCAGGCGTTCGCCGGTAATGCGGACACCCTTCTGCTTGTACGGATCTGGCGGGCGCAGCCTGCGAAGGTTCGCCGCAACCTGGCCGACCTGATTCTTGTCCGCGCCGGTTACGGTCATGTGCGTCTGCTTCTCGACAGCGATCTGGATCCCTTCGGGAATCGGGAACTCGATTGGATGCGAGTAGCCCAGCAAAAGGACCACGTTCTTGCCTTTGACCTCGGCGCGATAGCCGACGCCGACGATATCAAGATCTTTCTTGAAACCCTGGGTGACACCGGTAACCGCATTGGCGACCAGCGCCCGGGCCAGTCCATGCAGCGCGCGATATTGCTCGGCTTCGCGCTTGGCGACCAGCGTGCCGTCCTTTTGCTCGAACGTGATTCCGTGCGGCACGCCGACGGTCATCTTTCCCTTCGGACCCTGCACATCGACCGATCCGTCCTTGATCTGGATCTTCACGCCGGACGGCAACGGAATTATCTTGTTTCCAATTCTCGACATGGCTCTATGAAAACCTCGTTTACCAGACTTCGCACAGAAGCTCGCCGCCAACGCCCTCTTTTCGCGCCGACTGGCCGGTCATCAACCCTCGTGGCGTGGACAGGATCGCAATCCCCATGCCGCCCACGACCGGACGAATTCCTGCCTTGCCGATGTAACGCCGCGAACCGGGCCGCGAAATGCGCTTCAAATCGGTGATCACGCTGTGGCGGTCCGGTGTGTACCTCAAAAAGACGCGCAGTGTTTTCTTGCCCTTCTCCTCCACAACTTTGAAATTCGCGAGGTAGCCTTCTTCTTTCAGGATTCGCGACAGTTCAATCTTCATCTTGGAGGAAGGCATCTCCACGCGAGGATGCTTGGCGAGCGCGCCGTTGCGAATTCGCGTCAGAAAATCAGCAATAGGATCGGTAGTCATTCTCTCTTCCTTACCAGCTGGCCTTCACAACGCCGGGTATTTCTCCCTTGAGCGCCAGGCCGCGGAAACAGATACGGCACATCTGGAACTTCCTGAGCGTGCCGCGCGCGCGCCCGCAGATCCGGCAGCGATTCCGCTGGCGAACCTTGAACTTCAGCTTGCGCTTCGTCTTCGCGATCTGACTGGTTCGAGCCATGCTCGTCGATTCTCCTTACGCCGCGCCCTGGGCTCGGAAGGGCACGCCCAAGAGCTTCAGCAGCTCGCGGCCCTCCTCATCACTGCGGGCCGTCGTTGTGATCGTGATGTTCATGCCTTTGATCTTGTCCACGCGCGTGTAATCAATTTCCGGGAACACCAGCTGGTCCTTCAAACCCAGGGTGTAGTTGCCGCGGCCGTCGAACGAATTCGGCGGCAGACCCTTGAAATCCCGCACGCGCGGGAAAACAATCGCCGAAAGCCTGTCCAGAAACTCGTACATGCGCTCGCCACGCAGAGTTACCATGCATCCGATGGGCATACCCTTGCGAATCTTGAAGTTCGCGATGGATTTCTTCGCTCGCGTGATCACCGGCTTTTGTCCGGCGATCTGACCGAGCTCGATTGCCGCCGTATCGAGCAGCTTTACGTTCTGGCTGGCTTCGCCGAGACCGATGTTCAGCGTTACTTTCGAAACGCGCGGCACAGCCATGGTGTTCTTGTACCCGAACCGCTTTGCCAGCGCGGGAACAGTTTCCGTGCGGTACTTTTCGTGCAGTCGGCTAGCCATCTCTGATTTGCCTCGACTCCTAGGTCTCAAATGTCGTGTTGCATCGCCGGCAGACGCGAACCTTCGTGCCGTCGGGTAGGGCGGTATGCCCCACGCGCGTGTGCTTCCCGCATCCGGGACAGATCAGCATCACGTTTGAAATATGGATCGGACCTTCTTTGTCGAGAATGCCACCGCGCACATTCTTCGACGGATTCGGTCGCGTGTGCTTCTTCATGATATTGGCGTGTTCAACCGTGACGCGGCGCTTCGCGCGGTTGACCGAAAGCACTTTACCGGTCTTGCCTTTGGATCGGCCCGCCATGACCTTCACCATGTCGCCGTGACGTACGCCCAAAATCTCGACTTTTTCGTTCGTCTGTCTCTTTGGCATCGTTACCACACTTCCGGAGCAAGCGAGACGATCTTGGTAAACTTCTTGTCCCGCAGCTCGCGTGCCACCGGCCCGAAGACGCGCGTTCCGATCGGTTCGTTCGCATCGTTAATCAGTACCGCTGCATTGTCGTCAAACCGGATGTAGGTCCCGTCTTTCCGTCGCTGCTCTTTTCTGGTGCGCACGACCACCGCCCGCACGACAACGCCCTTCTTCACCTGGCCGTCTGGCGTTGCTTCCTTTACCGCCGCCGTAATGACGTCTCCCAAGCCGGCCGTCAAACCCGCGTCCCCTCCCAACGGAAGGATGCATGTGATCTGGCGGGCGCCCGAATTATCGGCCACCGTCAGCCATGTCCTCATCTGAACCATGTTCGTGCTCCCTTAACCTGTGCTGCGGGCTCAGCCCACGCGAGTTGAGCGCTGCAAAACTTCCTTAAGTCTCCACCGCTTCAACTTCGAAAGCGGGCGGGTGGAAACAATCCGTACCGTGTCTCCGACGCGCGCCTCGCCGGTTTCGTCATGCGCGTAGTACTTTTTCGCCGACCGGACGACGCGGTGATACAGCGGGTGCTGCGTTGCGCGCCGTACCTTGACGACGATGGTCTTCTGCATTTTCGAGCTGGTCACCACACCCACCAGCTCCTGTCTGGTTCCGCGTTGCTGGGCGCTTTCCGGAGCCGCCTGTGTTTCGTTTGCCATTAAGCCTTCCTCAATTCAATTGCGCGCAGAAGCGTCTTCACCCGCGCGAGATCCTTTCGCGCTTCTCGCATTTTCTTCAGCCCTTCGGCCTGACCGGCTGAAATCTGAAAGCGCAAGCGAAAAACCTGTTCAGCAAGCTCGCGCTGCTGCAGCTCGAGCTCGCTTGCGTTCATCTCCCGAAACTTCTCGACTCTGCGGGCCATTACAGTTCCTCCGCACGGGTCACGAACTTGGTTCTGATCGGAAGCTTGTTGGCCGCAAGCTCCATGGCTTCGGTCGCCGCCGCCAGGTCCACGCCCGCCATTTCAAACATAATACGTCCCGGTTTCACGACCGCCACCCAGTGTTCCGGTGGACCTTTGCCCTTGCCCATGCGCGTTTCGGCCGGTTTCTTGGTAAACGGCTTGTCCGGAAAAATGCGAATCCAGAGTTTTCCGCCGCGCTTGATAAAACGCGTGATCGCGACGCGCGACGCTTCGATTTGGCGGTCGGTGATCCAGGCCGGCTCCATGGCCTTGAGTCCGTAGTCGCCGAACGCCAGCGCGCCGCCGCGCCACGCCTTTCCGGTGCGCCGGCCGCGCTGCTGCTTGCGGTACTTCACCTTCTTCGGCATCAACATAATGGTCGGCCCGTTTCCTTAGACTTCCACGCTTGACGCAGCCTTCGCGCGTTGCGGCACTTTTTCACCCTGATAGACCCAGCACTTCACGCCAATCAAGCCATAGGTTGTGTGCGCCTCGGCTGTTCCGAAATCGATATCCGCGCGCAGCGTTTGCAATGGCAATCGTCCCTGCAGATACCACTCTTTGCGCGCGATTTCTGCGCCGTTCAGGCGTCCGGCGACGCGCACCTTGATTCCCTTGCACCCGAAACGCAAGGCCGAATCAACCGCCTTGCGCATGGCACGTCGAAACGCAACGCGCTTTTCAAGCTGTAGCGCAATGGATTCGGCAACCAGCGTGGCATCGAGCTCAGGACGATGCACTTCCTGAATGTCGATGTGAACTTCGCGCTTGGTGCGTTTCTGAACCTCGCCCTTGAGCTTGTCGATTTCCGAGCCCTTCCGCCCGATGATGATTCCCGGTCGGGCGGTATAGATCCGGACCACGAGCTTGTTGGCGGCGCGTTCGATATCAATCCCACTGATACCAGCCGACCGCAGCCGGTCCTTCAGTTGCTTGCGCAGGGCCACGTCTTCATGCAACAGGTCGGCATAGTCTTTCTTGGCGAACCAGCGCGATTTCCAGCCCTTGTTGTAGCCCAGCCGAAACCCGTACGGATGTGTTTTCTGCCCCAAAACTCCCTCCTACTTCTTCTGCGCTTCCTTCGCGCGCTTCTCGATTGCCTTGCGAGCCTTCCGCACGGCCCCCTTGACGCCCTTTGACGCTGCCGCTTCGGCCGCAGCCGCCGCAGCCCGGTCGGCCGCCGCGCGGTGATGCTCGGCTACCTGCACAACGATATGGCTGGTTCGCTTCTGGTAACGGAACCCGCGGCCCATTGGCGCCGGCCGCATCCGCTTCCATCGCGGTCCCTCGTTCACACAACAGCTGGTGACGAACAGAGCATCGACGTCAAGCGACGCGCCGGCATCGTCGGCCTTTCGCTCGGCGTTGGCGATCGCGCTGCGCAGCGTCTTTTCGATTTCCTTCGCCACGCGCTTCTTGGTGAAGCGTAAGGTCTGCAACGCATCTTCGGCGCGCTGACCGCGAATCAGGTCAATGACCAGTCGCGCCTTCTGCGGAGAAACACGTACGAAACGCGTGTTCGCGAATCCTTCGATCTGACCCTGTACTTCCGTAGCCGTCGCCATGGTCGGTTGCCTAACCTATCCCTTTCCGCCAGAACCCGCACCGCCCGGACCTGCGGGCGCGCCCGCCGGAGCCGCTGCCGCCGCGGCCCTCTCGAGCGCAACCTTCACGCCGTGGCCTTTGAAACTGCGCGTTGGAGAAAATTCCCCGAGCTTGTGTCCCACCATCTGCTCGGTGATATACACGGGAATGAATTTCCTGCCATTGTGGACTGCGATCGTATGACCCACCATGTCAGGCAGAATCGTTGACCGGCGCGACCAGGTCTTCACAACCTTCTTTTCATTCCGCGTATTCATCGCTGTCACCTTTTCCTGCAGGTGGCCATCGATGAAGGGACCCTTTTTAAGTGAGCGCGGCATCGGTCTGTTTATTCCTCCATCCGGCGCAGCTTCACCCACTGCGCACGGCGAAGCTTGCGGAATCCTCGCACGGGACCGGAAACGCGATGCGATTTCGGACAGAACGGGCACACAAACCGCGTCCCCTGTGCATTGGGGATGGTTTCCACGATCACAGCCCAGCCCGGCCGGCAAATGCGATACAAAACCTGAGGGGGCGGTCCGAGTTTTGATACCGCCTTGACCGCCGGCTTCGTAGCCGATTTTGCGACCACTTTTGCGGCCGGCTTCACGGCGCGCCGCCGCAGGCCCTTCTGCGCCTGCGTCGTACGCCGAGATGTCCGCCGAGATGTCCTTGTAGCTGTCATAAGGGTGCTCTCAATTACCCGCCGCGTCGGGTTCATTTTTAAAACTCCCATCCATCCTGCGAACGACCCATCAGGTTGAGCGACTTGAGTTGCATCTAGGGCTTACGCCGTTCGACGATCATCCGGTCGCTCTTCCGCTTCTTGCGCGTCTTTGCTCCCAGGGTCGGAAAACCCCATGGGGTTTGCGGGTGATTGCCCTTCACGCGGCCTTCTCCGCCGCCGTGCGGGTGATCCACCGGGTTCATCGCCACGCCGCGCACCGTAGGACGCTTGCCGTGCCATCGCGTGCGGCCGGCCTTACCGTACGTGACATTTTCGTGATCCAGATTTCCCAGCTGACCCACCGTAGCCATGCAATCCACGCTGAATTTCCTGACTTCCCCGGATGGCAGCTTGACCAGCGCAAAATCGCCTTCCTTGCTCAGAAGCTGGGCAGCTCCGCCGGCTGCGCGGACCACTTGCGCTCCCTTGCCAGGAAAAAGTTCAAGGTTGTGAACCATCGTGCCGGGCGGAATGTGGCGGATGGTCAAAGCGTTCCCCGGCAGGATGTCCGCGCCCTCGCCGTTCTGCACCGTCATTCCAACTTCCAGCCCTATCGGCTGCAGAATGTAGCGTTTCTCGCCGTCTGCGTAGTGCAACAGCGCGATGCGCGCCGAACGGTTCGGGTCATATTCGATCGAGGCCACCTTGGCCGGAATTCCGGTCTTCTCGCGCCGAAAATCTATCGATCGGAACCGCCGCGCGTGGCCGCCGCCGCGATGCCAGGAAGTGACTTCTCCGTGGGAGTTGCGGCCGCCGGTGCGCTTTTTTGACTCCGTCAAAGACTTCTCCGGCGTTTCCTTGGTGATCTCGCTCTTGTCGAGCATCGTCAGGAACCGTCGCGACGGTGTGTAAGGTCTGAATGTTTTTAGAGCCATCGTTTCCTCTTGCCTTCGATCGGACGCCGCCGCCCATCGCCTCGCTTAACCTACAAATTCTCGGCGTACTCGATCATTTTTTCGCCCGGTGCGAGCTTTACGTATGCTTTTTTCCAGTCGCTCCGGAAACCCTCGGCGCGTCCCCGGCGGCGAAACTTGCCGTGGTAAATCGC
>Ga0209624_10001942_pt1 | contig 15680 bp, 12 predicted proteins | sample JacPinW_OM2H0_O1_FD_188565 | JGI IMG/M metagenome (GOLD analysis project Ga0209624, IMG submission 188565) | Forest soil microbial communities from Algoma, Ontario, Canada - Jack Pine, Ontario site 1_JW_OM2H0_O1 (SPAdes) (version 2) | ecosystem: Environmental > Terrestrial > Soil > Boreal...
GGCCGCCGACGCCGCCGCCGGGGTCCACCCAGTCCCCTCACAACTCGTGAAGAGCTACCGAGTGATTTCATTCGCCGCGGGAACCAAGCCCGGGGTGCGCGTCGAGATTCAGCTGAAGCAGGGAGTCGAGCCGCGCCTGGAGCGGAAGGGAAGCCAAAATCTCACTCTGCTGGTGTCGCCGGCTGATGAGGGCGGCGCACCTGTCCCGTCTGCGCCTCCGCCGGCCCCTCTGTCACCGACTCGCACGGTCGAAAAACCCCCTGACGCGAAGAACGTAGTTGCGCCCTCGGGATCGATCGAGCAGGTGCATCTTGCCCAGGATGGCGGCGCAGCGGAAATTACCATCACGGGCTCGGGCCCGCTAAAATTTCACGCGCTTCACCTCCAGGATCCGGACCGTCTGGTCCTGGACTTTGCGGGCTCGCACCTGAACACCACCGAAAACCACATCGCGAGCACCTTCGAACCGGTACACGCAATTCGGCTGGGTCAGTTCACGCCGGAAACCACCCGGCTCGTGATCGATCTGAGCGAACCTGCGCGCTACGGCATCACGGCGAAGGGAAACACCGTTACGGTCACTCTCAGTCCGCGCCCGTAACTTGCTCGGTCAGGATCTGGGGGAAAATAAAACGCCGGCCACGGTCGTGCCGCCGAGAAATACGGACGCCAGGTCCTGATGCCAAATGGCTCTGGACAATCAAGGGGGAGAGGTGGTAAAAAGTCTCCCCCGGCCCTGTGACGTTGTTCTGAGGAGACGCCCGTGACTTCAGCATTGGTCCTGATCAGGAAGACGAAACGAGTGGTGGGGCCGCGTCTCGCCGTCTGTTTTATCCATCTGCTTGCTCTCGAGCTGGTATTGTTCACAGCCCCTGCAGGCGCAGGCACGGCCGCTGGAGCACAGGACAGGCAACCGCTGGGTTCATTGAACAGTGTCGGGCAAGTCTACGTAAGTAACGCCGTGGCGCCGACCCAATCAACGGTTTTCACCGGCGACACCGTCCGCACCGACGACATGGCCACGGCGACATTTACGATCAGCGGGAAGGGCTCCTACGCGATTGCTCCCAAGAGCCAGCTTGTGTTCACCGGCAGCCAGCAGTTTTTGGCCGAACTGAAAGCCGGAACCGTGGTAATGAGTTCTTTGAACGGGCCCGCGGGTATCAACTTGCGCGCCGGAAATTTCGTGGTGGTGGCAGTCGCTCAGGGAGACCAATCCACTGCGAAGATTGACAGTGCGACCGATGGTTCGTTCCTGGTGACCGCTACAGAAGGAAGCGTAGGTGTCGTGCCGCTGGAAGGCCCCCCCAACGGAGTTTTCCTGCAGCCGGGTCAGTCGGTGACCATTTCCGCGCAAGGGGAACTGTCGGCCCCGACAACCGGTGCTTTGATCAACACCGAGCCCAACAACACCCCTGTGCCTCAAGCTCAGTCGTCAGGCAACAGTCACACGGGCTGGATTATTCTGGGTGTGGCAGCCGGAGGAGCCGGAATCGCCGGAGCCGTACTGGCTTCCCACAAGAGCTCGCCGGCTGTTAGCCCATCCTCGCTATAAAGTCCGGCGGCTGCAGTCCGGGCCGCCTCGGGCAGTTTGCGCGAAAGTTCTCGGTCCCCCCTCAGATAGCCTGCGCCTTCATTTCATGCAATGGCTCTCTGCGGATAGCTAGCTCGCCCGGCAGGCCGGAAGCTAGTTTGGCTGGGTTGACTGGCCGTTCAGCTTGAAGGTTATGGTGATGTCCTCTTCGGCCTCGACCGGCTGACCGCCGACCGAGCTCGGCGTGAAGCGCCACTGCTTGACTGCGCCTTCAGCCGCCGGCGCGAGCAAAGCCGGGCCGCTTCGTGTTTCGACGCTCTCGATGGTTCCGTCCCGGCCGATCACGGCATGCAGCTTGACGCTACCTTCTACCTGCTGGGTCTTCGCGTCTTCAGGGTAAGCAGGATCAACGCGGGATAGCAATTGACCGATCTGCAGGGCCATGCTTTTTTGCGACATCTGGGTCTTGAGCCCGGCCGGCACTCGGATGGAAGGATAGGGGCCGAAACTGACGGAAACCGAACTCTTCGGGACTTGCGGAATTTCAACAGGCTTCGCAGGCGGCGGACTCACCGGCTCGGTCGTGCCTGCCACTTGGGCGCCCGCCGGCTGATTCACACTTGCGCTCGGAGAAGCTCCAGTGCCTGTCTGCTGAACCGGTGGAGCGGCGCTCGCAGCTGCCGGAGACGGCGCACTCTCGGAAGCGTGAGGGGCAACATTGGTTTGAGAGCTCACAGAGCCACTCGGTGCGGTATGCGTTTGCGGGCTCAGGACCAGCGCGGAAGTTCGGCGAGCGTCTGCGCCCCTGCTCAGATCTTTCGGCGCAGAACTCACATGATCAGGGACCGAGGCGACAGGAGTCGCAGGGGATGATGGGGTCACTTGAGCCGTTTCACCCGTGTCAGGCCCGGTTGTTGCAACCGGTGGAAGCCTTCTGTTGATCGAACCAGGGCCCGCGGTAAACCAGCCAGCAAAAAACGCACCCAGAAACATTACGACCGCAAGGACTGCCCAGGGACCCCACTTGAGAAGAAATCGTTTCCTGCCGTCGTCGGTCTCAGCGCGGGTGTAATGGCCGATTCCGTCCCAGACGGTCGGGCGTAGCTCGGTTGGAGCAGACGCTGCGGCCCATTTCCTGGTGCTCGCGGCTGTGGACGCTGGGCTCGGTTGAGACATCAACAGTTGTGCGTCCTTTTGGATGACCCGGCGGGATTTTGCAGTCTGGGTAGACAGGCTTGGGGCAACGCCGATAATCGGCATCTCCAGACGCCGCCAAGCCCTCTCGCGAGATGCGGCTTCATCCAGCCGGGAGCCGGAAGCCGAGATGTCGGAGGAAACCCAATTCTTGATTCGACGGCGGGCATTTTCCGAGAGGTTCACAAACCGCAGGCCGGCTTCTTTTTTCGAATCGCTGATCCGCGCAATCTCACCGCTGGCTTCGAGCCAATCGTTTGATCCCGGCAATTGAAACCGCATCTGCGTCGGGACACCCGGGTACAAAGGCGCGGCCGAAGTCAGGGCGATTCCGCCTTCACCGATATTCAAAATGACCCCGCCGTTGTTCTCACCGAGGTCGACATAGGCAAGTGAAGGGACAGGTCTGCGCGCGTGGGTGCGGCGATCAAGATCTTCCAGGGGCTCTCCCGACTGTTCAAGGTCGTCGGACGCGAACTCTTCATCACCGAGCAGGCGGCGTCCGGTGAGTGCTGCTGCCCGGCGCAATCGCGGATCGGTCCCGGCGACAGGTACGGGGCCCTGAGCCTGCTCGCGCTCAACTGGCTCAGGTGTGAACTCGACAGTCCGGCTGGTTGCCAGCCGAGCGGGCCATGAGCCCGCAGTTTCCTCGTCCTCGGCAGCAGCGGTTTCTTGTAGGGGCATCCCGGCAGACTCTGATGAAACCCAGTCCTTGATTCGAATGCGGGCATCCTCGGAGAGGTTTACAAACCGCATCCCGGCTTCTTTTTTCGAATCGCTGATCCGTGCGACCTCGCCGCTTGCCTCCAGCCAATCACTCGATCCAGGCAATTGAAATCGCATCCGTGACGGCCGATCGGTTTGCAGAGGCGCAACCAGAGTTACGGCGAGTCCGCCTTCACCCAGATTCAGGATGATCCCGCCGTTGTTTTCTCCCAGGTCAACATAGGCAAGTGACGGAACAGGCTGGCGGACCCAGAGTCTGCGATCAACGATCGTGAGGGGAGATTCAGCGCCTTGTGGGGTGTTGGACATGCATTCTGCTTAGCCAGGGACAAGTTCACACGAGGTGACGTCTGGGGCCGACAAGGGCCCGCTTAAATGGTGTGCACTTGGCTTGAGATCGTGCCCCTCCAGGAAACCATCGGCCACGCAGTCGATGCGGCCCGAACCGGCGCGCGCAGGACTATCACTCTACCACCAGTCGGGGCGAAGACTTACTGTTGCAGCTCCTTCGCGGCGATTTTCCCGTGACCGTAGCCGTAACCGTCAGCCTGGTAGTAATGCGAGCTATTCAGGTTGGACTCGTCTATGGCGTTCAGCACTACTCCGACCAGATTTCGTCCGTGCAGTTCCTGGCAAGCCCGTTGCGCGACGTGTGTCGGTGTTGAACCCGCCCGCACCACCAGGACAATGCCATCGCAAAGAGTAGCCAGAATGCTCGAGTCTGCCACGGGCACGCAAGGGGGTGAATCCATAATCACCCAGTCAAACACCGGCGCCACATGATCGAGCAGCTTTTTCAGCCGGCCGTTTGAAAGCAATTCACTCGGGTTGGTAATGTCGCTTCCCGCAGGAATGAAACAGAGATTGCCTTCCTGGCCGTGCTGAATAATGGACATTTCATCGGCCTTGCCCTGCAGATAGTCAGACAAACCAGGGCCTGAGGGCGCGCCAAGCGGCAGATGCAGCCGCGCGCAGCGCAGGTCGGCGTCAATGATCAGAGCGCGGCGGTCCGGCTGATGCACGATCGCTTGCGCCAGGTTATTGGTTACAAACGTCTTCCCCTCGCCTGCAAGCGCGCTGGTAACCAGGATGGTTCGAAGCGACTGGTTGCTGCGAAGCTGATACAGACGCGTCCGCAGGGTGCGGAACTGCTCGGCAGCGTGCGGGCTCAGATGCGTGTTGAAGAAAACGTTGACGTTCGGGTCCAGGTGCCAGGTCGGGTGCGCGCATCGTGCCTTCAAGTCTTCAAACCGCAGATAGCCGGCCGACACGGCGGCCTGCGAGCCGTTTCCCGCAGCAAGATCAGAGAGCACGGCCGGTGCTGCGCTCGGCGTCCAGTTGTTGACCGCGGGCGGCGCTTCCGGCGGCGGGGCGCCATTATCCGCCGCGGGCATATTTGCCCGCTCCTGAGTAGCCTTTTTGAGTGCTTCGTGTATGCGGCTCATGATTTCCTTTCTCGGGTCGGCACGGCATTGATGTGGCGCAAACGCCCGAGTAACTCGTCCATGTTGTTCAGCACCGATTGCGTGTTGGCGTCCCGCTCTCCTGAGGAGAGACCAAGCGAAGCGGTCGGAGCCATTTCATCGAGATTGAACTCCCGTGCGACGTCCTCAACCAGGCGGGCCGGGATGGGGCGCAGGCTGTCCACATAGGCGTTGATCATGGAATGCTCGCACAGCAGATTCACGACACGAGGGATGCCGCGCGAATACAGGTGCACGGTTTCGATCGCTTCCTTGGAAAAGACCGGTTCGCCGTTGACGCCGGCAATGCGCAGGCGTTCGGCAACATAGCCGAAGGTCTCTTCTATCGTGAGCGCTTTGGTGCGGCAGGAGATGGTGATGCGCTGGCGCACCTGTCGCAACTGGGGCCGTTTCAGCTTCTCTTCCAGCTCCGGCTGTCCGGTCAGCACGATCTGCAGCAGTTTCTCGGTCGCGGTCTCCAGATTGGTCAAAAGCCTGATCTCTTCCAGCACGTCGTCAGAGAGGTTCTGCGCCTCGTCGATGATCAGTACGGCTGTTTCTCCGGCGCGATAACGCTCGAGCAACCACTGGTTGAGCGCGAGCAGAATGTGGCTTTTCTCCCGCGATTCGCAGGGAATGTCGAAGTCCGCCATCATGAAATCAAACAGATGGTTCACTTCCAGACGCGAGTTGAAGATGTAGGCGGTTGCGACCCTCTGACCGCGCAACCAGTCGAGCAGGCGGTTCAGCAGGGTCGTCTTGCCCGTGCCGACCTCGCCCGTCAGGAGAATAAAACCCTTCCGGTTCTGAATGCCGTACATCAGACCGGCCAGCGCTTCCTGAATCTGCGCGGTCATGAACAGATAGCGCGGATCCGGATTAACGTTAAATGGGCTCTCTCGCAAACCAAAGAATCGCTGGTACATGTTTTATTCTCAGGCTCCCGTGCTGATTCCCAGACCGGTACTGGCGAGTGGGTTCACCGCTGATTTATTGGGCTTCCTGTTCGCAATCGGATTGATCGCAGGCAGCATGGCAAGCACGGGCAACCGCAGACCGACCTCGACGTCTCTTTCGGTCCTGAGCGAGGTGTCCTGCATCTCGCGCAGGAAAGTTAGCCCTAGACCCACTGCCAGTCCGCCAACCAGGCCGCCCAGTGCGAACAGGGGACGATTGGGAAACGAAGGCGAGTCCGGCAAATTCGCGGGATCCAGCACGGTGAACTGTTCGGTCTGGCTCTCCTTGCTCAGCTCGCCCGACATGGCGGACTCACTGCGCTTTTTCAGCAGGTCATTATAGGAATCCTGTGCCGTCTGATAGCCGCGGACCAGTTCCTTATACTGCTGCTCAACCGCAGGGCTGCCCTGCACACGGCCCTGATACATTGCAATCTGACTCTTGATCTGCTCTTGTTCCCGGGTCTTTTCTGCGATTCCCGCTTCCGCCGCGTGGATCTGGGTTCGCCACTGGATGATTTGAGCGGGCTCCGCCGCGGGCTTCCCGGTCTTGGGCACATCCGGAACGGGTTGTCTGGTGTCGTTGGCCTCTGCGACTCTTTTTTCCAGCCGGGCGACGTCGCTCTTGGCTTTGATCACATCGGGATAATCTTCGGTATAGCGCAACTCGAGGCTTGCCAGCTGGGCCCGCATCGCGGCAAGCTGCTGCTCAAGCGAATCCGGATCACGCCCGCTCTGAGTTGCCTGCCAGGTGGCGAGCTGCTGCGTCAACATGGACTGCGCGAAGGCTTTGTCCTGCTGCGCGCGCGCCAGCGCCTGGTTTGCGGCATCCAGCTGCGAAGTCAAACCGGTCAGAACATTCAGGTTCATCGTTTCGTCATCGGGAAGCGACCCGAGGTGAACGCTCTTGAACGCTGCGAGCTTTGCATCCTGCGCATCCAGGTCGGCTTTCGCCTGAACCAGCTGTGTTGAGAGAAAGTCCGTGGTTTCCTGCGCGTGTTGCTGCTGAAGCCGAACGTTCTCCTGAATGAACATGCTGGTCACGGCCGTGCACACCTCCTGGGCGGTGCGCGGGTCGGCCCAGGACACACCGACAAAGAACCCGGGCAGGAACCTGTCGCCGGTTTCAATGGTAGGCCGCACGGCGGTTACGTCGATCGACTTCTGCAGTTTGTCAATCAGGTCATCCATGGACACTTTATTCGGGTTGCCGGAGTCGGCGATCAATTTTTGAGCGATCGGCTCCAAGCGCGCGCGGCTCAGGATCTGCTGCTCCATGCTGCCAAGCCGCTGACCGATACTTGTCATATCGACCTGGGGCACAAAAGATTCAGGCACATTGGGCGGTTCAATGAGCACCAGGGTCTGCGACTTATAACGGACCGGAAGAAAGCGGGAGACACCGTAGGCGAGCGGCGGCCCGATCAGGGCACAAATCATTATCATGACCCACCGCCGTCGAACCATGGCCATGTAATCTGCAGGGGTCAATTCGCGCTGTCTTTTGTCGTCCATCGCTGTCTCGTCTCCCGTCGACCGTCGCTTGAAAATCCTTGCTAGAACAAGAGCGGCCGGTCGTGCCAGCCAACTCCGACTGCAACCAGGTTCGTTATGGTGCTGACGGCGCAGGGCGGCACGGTGCACACCGCAGTGTGAGGAACCTGGTACTGCATGGAATAGGAAACGGTCAGGCCCAGAGTCCGCCCGATCGGGTGGCTCAGACTCGCCGTGGCATACCAGTTATCGTAGGATTGACTCGTAAACGTGGTCGCTCCCTCGAGTACTCCAGAGTTCCGGGCAAACCCGCCGCCGATGCCGCTGCTAAACGTCCGCGAATTCTGCCGCGTGAACGTTGCACTTACTGTATCCCCAATTGAGCCCGCCAGAACGCCGGATCCGTTGTTTGCTCCGCGATAGTAAGCAACGGCGAAGGCGTCCCGCTTGGCCGTCCAGGTCAGAGCCGTGTTCATCGACCAGTTCAGCTGCGTTACGGAAGTGACCGGGCCCGTTACGCCACTGACGGTGATCGGAAAGGTTGAAATGATGTACTGCGGCCCCGCTGCGATCTGAAATGAGAGCCTCCCGGTGACAACCCGTCCATAGGAAAACTCCGCCGTATGAGTGGTGAACGATTGATCGGAGTTGCTGTAGTTGTATTCGCTGAACGTATAGAGCAAAGCGACCGAATCCTTGCGGGTCACCAGGTAGTTGTAGCCGATGCGGGCGTGCGGATCGTTCGAGTTCAGCAGATCGCTGCTAAAATAGTGCAGCACACCATAACCGCCTATAAGCGTGAGCGATGTGCGAGCCGACAGAAGGACGTCGAATTCCGTCACAAACGAGTTCTCCAGCGTCTGGCCCGTTCCAGTCAATATCGTCTCCCCCTGCCCGAATTCCGACCCAAGTCCTGAGGTACTGCCGGTTCCAACCAGCCCACCGAGCCCGCCGAACCCAAACGACGATCCCGGCAAATAGTCGAACTGGTCAAAGAAAGACAGCACCGCGCGATGAAACGTGAACTTATCGCCGATACCCAAGGTTTGCACGATTCCGTTGCCCACGCCGGCGTCGCTTGAAAATGTTCCTCCACCGGTGTAGCTCAGCCTCAGATCGGAGATACCTGAGATCCGATGGATGTCTACGCGGCCTGACACAGCCGCCCCGCCGGTCCAGGCACTGCCTCCTCCAACTTCGCCGGCGTTTGACTCCAGGGTCCCGTACACGTTGAACTGAGGCTGCCAGTAGCTGCGTGTCGGCAGCAGCATGGGTGAAAGATCCTGCGCCCCGGAAAGCGGACGAGTATCCGGTGTGCCCTGAGTGTCGGTATCTTGATCACCAGCCTGCGAGGCCAGGGGCGAATGATAGGCCGGAATCGGCCCACCATTCTGGTCCGGCGGTGGTTGTTGCTGCTGACCGGGCGTCTGCTGCTGATCCGGGGCCTGTTGTTGCTGGTCTGGCTGCTGTTGCTGCTGGGCTCGGGCCGCAGGCACGCCTAGAGCAACCACGCACAAGGCCACCCAAAATGTGTTCGACAACTTCCGCATCATTCCCCCTATGGCACAACGATCGTGTCGCCGGCCTTCAGCACTAAGTTCTCGTCGGTCCGCTTTCCGTCAACGACCGCCTTGTAATCAAACGGATACTTTGTCTGCTTCCCGTTTTCCGTGCGGAACATATAGATCTTTTTCCGGTTGGCAAATTGCGTAAAACCGCCCGCACTCGACAGCGCCTGCAACAGCGTCATACCCGGCAACAGCGGATACGCTCCGGTACGCGTAACTTCACCGAGGATGTAGACGCGCTGGCTGTTGATTTGAGTGACGATGACAGTGACCTGCGGATCGGTCACAAATCTCTTCAGGCTTGTGGTGATCTGCGCAGCCAACTGGTTGGGCGTCAGCCCGGCGGCCCGTACGTCATTGAGAAGCGGCATCGAAATCTTCCCGTCAGGACGCACAGGAATCGTGCGGGTCAATTCGGCTTCTTTCCAGACGCTGATATCGAGCATGTCTTGTGGACCGATAACGTAGTTCGGGTCCTGGGGGGTTACAGGTTTGACGGCCGGGTCCGTCCCGGTCGCCGCAGCCGGATCCTGCGCGGCCGTCGTGTGTGCTTGCGTGGCAAAGGTGGTCACCAGCAGCAGAGCCACCAAAGAGAACTTGCATCGTCCAAACATCGATTTCTCCCGTCTTACTGATTCACTTCCGAATCTTCGAATCCGATTTGCTTCAGCTTGTAGAGCAACGATTTGTAGCTGATCTGTAATTCCTGAGCGGCGCGCTTGCGGTTCCATCGCGTCCGCGCCAGGGCTTGCATGATCATTTCCCGCTCGGCCTCGCGTGAAGCGGCCCGTGCCGCGGCCTTCAGTGAATAGCTGCGTACCGGCGTTGCCGGCGTTCTTTTTCTTTCCGAGATCGGAATACCCAGCTCGGCCACCGCCAGGCGCTCGTCGCCCAGCGCTACGATTTCCTTCACCACATTTTCCAGTTCGCGGATGTTTCCCGGCCAAGCATGATCCAGGAAGATTTGCAGCGTCTGCGGACTCAAAGACGGCCGCGACCGGCCAAACTGTGCGGCATGCTTGTTCAGGAAGAATTCAACCAGCAGCGGAATGTCCTCCTTGCGGTCCCGCAAGGGAGGCAGCCGCAAGCAGACTCCGCTGATCCGGTAATACAGTTCGCTGCGAAAACGTCCGGCGCGCATCTCTTCATCCAGATTCCGATTCGTGGTCGAAATCAAACGCGCCCGCAACTCACCGCGCCGTGCTCCCAGGTCTCCGTCGGGCAGAGCGCCCAGAAGATTTCGCTGGCAGGCCGCATCGAGCTCACCGATTTCATCAAAACATACGGTGCCGGGTCCGCTCTTTGGACCGTCGCCCGGCTCGTTTGGATTCAGCTTCAATTCCGAGAAAAAAGTTGTGGGATTCACCGAAGCGCAAGAGACGCGCACAAAGGGTCTATCGGCATGTTGTGAAAGCCGATGAACTCGATTGGCGAACAGTTCCTTGCCCGTCCCGCTTTCGCCAACAAGAAGGACCGGCAAGTTCGTCGGCGCAATCTCGCCAATGACACTCTCCAGGTCCCGGATAGCCGGACTCAGGCCGGCAACCCAGTTCGTGTCTTCCTTGCCCATTTCTCGATGCGCCGTCTCAATCGTCATAAGGTCCTGTAAGTCAGCACAACCGTCTCGTATTCCTTTTCGGGTTATGATCCCTGGCCTTAGCGGATTCAAAAGCACGGCTGTTGCCAACGGTCAACCCCCTCAAAAATGCCCCCGGTGAGCCATTACGGGTTCTATTTACAATGACTTACAGGAGCTCCGCCACGCGGATTTCCGTGGATTCGGGCTCCAAAAAGTCCCGGGGAACTTCCACCAAAGGGCAATAAATTCGCCTTCTGTGGCCGCTTCCTGCGAAAACCAGGACCTGCCTGCCCCCTCCAAGTCCCATTGCTGGGTTTCAGATGCCGTCAATCCCAGAAAGTGAGCAATTGTGTGTGATGCGACGCCCAAGAGAGGAAAAACTCTTCCACTCACAGGGCGAGCTCCCACTGTCGACCGCGAGTGCTTTCGCGCAACTCCGGCTCGCCTAAACGTGCACCAGATCTCGCCTAACGTATTTTATATGAACAGATTATGGGACCGCAAGCTTGGCTCGTTGCCGGAAACCCAATCGAAGACGAGGTCACCCGGTAGGTCGCACCTCACGCGATTTTGCGCGCTGCGTTGGGAGCAACGTCGACACAGGGCCAGTGCGGCCTCTGGCAGTGCAGATGATCCAGGGAATGGCCACGGGGCCGCCGCCTGCAAGAAGGATCGAGCTTTGATCGCGGGCCATCTAGGGTATCGAGCGGCGACGCCCGGAATCTTTCCGGAAAAAATCGCAAGACGTCTATCGAGGCAGCTCGAAGGGGCCCGCTTGATTTTTCTTTCTCCCAGGAATCTAATGGAGCGACGGGTCGAAGTTCCTTTATAATCGACGGTTTGAAGCATCCGAAAGGCCGCATCTACCTATGTTAAGAAGCATTCAGCAGCGGGACCTGGATCGAAACCGGTGGATCAAGATCACCATGGGCGTCATCCTTGGGCTGATCATCGTCAGCATGGTGATCACGCTGATTCCGGGCTTGATGAACGGCACGACCGGCGGAGCCGCTCCCGACGCGATCGCCTCGGTCGGCGGACAGAACATCACGGTCGTCGACTTCCAGCAGGAATTCCAGCAGGCGACGCGCAATCAGGCGGTCCCTCCCATGCTCCGGGCCGCGTACTCGAAGCAGGTTCTGGATCAGATGATTTTTCAGCGCGCGCTTGAATTTGAAGCAGACCGCCTCGGGATGCGCGTTACACCGGAAGAGCAGACCGAACGCATCAAGGAACTGCTGCCCACCGCCTGGTCCGGCAGCACCTGGCTAAAGGATCGTTATCCGAATGAGGTTCAGACCAAGTATGGGATGACGGTTGAGCAGTTTGAGGACCTGCTCCGCGACGACATGCTGAGTGAAAAGTTCCACGAAATGGTCACCGATGGTATCACCGTCACCCCGCAGGAAATCGTACAAGAGTTTCTCTGGCGAAACGAGAAGGTGAAGATCGACTTTGTCTTCATCAAACCAGCGGACCTGGCCTCTTCGATCCATCCAAGCGACGCCGATCTTGCCGCGTGGTTTGCGAAAAACTCCTCTGCCTACCAGGTTCCCGAGCGGCGCTCGGCGCGCTACGCCTTGCTTGATCTCTCAAAGCTCCGGGCCGCGACCCAGGTCAGCGATGACAGCCTGCGCGCCTACTACAACGAGCACATCGACGACTACAAAGTTGAAAATCGCGCCCACGTCGAGCACATCCTGTTCAAAACCATCGGCAAGACCGACGCCGAAATCGCCGAGATTCACCAGAAGGCCCAAGACGTTCTGAAACAGGCCAAGCACGGCGCCAATTTCGAGGATCTCGCAAAGAAATATTCCGAGGACGATGGCACCAAGCCGAAGGGCGGAGACCTGGGCTGGATCGTGGACGGACAGACGGTGCCCGAATTCCAGCAGGCCGCCTTCAGCGTGCCAAAGGGCTCGATCTCGGATCTGGTCAAGACCCAGTATGGTTTCCACATCATCAAGGTCCTGGATCGCGAAACGGCCCATACCAAGAGCTTTGAGGAAGTTCGCGACTCCATTCTGCAGCCGGTTCTGGACCAGAAGGTGAGCGCCCAGGCCGGCGACACTTCAAACCAGATGGCCGCTGCGGTCCGGCAGTCCGACCGCCAGTCGCTGGACGACCTGGCGAAGAAGTTTCATCTCGACGTGGGCGAAACGCCACCGGTTGCGGCAACCGATCCGATCCTGCCTCTGGGTAACTCGCCCGAACTCCATCAGGTCCTGTTCGGACTGCATACCGGGGAGTTGAGCCAGCCGATCCAGATTGAAAGCGGTTTCGTGATTCTGACGGTGAAGGACGTTCTGCAAGCGCATCAGGGCACACTTGCCGAGGTGCATGACCGTGTGCTCGCGGACTATCAGCGGCAGAAATCCTTCGATCTTGCCAGCGCCCGGGCCCAAGAACTCTCCAAGCGCGCGCAGGCGGGTGAGGATTTCGACAAAGCCGCGAAGGAGCTCGACCTGGGCGTGAAGACCTCCGATGCCTTCGCGCGGGCCGGATCGATTCCTGACGTTGGCACCGCCAAGCAGCTCGCCGCCGCCTTCAAAATGACGGTTGGCCAGGTGAGTGCACCCACTCGAACCGGTGAAAACTGGGTGGTCTTCCGCATCGTCGCTCACGACGCTCCCAATATGGAAGATTTGGCGAAGCAGAAGGACGACATCCAGCAGCAATTGCTGCAAAGCAAACAGAACGCGGCGTTCGACGCCTTCCACACCACGCTGATTGACCGGCTGACCAAGGAAGGCAAGCTCACCATCAACGCCGAGGCCATGAACCGCGTGACGCACCCGAGCTGATCACCAGCGGTCGTCTTGATGTCCCGTAAGTATATGCAAATATTATGCTTACAAAATCTCGTGCGCCCTCTTGCTCCGAAACTCGCACTTGGCTAGAATAGTCCGATCCGTAGAGCCCGCCCCGTAGCCAGCGGGGCCTGACCTGCAGGCGCAAGCCTCCCCCGGCCTGAAGACTTTGGCAGCAAGTGCTTCAACCCCGTCCTGAGGAGCATTGTTATGCCGACGAAGAAATCCAAGACGAGCAGGCTCGAAATCCTTGCCCAAGCGGACAGAAATTCCCGAGGCCCGGCCAACCGGTACGGTTTTGGGGTCATCGGGGCAAGTGGCAAGCCCCGGAGCAGCGCGCACGGCAAGAACCCGGCAAACGCGAACGAGTATCGCTGTTCGATTGAGCGGAACCAGAACGGCAAGTACAACGTCCGCGTGCTCGCGGTCTTCGGACCCGGCCGGCGCGACCTCGCCAGTGGTGAGGCGGACCAGGCGAGCCATCGAGGATGGATGCTTCCGGTCTATTTCCTTGCGTCGTCGTTTAACGCCGCCATGAAGAAACTCGAGGAATCACTCCAGCTGCTGCAGAAGAACGAAGCGCGCCTGCGCTTCTGGGGTGTCGAGCGCACCGACGACCCGAACCTTGCCGGCGATCTGTTGCAGGAATTCGGCCTGTGGCTGGACCGCCGCAGGGAGTTCCCGCGCAAGGTCGCCGAACTCGACGTGCCGCGCGAGCGGCCTGTTCCGGCGTCCATGCTTGCCCCGATACGGCGCATTCTTGCGGACTCGGTTGCGCAGGAACGTCCGGTTGACCGCGCCGCCGTCGCCGGAGACTAATCCCGGCTCCGCTTCCCATCAGACCAACATTGAGGAATTCCTGCCGTGGCTCACTTGCCGCGCAGCAGAACCTCGCCATGACCGACGATCACGTCATTGAGCGAGAGGCGATAGCGATAGGAGCCGGGGTTGATGCCGGATCTCGCGGTGCCGCTTGACAAGCGAACGCCGGGAGGAGCCTGAAAGACATTCGAGGAAAACGGGCAGCGCTGCGCGTCGAACTCGATCTTGAGGTTTCCGGCGTTGGAAAGCCACGAGACCTGGTCGCCGGGATCGATCACAATCGCTTCGGGCAACAAGCCGACCATCACCATCTTTTCAGGCACTGGTTTGTCCTTCCGGCTCCCGGAATCTAGGCAATCTCGCGGACGGCCGCCGCAATGTGCTTTGCGGAAATCCCAAACGCGTCCACCAACTCATCGGGTTTGCCGGAGTGCGGCATGTTCCTGACCGCGAGCATTCGATACTTCGCGGGCGACGCGCCGGCCTGCGCAAGCGCCCCCAGTACGGCTTCGCCGACGCCGCCTTCAGCCCAGTGATCCTCGACGGTTACCAGGCGCCCGCCGGTCGCGGCGATCTGCGCTCCGAGCGCCTTGCCATCAATCGGCTTCACGCAGTACAGGTCAACGACGCAAATCGACGTACCCTGCGATTTCAGTTCATCGGCCGCCTTCAGGGCCTCATGCACCGTGATACCGGCGCCAACAACGGTCACCAGATCCTGCGCGCTTTGGCGGGGTACCTTGAAGCCGGGAACGGGGAATTTCTCGTCCTTTGAATACAGGATCGCAGTCTTGGGCCGCGACGTCCGCAGGTAGTTGATGCCTGCGCGCCGCGCCATCGTTTCGGTCAGGCGTTCGGTTGAAACCGCGTCGCTCGGATAGAACACGGCCGATCCGTGGATGGCGCGGAACATCGCCAGGTCTTCCAGCGCCATCTGCGAGGGGCCGTCCTCGCCAATCGAGACTCCGCAGTGCGAGCCGCACAGGTTGATATTGGAGCGGCTGATCGCGGCCATGCGCACATTGTCATAGGCGCGCGAAAGGAAACACGCAAAGGTATCGGCAAACGGCACCTTGCCGCGGGCCGCCAGGCCCACCGCGGCGCTGACCATATTCTGCTCGGCAATATATCCCTGGAAGAAATGATCCGGGAAAGCATTGCCGAATATTTCAGAGAACGTGGAATTCTTAACGTCGCCGGAGAGGGCGACGACATGCGGGTTCGCGGCGCCCAGGCGCTTGAGAGCAAAGCCGTAGGCTTCGCGTGTCGCGACGGGCTTGCCGGCCTCGTACTCAGGAGCAGCAAGCGCAGGAAAGTCCGGCGGCTTGGGAAGATTGGTTCGCACATGGGCCTTGCCGGGATCGGGCGGGACAACCACGGGCGCACCGCCGATTTCTTTAATGGCCGTCGCGAGCTCATCTTTTGAAAACGCTTTCCCGTGCCAGTGCTCTTTGCCGGCGCAGAAGCTCACTCCGTTGCCTTTGATGGTGCGGGCAACAATCGCTTGCGGTCGGCCCTTGGTTGCCTTGGC
>Ga0209624_10001943_pt1 | contig 15679 bp, 24 predicted proteins | sample JacPinW_OM2H0_O1_FD_188565 | JGI IMG/M metagenome (GOLD analysis project Ga0209624, IMG submission 188565) | Forest soil microbial communities from Algoma, Ontario, Canada - Jack Pine, Ontario site 1_JW_OM2H0_O1 (SPAdes) (version 2) | ecosystem: Environmental > Terrestrial > Soil > Boreal...
TGACAAAGCCGTGGCGGCGGGCGAGGTCGGCCTCGATGATCGCCTCGGCGGCCGTGCCGAGGAGGGCGCCTGCCGGGGGGAGGTCGAGCACCGGCTGCTGACTCATGATGCGACGCTCCGTCGGCCGTGTGGCGCGGTGCCGGTCAGTCTCATACGCCAAGGCCGTCGCTGCTCTGGAGTGACACGTTCACCACCTCGCGTGCGCGCTCGAGCTGGGTGTGGACGCTCGCGTCGACCTCCCCCTCGGAGGTGCGCACGATGGCACTGCCAGACGACACGCGTTCGTCGGACTGCAGGTCGCAGAGCTCGACGCCGCTGCCCTGGGCTGTTAGCTCGCCGAGCGCCGCACGCACGAGCTCGAGGTCGGCGGGGTTGACCATGACGGTGATCTTGCGGCGGTCGCTGATGCGCCGCAGCGCTCCCTGGACGACCTCGACGACCAGCTCGGGGCGCGCCTGCTGTGCGCCGGCGAGGATCTTGCCGGCGAGCGCGAGCGCAAGGTCGATGGCGTCGGTTTCGACGGCCTCGACGATCTCGGCGCGCAGCGCTTCGATGCCACTGACAGCCTCGGCGAGCGCGGCGGCGCTGGCGGCGATCTCGGCGGCGCCACGCTCGTGCCCGGCAGCACGGCCCGCCTCGAAGCCCTCGGCGCGGGCGAGCTCGCGGATGTTGAGCGCTTCCTCGGTGGCCTGCGCGAGCATCCGCGCGGGCGCATCACGCGGCGGCGGCTCAGACGGCTCGAGCTGCTCGAAGTCGTAGCTAACGGCGGCGTCAGACAACGGCTTCGCTCTCGTCCTCGCTCTCGCTGGCGATCACGATGGTGCCGGCTTCCTCGAGCTGCCGCACGACCGCAACGATGCGACTCTGGGCGGCGTCGATGTCGCGTTTGCGCTGCGGTGGCTGCAGCTCCATCTCTTCCTTGATCATCTCCGCGCCGCGCTCGGACATGTTCGTGAGCACGACGTCCTTGACGTTGTCGGGGGCGCCGCGCAGCGCGAGCACGAGATCCTTCTGGTCGGCCTCGCGCAGGACCTGCTGGACGGCGCGCTCTTCGAGCTTGACGATGTCCTCGAAGACGAACAGCATGCTGCGCACCTCCTCGGCGAGGTCGTTGTCGACGGATGCGAGCTTCTCGAGGACGTTGCGCTCGGTGGTGCGATCGGAGTGGTTGAGGATCTCGGCAAGCGTCTTAGTGCCGCCCGCGGCGGAGTACTCGCGCTCGACCACCGCGGTGAGCTTGTGACGGATGACGTCCTCGACCTTGGTCAGCACGTCAGCGCTGGTCTCGCCCATGCGGGCAATACGCAGAGCGATGTCCGGCTGTTGGCGCTCGGGCAAGCGGGCAAGCACCTGTGAGGCAAGCGTGGTCTGCAGGCTGGCGAGGATCAGGGCGATCGTCTGCGGCGACTCGTTGCGCAGCAGCGCGGCGGTGCGATCGGGCGGGATCCGCTGCAGGAAGTCGAAGGGGGGCGTTTCGGTGCTGGCGGACAGCCGGCTGAGCACCTCGGCAGCACGCTCGGGACCGAGCGCGCGTTCGATTACACCACGTGCGTACTCCATGCCGCCGGAGGCGCCCTGCTCGCCGGTTTGGCTAAGCGCTGCGAGCTCGTTAAAGACGGCTTCGGTGGTTTGCGGCCCAACGGAATTGAGGCTGGCCATCTCCACAGACAGGCTCTCAATCTCCTCTTCGCCCATCCGCTGCATCAGCTTGGCGGCGCGCTCGGAGCCGAGCGCGGCCATCAGCACGGCCGCCTTGCGGATGCCGCCAATGTGGGGCGAGGCGCTGGCAGGCACGACCTCGGTGCCCGTAGCCAACAGCGCGAAAGTGTCCGTGGCGGACTCGTCGTCCATCCGCGCCTAGCCTTCTTGCATCCAGTTGCGCAGTTGCGCGGCGACCTGATCTGGGTTGGAATCGACGAGCTGCTCGACCTGCTCGCGGACGCTCGGCGGCCCGGCGCTGGCACTGCCACTGCCACTGCCGTTGGTGGGCGCGACGGCGGCAGCCATGGCGGGGACTCGCGGCGCGGTTTCGCGTTCGAGCTCGGACAGCCGCATCGGCGCCTCGAGCTCGCGCAACCACACGGGCTCGTCGATGGTCTCCCGTTCGCGCTTACGCAGCGAGCGGGTGGTGAAGAACAAGAACAGCATCGCGCCAATGCCGAGCAGCGCGTACTTGGCCATGCTCAGCGGGCTGCTGGCGGCGGCAGCGGCCGTAGTGGTTTTGGCGAACGCGACCTGGCCGATGGAGATCGTGTCGCCGCGCTTGCTCTGGATGCCAGCAGCGTTGGTGATTGCTTCGCGAATCGCCGGTAGCGCGGAGGCGGGAACGGATTTATCGAGCAGCACCGAGACGTGCTGGTTTTCGACCGTCCCTGGGGCGATGGTCGAATGGGTGACGACCTTGCCGACCCCGAGCGAGGAGTTGGTGGTTTCGTGCTTGTAGTTGGACTTGCCGGTGGCGCCGTTGGCAGCGGCGGTGAGGTTGGCGGTGCCGGTCACGCCACCCGCGCCGCTACCGGTGCCGGCGAGCGTTTCGATCGATTTGCTCTGGGCTAGGGGCGTGCCTTTCTTGGCGTATTCGACCGATTCCTTGTTCGTCTGGTTGACGTTTATGTTGGCGTACACGAGCACCTGCGCCTTGCCGGGCCCGAGCGTCTGGGCGAGCATCGCGTCGAGGCTGGCAGCCATCGTCTGGTCGTAGCGTTGCTGGGTTTCTTGTAGGGCGGTGCCCGATCCGCCGGCGCCGGCACCGGCGGCCTGCGGCCACAGCAGTTCGCCGGCTGCATCGGTGATCGTGACCTTGCCCAGTTGCAACCCGGAGACGCTGGAGGAGACCAGCTGGGCGATTCCACGCACGGAGTCGGCACTGAGCGAGTTGGTCCCTGACAGCAGCACAGCGGCCGTAGATGCGTTCTGGTTTTCGCCAAAGATCTGGCTCTGGGAGCTGGGCAGCACGAGCTCCACCTGCGCTCCGGAGACGCCTTGGATGCTGTCGATGGTTTCCTCTAGCTGTCCCTGCAGCGCGCGCTGGTAGGTGACCTGCTGCTGGAAGTTGCTTTCGCCGAGATTCTGTTTTTCGAACAGCGAGAAGCCGGGCTGGGTGTTGCCGAGCAGATTGGCGCCGGCCAGGGCAACGCGCGCCTTGGACGCCTCGTTGGCCTGCACGGCGATGGCAGTGCCGTTGTCCTGGAGTTCGTAGCTGATTCCCTGCCCGCTGAGCGTGCTCGTCATCTTGCCCGTCTGGGAAGGCTGCACACCGCTGACAAGCGTCGTGTAGCTCGGCTTGGAGACGGTATGGACAAACAGGTAGATGAACAGGATCGAAGCGACGGCGACACCACCGGCGATCAGCCAGCCGCGGGGTGTGAGCCTGGAGGCAAGTTGGGCGGCGGGAGGCATCGATTAGACCTGGGTGTTGAAGATGCTCGTGGCCGCTTCGGTGGCCTTGTTGCGAAGCTGCGAGGCGAGTTCCATCGCCATCTGCGCATTCTCGACGGTGACCACGGCGCTCTCGGGGTCGCTGACAGTACCGGTGGCAAGCGCCTGCGAGGCGCTCGCAGCGCTGTCTTGCGTCTTCTCAAGCGATGAGATCGCTTCGGTGAGCTCGCCGCCAAAGCTCCCGGCTTCGCCAGCCGCGGGCGTCCCGGCGGTGGCCTGGCTCGAGTGGGCCAGGCCTTCCACCTGCCCCAGTGACAGTTCGCCAACCGGCACGCTGACCGGCGGCACGATCACTTGAGCAACCCGAGCATCGAGGTGAACATCGACTTGGACGTCTGCATGGCTGTGACGTCAGATTGATAAGACTGCGACTCGGAGATCAGGTCAGTCATTTCCGTGACGGTGCTGATGTTGGGCAGCTTCACGTAGCCCTTGGCATTGGCTTCGGGGTTGCCCGGGTCATATACCTGCTGGTCAGGCGTGCTGTCAGCGACAATGCCGGAGACCTGGACACCGCCGGCTGTCGCCGCGCTCGCGGGCGCGCCCGCGCCCGCGCCCGGGTGTAGGGCACTTGACAGCGCCCCGCCGAAGTCACTGGAGCCGCGTTGCTGAAGCTCCACCTCCTGGCGCTGATAGGGCTGCCCGTTGGCCGCTTTGGTGGTGTTCGCGTTGGCGAGGTTCTCGGCGGTGACATCCATGCGGATGCGCTCGGCGGCGAGACCTGTGCCGGCGATGGAGATGGCGTCGAACAGACCCATCAGACGGGCGCCGCCCCGAGCGCCGAGCGGATGATCTCGTTGCGCGCTCCCACCACCTGCGTAAGCGCCTCGTAGTCGAGGCCATTTTCGGCGAGCTTGGCGGATTCTTCATCAGCGCTCACGCCGGTGCCATTGAGCCCTGCTTCCGCCTGCGTAGTAACGGTCTGAAACTGGATTTCTTCGGGCGATTCGCCCCCGTTGACGGCGTTCTGCAGCGCCGACTCGAAGCTCACTTCCTGGGGCTCATAACCAGGCGTGTCGGCGTTGGCGAGGTTGTTGGTGATCGCCGTCTGGCGCTGCCAGGAGCCGCGCATGGCAGCCTCCAGCAGCTGCTGGGTCGCGTCAACGAGGGGCATGATTGATACCCGCCCTCCCTGTCTTTCCGCCCTCCCTGGGCTGAAACGACCTCTCCATGAGGTCACACGAGGTCGAAGAATTGTTGGCCATCGAGGGGCCGCCCCCGTGATCGGCCGATCGGGGGCGATCTTTAGGAGCAATCGCGCAAGATCGCGCCCAACTAGGCCGAGCTGGCAGCCCACACGTCCAGCGCACTCGCCGGCTGCTCACGAACCGCGATACGCCAACCGACGCTGCTGCCGAGCTATTTGCGAGCGAAAACAGCTTGCCAACGAGTAATCGGCGACAGGGAGAAAATGTTTATCACGGGGGCCCACCACCACGTACGCGGCGCGCGATTGGCGCTGTCGATCCTCAGCGCAGGCGCGCTGGTATTGGGCGTGGCTGCGCCAACCGCATCCGCGTCGCTGAGCCACTCGGCCTACCGCGAAGAGAACACGTGTAACGCCCCGCGCCCGGGCACCGCGGGCTGCCTGGGGATCAGGCTGATCTCCACATCAATCACATCTGCGGATCTGCATGCCGCCGCTAAGCGCCAGACCGCAGAAGTCAATAGCGGCGCGAGCCCAGCGGTGAGCAACAAAACACCGTTGGGCGGCTTCAGGCCCCAAGATCTGCACAACGCCTACTCGCTTCCCACCGAATCAGTGGGCTCCGCGGTGCAGACGATCGCGCTGGTGGACGCCTACAACGACCCAACAGCAGAAGCGGACCTGGCGGTGTATGACAAAGAATTCAAATTGCCCGCGTGCACGAGCTCGAACGGCTGTTTTCGAAAGCTCAACCAGGAAGGCAAGACAAGCCCGCTGCCCGCTACGGAAGGTGGCTGGGCGACCGAGATCTCACTTGACGTGCAGATGGCACACGCGATCTGCCAGACCTGCCATCTACTACTAGTGGAGGCTCAGAACTCCTCATTTGCGGCGCTGGGAGCAGCGGTGAACGCAGCTGTGAAAGCGGGCGCGACGGTCGTCAGCAACTCCTACGGCGGCGCGGAGGAAGCAAACGACGTCAACTACAACTCCCCGTACGACCACCCAGGTGTTGTGATCACGGTGTCGTCCGGAGACTGCGGTTACTTCAACGAGTCGTGCGGTGGCGCCGAAGCGGCCAACTACCCCGCGAGCTCACCCGATGTGGTGGCGGTAGGCGGAACCAGCCTGACCTACAACGGCGGCTCGTGGGGCAGCACAGTGTGGAACGACGGCGGCAGCGGCTGCAGCACGGTCTTCTCAGCGCCGCTGTGGCAGAGCGAAGTGGCGCACTTCTCGGAAACCGAGTGCGACAGCGGGCGCTCGGTGGCAGACGTGGCGGCAAACGCCGACCCATACACAGGGGTTGATGTGTATGACACGACCCCCAACGGCGGCAACCCGACGGGCTGGGGGGTTTGGGGTGGCACCTCGGAGGCATCACCGATTGTGGCTGGCGAGTTCGGACTGGCAGGCGGTGCACACGGTGTTCAGTACCCCGCGCAAACGCTGTACGCGAACCTCGGCAACTCGAGCGACCTATATGACGTGAGCTCTGGCAGCAACGGCTCGTGCTCAGGTGCGACCGCGTGCAAAGCACGCTCCGGATACGACGGCCCCACGGGAGTTGGCAGCCCGGTTGGTCTGGGCGCGTTCTTCTCACCGAGCGCCCCCGCCAGCACATCGCTGCCAACGATCAGCGGCACCACCGAACAGGGCCAGACGCTGACCGTGACCCACGGCAGCTGGAGCAACAGCCCAACCACCTACACCGAGCAGTGGTCACTATGCCCGGCGTCCTCCTCGACATGCTCAGCGATCTCTGGGGCGACGGCAGCGACGTTCAAAATTCCGACTACCTCCAACTACGTGGGCGCGACGATCCGCGTGCAGGAGACCGCCAGCAACGGCGCCGGCGCGGGCGCACCGGCCCGCTCAGAAGCGACATCGGCAGTGATCTCCGATCTACCGACGATCGCCGCGTTCACACCCACCACGGGCATCACCGGTAGCAAGGTGACGCTCACCGGCACGGGCTTGAGCAAAGCCAGCGCAGTGCACTTCGGCTCGGCGAAAGCAACGTTCACGGTGGTCTCATCTACACAGATCGAAGCGACCGTCCCCAACGGGGCGCCGTCGGCGGCCATCACCGTCACCACACCGGCGGCAACGGCCACGAGCAAAGGCGTATTCAAACCAACGCTGTCGGTGGCGAGCTTCACACCCGCGAGCGGCGCTGTTGGGAAAGTGGTGACGATCACAGGCGTGGGCTTCACCAAAACCTCGACCGTCAGCTTCAACGGCACCGCCGCGACCAGCGTCACCTACGTGTCCGCAACGAAACTGAAGGCAACGGTGCCCAGCGGCGCGACCACCGGCTCGATCAGCGTGACCAACACGGCCGCGCCGGTGGGGACGGTCAGTAGCTTGGCGCATTTCATGGCTACCTAACGCAAGCCATCCTATCGTTGCGTTCGAGCGGTATGTAGACCCTACGGCGCAGCGCCGAGGAACCGGGCATCACGACGCCTTAATTTATTGTACTGGCGACAGGCGGTCAATCGTCACGGCGCACGAGCCCTGTCAGAGCAGCGAGGATGACCGTTACAAGGACACATCCCGAGAGTACAAGTATCGTGGCAACTGCTTGTGCGCCATGCTGAGCGCTCCAGTTGCTCCGCTGGGCAAGATTGACGACTGGGATCATGAGCTCGAGGGTGTAAATCACCGGCTGAAACTGTGACGGGTTGGTCTGAACGATGCCATGACGGTGCGCACCGAAATAGAGCACTCCGAAGATAAGGACCGCAGTGAACGGAACAACGGCCTGCCCAATAGTGCGCCACGATGTCATCGCCGCGGTGCTGGCTGCTCGTCAAGTTGGCGCTCATCGTGTGCTGAAGAGCGTCGTGGAGAGGCATCTGGAGCGGGCCCACGATCACGCGCTACCGGGGTAGTCTGGACTCAGGCGCTGGGGGCGGGTTCGCCGCTCGATGGTTGGTCGTTCTCTGGGACTGGCTCAAGGTCGCCGAACGGGAAAATGTCGTTCATCCCGGTGAGCTCGAAGAGCCGTTGTACGCTGGCGGGACCGGGGATGACCTTGAGCTCGTGGCCGCGTGTCCGGCACAGTTGGTGTCCTGCGACGAGGGCGTGCAGGCCGCTTGAGTCGATGAAAGTGAGGTTTCTGAGGTCGAGGGTTATGAGCCCTGGTTCGCCGGTGCAGACGTTAGCGAAGACCGCTTCGAGTTCGGGGGCACCGAGGAGGTCGGCTTCGCCGGTCAGGGCGATCGTCTGAGCCCCTGGGGCTTCCGTCACCTTGATGGTGAGATAGGGATGCTCGCTGGTCACTTTCACCCTCTGCCTTGGAGACAAATGCGTCGCCTGCGGATTGTAAGCCGGCACGGTGGCAGCCGAGTGCGCTGGGTCACTGAACCTGCCTCCGATTCCAGGGGGATCTCGCGCTCGAGCTCCAAGTGCGAGACGCTCGCTAACGTAGCAGAAGCGACTCGATCCCTGTCGCGTTTGGATCGCGGCGGCATCGGGCACGATGACTCTGAGGCGCGACGGCGGGGTATTGAGTTTGCCCCAGCTGGGCGCTTCTGCCGCGAGGCTGGCGTTCGCCGTCTGTTGGCTGTGCTCGCCCCCTCGCGGCGCTTTATGCGGGGGTTCGGGCGTTGCCGGCGACTGGAGTGAGCTGCTCGGCTGGTCCGCTTTCGTCCGGGGGGTCGAGCACGAAGACCTCGGCCTGTAGTTCGTTGCTGGGGTCGTTGGCGCTCATGAAGGAGCGCACCGAGCGACGGAGGATCGTCTCGACGGCGGCGCGCATCTCGCTTTCGACGGCTTTCTGCATCGCGAGCCGCGTGACGATGACCTCATTGGTGTGGCCATGCTCCTCGAGCGTGTTCTCGATCGTCGTGTAGCCGCCTTCGAGGATGACCGTCAGGACGTCCTTCTGCAGGAACGAGCGGGCTCGGACGGGGCCCTTGCCATAGTTTCGCTTCTGGATTGAGACGAGCGTGCGCGAGATCTCCGCGAGGGTGGAGCCCAGGGCGGCATTCTCGGCGTCGGTCTGCGGGCGGGGAGCTTCTTGGGCCATCGACTCGGCCAGTCTACCGGCCAACGGGGCGCGGTTTGGCCAGCTCGCCTGTGCGGTCGACGGCGAGGCCGTTGCGGCAGGGAGGTCAGCTGGTGCTGGCCCTATCGGGCGCGGGTTGTGGCGCCGGAGGCTGAGTCGAGAGCGGCTTCGCTGCCTCTCGCAAGGCGGCGGGGAGCGTCGGATGGACGTCGATTGCGTCGGGGAGGCCGACGATGGCAGCTAGACGGATGAGTTGTGAGGTATCGGGTATCACGAGGATCAGTTTGGCGCGGCGGTGCTCGAGCCGGTCGCCGAGGCGCAGCAGCATGTCGATCGCTGCGCTGTCGAGGTAGCGGGTGGCGCTAAGGTCGACGATCAGGCTTGAGGCGTCCGGGTCGAGTGCGCCGTCAAGCTGCCGTTGAACATTGGCGACGTTGGCGGCGTCGAGGTCTTCGGTGACGTGTGCGATCGGCACTCCGTCGAGCCTCTCGATGTCGACAGCGCTCACGGCTGGTGAGAGAGGCTCTTGGTGATGGTGACGACGGTTCCTGCTTCGGCGCTGTCAACGGTCACGCTGTCTGCTAGCGAGCGCATGATCTCGAGCCCTCGTCCTCCTCCGTGCGAGCGGGTAGTACGCCAGCGGCCGGCGTCACGGACGGTGACCACGACCTGGTGGGCGTCGCGTTCGCAGCGCACCATAAAGGTGGCTTCGCGGGCGCCGTAGGCGTGCTCGATCGCGTTGGCGGCGGCCTCGGAAGCGGAGAGGGTGACGTCGAATAGCTCGTTCTCGTTCGCCCCGGCAACCCGGAGCCAACGGCCGAGTGTGTTGCGCAGACCGCCGAGAACGTTGGGACGCGCCGGCAGGGTCATCTCGAGCGTGTCTTGCAGCGGCACGGTCTCGATGGCCAGGAGCGCGAGATCGTCCTCGAGCGGAGCCTCGTCGACCAGCGCGCGGTAGATGCGGTCGGCGAAAGAGGAGTCGGTGCGCTGCGCGGCGGCCTGGGCGGCGATGGTGAGCCGCTTGAAGCCTTCGTCGATCGACTCGTGGCGTCGCTCGATGAGCCCGTCGGTGTAGAGCAGTAGTCGGCTGCCCGTCGGGAATGGGTAGCGGCAGGATTGGTAGTCGTGGCCGGTGCGTATGCCGACGGGAAGTCCGGGTGTCTGCTCCAGCAGGCGGGCCTCCCCGTGCAGTTCGATCAGCAGCGGCGGCAGGTGCCCGGCGGTGACGGCCTCGAGTTCTTCGGCCTCGGGGTCGAGTTCGAGAATGGAGAGGGTCGCTCCGCGGCTGCGGCCCATCGTGACGAGTAGATCGTTGAGCATCGTGATCACCTCGGTGAGCTCGTGTCCTTGCACCATGTAGGCGCGCAGCGCCGTGCGAATCTCGGCCATCACCGAGGCGGCCAGCACACCACGGCCGACGACATCGCCGATCACGAATGCGACACGTCCGCTTGAGAGCTGGAAGACGTCGTACCAGTCCCCGCCGACCTTGATGCCCGAGCCAGCCGGCAGGTACTTCGCGCTGAAGCGCATACCTGGTATCTGCGGCAGAGCATCCGGCAGGAGCGTGCGCTGCATGATCTCGGTGACGGCACGCTGCTCTGAGATGCGAGCGTTGTCGATCGCAAGCGCCGCGCGATCAGCAGCAAGCTGCAGCAGCATCACGTCGTCCTCGTCGAAGTGCCGCTGAACGAGCGTGCCGATATGCATCACCCCGATGACGCGTCCTTCGACCTGCACGGGAACGCCAAGCATCGAGCGGATGCCCTTTTGCCGGAGGATCGGGTTTACGACGTCCGCGTGGTCGAGATCCTCGATGATGATCGGACGCGCCTCGGCGGCGACGCGACCAGCGAAGCCGCGGGCAAGCGGCACTTGAATGCCTTGGCGTACCTCCTCCTCGAGTCCCCGTGCAGCGCGTGCGAGAAGGACGCCTCGGTCCTCGTCGAGCAGCAGCACTGCTGCGGTATCAACTTCGAGGGAGCTGCGGATACGCTCGAGCAACTCAGAGAGAATGTCCTCCAGGGACATATATCCGAGCGCCGAATCGGTGATGCTGAGCAGGTGGCTGCGACGACCGTCTGAGACGGAGGGGCCTAGCGTGGACTGCTCAACGGTTCTCGGGATCTCGGTGTCTAGCCCATTTGCCATGCCGGTCTGTATGTGCGGAGTCTCCACGGCCCGTTTCACACCGGTAATCCGGTGTGCGGCGTCCTCGCACATACGGGCTTGGGTGTTTGGGGGTGTGTGCGGTCGGGGATTTTCATAGGCGTCGTGATGACCACAGGATCGCGCTGAGGATGACTGCGACGAGGGCGATCACCAGGCCGACGATCCAACCGGCGACTTTCTGAGAGGTGAGAATCGCCCCGAGCGCGACGCCGATCCCGACGACACCGCTGGTGGCGATCACGCGGACGAACGCGGACTCGAGCGCCGGGCGTGCACGTCGGCCGGGCAGCATCGAGACATCCGTGAGCCCGGTCTCGCCTGGTGATTTCTCGCCGTGGCCTGCCATGTGGCTGGGTGTGCTCAGCGGGTTGCCCTCTTGATGGCGCTGCGTGCTTTGCCGGCGGCGTTCTGTGCTTTGCCCTTGAGCTCCTCGCCGGCACCCTGCGCCTCGGTGGCGGGTTTGCCCCTGGCGATACCGGCTTCTTGCTTAGCACGGCCTTTGAGCTCTTTGGCCTTGCCTTGTGCGCGCTGCTTACGGTCGCCCATGTCTCCTCCTGCGCTCGTATTGTGTCTGACTGGTCTCTACCCAGCTGGGCTAGGCTCTACCCAGCTGGGCTAGGCAACGAACGGTAGCCGCGGAGAAAGTCGGCGCTGGGAGCCTCTATACGCGTTCTCGATCAGCATCTTGGTTTCGGCGTGCTCGTAGCCGTCGTCGTGCTCTCCGAGAGTCGGACGCCATTGCAAATCAAAACTCAATCGACTCACCCCCTTTGGCGAGCTATGACTACCGTACCCGTATCGCGGTGAGAGAAAACGCGGGTTTCGCAGCGACGCCAGCGCGGCGCTCGGGCAGCGGTCAAAGCCAGCGCCGGCTCATGCCGGGCTGCGTCTTTGCGAGCTGCGCCGGGGCGCCTTGAGGGACACAGGCTCAGGCTCGCCGGCGGCCTATGAACGGAGTGTGTAGGTCCTGCTCTGTGAATGGTCCGCTGCTGCTGTTGTCGGCGGCGTAACGGTAGAGCGCGACAGCGAAGATCTGGCGGACCACCCCGCTCAGCGCCATTAGCGCCACGAGAACGGCGGCTCCAAGCGCGAACACAGCGATCCGTGCGACTGGTGCGTGGCGGGTCGCGGCAATCCCGGCGATGAACAGCACGAGCAGCGGGATGAACAGCAGGATCGTCCAGGCTGCGACGATCACATTGCCGCTGATGCCCTCGCCCCAGCGCTGCTTGACCAGCTGCGTAGAGCGCTTCAGAGCGTGCGGGGCGCTGCCGCCTTCGATCGCCAGAATCGGGATCGCGAACAGGCTCGCCACCGACCATGCGAGGCCGACTATTCGCGCGAGGATCGCGCCGGCGAGCGGCAGGCGTCGCGCTAGCTGCTCCAGCACGACTCCGAAGATCGTCGCCAGCAGCGCCCAAACGGCGAGCTGCGGGACGCGCCAGCGGGCACGGCGAGTGCTTGGCCGAGCGTGAGGCGTCGTCCTTGGAGCCCGGCGGATGCCGCTGCGGCGATCGCCGTGTTGAAGAAGGCGCTGATGAACATGAGCGGGTAAGCGAGGATCAAGGCCACGATCACCACACGCCCGTCGACCAAGTGCCGGTGTCCGTGAGCGCCGCTGCTGCCGATCCCGGCGACACCAAAGATCACGGCAACGCCGATCGCGCCGAGCAGCGTCGAGAGCAGAGCGAGCACGAGGATCACCCGGTCCTCGCGCACGACCTCCCAGGACGCCTTCGTCAGGCGCCAGGAGCGGACGATTCGCCCTTCGTTGTTCTCGCCCGCGGGGGCGCCTGACGTGGACATCACCAGCGTCCGTACCAGCGCCTACGTCCGCCGCCGACGGGGGCACCGCCGATGAAGAACCCGATCAGCCACAGCAGTATCGCTATCACCAACACGATCCAGAGCAGATGGACGGCGAATCCGAGGCCGCCGAAGATCGCAAGGATCAGTATCAACGCAAGTAGTGCCACCATCGTTCTTGTACCTCCTAGAAGTTGATGCGCTTGATCTACCCCGCCGATCGGAGCGGCTAACCCTGCGGCCCCTGTCTCCCATCGTGAGCATGTGCAGCTTTAGCGTCTGCGTCTCGACCTGCGGACAATGAATCCAGCAATGGCGAGCGCAAGCGCGATTCCCCAGGCGATCCAGGTTTTATGTCCGTGTGAAAACAGCACACCGCCGATAGGCGGAATCGAGGCTGCGCGCCACAATTTAACCCTTCTCCTTTATGCAGCGAGGAGTTAGTCCGCGTGGGCAGTGGCGCCGGCCTGGGCTGTTTCGTGACAACCCTCTGCGAACTCCTCGACGATCTTCGCACAGAACGCTGGTAGGTCGTCTGGCTTGCGGCTGGAGACAAGCCCCTGGTCGACAACGACTTCCTCGTCGGCCCATTCCCCGCCGGCGTTGCGGATGTCGGTTTGCAGGGAAGGCCAGGAGGTAAGCTTGCGCCCGCGCACGAGGTCTGCCTCCACGAGCGTCCAAGGGCCGTGGCAGATGACGCCGACGGGCTTCCCCGCAGCGAAGATCTGCTGTACGAACTGGATGGCGCGCTCGTCGGTGCGCAACTGGTCCGGATTGGCCACGCCGCCGGGGAGCACCAGCGCGTCGTAGTCGTCGGGGTCCGCGTCCTCAAGGGACTGATCGACGGAGTATGTTGAGCTCTTGTCGAGGTGGTTGAACGCCTGGATCTCGCCATTTTCGGGGGCAATCAGCTTGGGCGTAGCGCCTGCGTCTTTGACGGCCTTCCAGGGCCCTGTGAGCTCGACCTCCTCAATGCCCTCTTGTGCGGTGAGAAAGGCCACTGTCTTTCCGTCTAGCGGTGTGGATGCCATTTCGCTGCTGCCTCCCTCTGTTTCGTGTTGGCGAGCTTCCGGCTTCTCGGTCGTCTACCCCTGGCCCTTGGGTGTCAAACGAGCCGGTGGGCGCCGTGGCTTGGTGTTTTTCACAGCTTGTCCTCGGCTGCGTGGTAAGCGACCTGTAGGAAGTCCGAGATGGTGTGCGCGACGAACACGGAGCTGAGGAGGCGCGTGAGGCGCGGGGCGCCGATGAGTCCGAGCGTGAGCGCGGTGGCTACCCATTGGGCGAGGCAGTAGGGGCACACCAGGAGCTCTCCGACGGCGAGGTGCAGACCGTGGCCGCAGGGTTCCTCCTCTACCTCGCCTGCCCGCTTGACTCTTGGTAACGGGTGAAGGGCGCGCGGATGAAGCTCGTCACCTTGTCCTTGGCGAGCAGCCGGCTGAGCTTGTGGGTGGCGATGCCGATAAGCAGCAGATCGCCGGTCGTGGGTCGCTCAGGCAGCTGATGGCGACGGGCGCGCAGCGCGATCAGACCGCCTGCCAGACCCGTGGTGTACGCGCCGGTGAGGATGACGTAGGAGCCGAGCGGGCGCTCTTGGCCGGGAGCGTAATGCGAGGAAAGCGAGCCGAGGGGCGTGGCGCTCGGCGTGCCGGCATGGCTGTCGGTGGCACGCTCGGGCATCGTCTAGCTGTTGCTCTTTTTGGCGCCCTTGCGTCCTGCGGCGGCCTTCTGCGCTTTGGTGCCGCCTTGGGTGCTGGTTTTGCGTTTTGAGCCTGAGCTCTTGCCGCCTCGTTTGGATGAGCCTGGGCTGTTGGCGATCTTTGCAGCGCGTTCCTTGCTCATGCCCTTTTCGCGGAGCCCTTCGTACTGTTTGTCGTTCTTGACGCTGGGGCCGTGATCTTTGGCCATCGCTGGTCCTCCTCGGGCTTGTGGATACCGCTGCATCTACCCGCTCGCCGCACCGGCAAAAAGCGAGGATGAGGCTGCTAGCGGTGTTGGTGCTCGGCGGCGAAGCTGCGGAAGGTCTGGGCCATCTGCTCGTCGGCGTCGGGCTCCTCGTCCTCCTCGTCGTGCGGTAGCGGTGCGTCGGGCGCAGCAGTGTCCGTGTTGGCTTGAAGGACCGCGCTCTCGAGGAAGTGACGCAGCTCGGCCTCGCTGCCCTGCCGGACGTCGGAGACCCTGATCGCCTTTTTGGTGAGGCTGACCTCTCCCCAGCCGCTGTGTGGCGTGTCCAGCAGTGCGAGCACGTTCTCGAAACGCGCCTTCCATGCCTTGGAGGACGCGCCGGCCAGCTGCACGGTGAGCGTGCCGTCGTCGATCTCGGCGGTGCCCCATTCGATCTGTCGTTGCTGGGCGGCCATGAGCTTGACCTACCCCGCGCGGCGGGGTTCGACACACGAGGCCGCTCATTGGTCGGGTCCGCCCCAGCCGCCGATGCTGAGCGCGTCGATCCCGATGGCGGAGATGCTGTACTCGAGCAGGAGCCGGGCGCCAGCGCCGCCCAGGTAAGGCCAGCGCTTGAGGTACTCCTCGCTCACTGCCGTTCGGCTCCCCAGCCGGTGATGAGCACGGCAATGTCTCCGTGTTGGAGCTGATCGAGGGTGCCGTCGAGGATGTCGGGCGAGACCGTTCGGGAACCGGCTACTGGTGGAGTGCAGCAGCAGCCGTGGTGTCCCGATCGAGTATCCGGCGACAGTGATCGCCGGTGAAGCGCAGGGCCGTGTCGTTCTCGGCGCGCATGCGCTCGCTCCTACCCTTGAGGTCGGGGGCCAAAACGGCGCGATCGGCGGCTGTGAGGCAGAGTTGGCTCTAGGCGGCGGGGGCGTGTGCGCGGTTGCGGTGTTGGGCGAGGGGCGGACGTTCCTCGAGCGTCACGTGGCGAGTCTCCATCAGCTCCGGGGCACTGGCGGTGGGTGGCAGGATGATTGAGCTACAGGCGTTGCTGTCGGCGAACTCCGAGCCGAGGAAGCGGGTTTGCGCGGCGAGGAGCACGGCGTAGGCCATCGCCGAGAGGTCGCGCAGCGGCTGGTGGCGGTTTTGCCGTTGGCCGAGGTCGACTTGTGCGAGGGCGTCTAGTCCGCAGGTTCGCCAGCTGTCGATCAGCA
>Ga0209624_10001944_pt1 | contig 15674 bp, 13 predicted proteins | sample JacPinW_OM2H0_O1_FD_188565 | JGI IMG/M metagenome (GOLD analysis project Ga0209624, IMG submission 188565) | Forest soil microbial communities from Algoma, Ontario, Canada - Jack Pine, Ontario site 1_JW_OM2H0_O1 (SPAdes) (version 2) | ecosystem: Environmental > Terrestrial > Soil > Boreal...
TATATATATATATTTATATATTATGTAAAATATATAAAAAAAAAAAAAAAAGTTGTTTTTTTAAAACACCACGATTTCGTTCTCACTGGGTCGAAACCAGTGTGCATATATTGCTAAGTGTTCGTTTAGTGGGCGTGATCGTCTGAGTAAAGAGATAGTAGAAGGCAGAAGATATATGCTTGAATAAGGCAGATTGCTACTTCAAATAGGATGTAGCCTACAGAGGATAAGATTAGAAAAAGCACCCCTAAAACCCCCGTAAAAAAGGCAGCGGCACAATAAATTCCTATTAGGCTTAGTACAATGTGGCCAGCTCTTATATTAGCTGCTAATCGAAACGATAGGGTTATAGGTCGAACAACCACTCTTGTTGATTCAATAATTACAAGAAATGGATTTAATCAGTCCGGCGCTCCGTCGGGGAGAAAGTGGGCAATAGATTTTTTTAAGTTATGCGTAAAAGTAGATAAAATTAATCTTAGTCAGATTGGGAGTCCTAATGACATGGTAAAAATTAAGTGCCTGGAAGTGCTAAATGTGTATGGAATCAACCCTATTAAATTTACTATAATTAAGATAATAAAAATTGAGGTTAAAGATGAAGAGAATCTTTTTAGGTTTTTACCGGATGTTCGGGAAATTTGAGTATATATAATTTCCTTTATGGGAGATTTTATTGATGAGGTTCGTGAGTTTAATGATCAGAAGGTAGATTGGATAAGGAGAACAATAATTACGTTTGTTAAAAGAAATAGGGAGTTTTCTGGGAATAGGGTGTTAAACATATAAGGATCAAAGGATGAAAAAATATCTGTTAGCATACCAAGACTTGGAACACCCATTTAAAACTTTGAAGGTTTTTAGTTTACTTAACTTAAAGTCTTAAGATTTAATTAAAATATCTCAGTATTTAGATAATAGTGGGCTAATAATAAAAAAAGCATAATATAAAGATGTAAATAATTGTCCGATTATAATAAACGGGTCTTCCACAGGGCGACCCCCAATTCATGTTAGAATTAGTCAGGATGCAACTAATATTCAAAATATAAATTTATTTATAGGATAAAATGACAGACTTCGTTTATTTATAAAGTGGGTGATAGGGGGCATAAATAAAATAATAATTGCTGCAAATAGGGCCATAACCCCCCCCAATTTATTAGGGATTGATCGTAAGATAGCATATATCCATAGAAAATATCACTCTGGTTTAATATGAATAGGAGTTACAAGGGGATTTGCCATTAAGAAATTCTCAGGATCTGTAAATAAATTAGGCTCAAATAAAACAAGAAGGCTTAAACCTGAAATAGCTAAGATATACCCCAGCGCATCTTTAATTGAATAGTAAGGATGAAATGGAATTCGATCTGAATCTGCATTTACCCCTACTGGATTATTTGATCCAGATTCATGAAGAAATATAATATGAAGAATGGTGGCAGCCATGATAATAAAAGGTAGGATGAAGTGAAATGCAAAGAATCGATTTAGGGTGGCATTATCTACAGCAAAGCCTCCCCAAATTCATTCTACTAGGGCTTTTCCAATATATGGGATGGCTGAAAATAAATTGGTAATTACAGTGGCTCCCCAAAATCTTATTTGTCCTCAGGGGAGAACATAACCTATAAATGCTGTAGCTATCGTTAATAAAAATAATATAACTCCAATATTTCATGTTTCTCTTAAGGTATATGATCCATAATACAAACCTCGTCCAGCATGTAGGTAGATAAATAGGAAGAATATAGATGCCCCATTAGCATGGATCGATCGAAGGAGTCAGCCATAATTTACGTCTCGGGAAATATGAGTGACAGAGGAAAAGGCTAGTTCAATATTTGAGACATAATGTATTCTTAAAAATAGTCCTGTGATGGTTTGAATAATTAGGCATAATCCTAGAAGTGATCCATAGTTTCATCAGATAGAAATATTGTTTGGCGCGGGCAAGTCGATTAGGGACCCATTAATAATTTTAATAACGGGGTGTGAAGTTCGAATAGGTTTGAACATATTAATTAAATGGTCGAAGAGGTCCCCTGGATCGAGATGTAATTTTCACCACAACAATTATAGTTAATAATAAGATGACAGCTAAAATAATTAGGAATGGAGAGGTTCTATATAAATAAAGAGATGTATTGCCCTGATAAAATTGTATTATAATGGGTAATTTAACATTTGAAATATAAGAAACTACAGAAAATGTAAGTATGGAGATGATAGAGTGAAATCATATGTTAATAGATGATATTTGTTGATTGGGGGTTAGAGCTAGAAAGTAGGCAAATATTACTAGTATACCCCCAACATAGATTAAGAATACTAGAAATGCAAATCAGGATCTTAGGGTGTAGGCAAAGGTTGTTGCAAGAACTAATGATATAATAAGAATATTAATTCCTAGAATAATGGGGGTAGATGATAAAATTAGCATAAATGTAGAGGTAATTATTGTTAGAATAAATATAAATAATATCATTTATAATTGAGAGAATTGAACTCGTTCTAAAGGTTTCAAAGATCTTTGTGCACCTTACACTAAATTATATTAAGATCCTCATCAGTAAATACATATATAAAGACAAATTCATACCACATCTACGAAGTGTCAGTATCATGCAGCGGCTTCAAATCCAAAGTGATGTATGTCTGAAAAGTGATTAGTTCATGTCCGAAGTAAACAGATTAGTAAGAAAGAAGATCCGATTAGTACGTGAACCCCGTGAAATCCGGTAGCTACAAAGAATGTTGATCCGTAAACCCTATCTGCGATTGTGAATGGAGCTACTATATACTCACCTGCCTGTAAAAATGTGAAATAGGCTCCTAGAAAAACAGTAAATAAGAGCGCTTGAATAGCATCTATTCGTTTGGCATGTATTAAGCTGTGGTGGGCTCATGTAACTGTAACTCCAGATGCTAATAAAACCGCGGTGTTTAATAAAGGTACCCTAAATGGGTTTAGAGGTCTGATCCCTGATGGTGGTCAAGTGCAACCAATTTCTGGAGTAGGGGCAAGACTTCTATGAAAAAAAGCTCAGAAAAATGCCAGAAAGAATATTACTTCTGAAGTAATAAAAAGAATTATACCTCATCGTAATCCGGTAGTAACGGATGAAGTGTGGTGTCCTATGAATGTTCCTTCCCGTACTACATCCCGTCATCACTGAATTATAGAAATTACGATCAGAATTGCTGCTAAGACAAAGCATAGAGTTCCATGGTTGTGAAATCATCTTGCTAAACCAATAGCTAAGGTAAATGCTCTTAAGGATGAAGTTAGGGGTCAAGGTCTATATTCAACAAGGTGAAATGGTTGACGAATCATATATGTCTTTATTACTATATCTTATTACTTGGAAGGTAATTGTACTATATTATACTAAAAACATACAAGAGGGATTATACCCATTATTAAATTTACAGTTTAATGTTTATTGTCGACCATCTTGTAAAGAAGATCATTTTCATATACTAGATAAATTTATTCTAATATAGGTGATCGTCGAAGTAAATATATTATACCTAGATCATCATAAGGTTGAGCTTATAATAGAGACTGAGGTTCAGAATAAAATGAGAGACATGATTCATCTTATAGGAGATAGGTGGGGCATAGAAATATACTTGAAGTAATTTTGTCTTGACAAGGCAGTGTTATTTTTTTTTAACTAATATTTCTACAGTGTAAATGCTAAAATTCAATTTATAAAAGATTTTGTGTTAATGACTTCTACAGCAATTGGCATAAATGAGTGATTAGCCCCACAGATTTCTGAGCACTGACCATAAAATACTCCGGCTTGTGTAGTAGTAAATCCAATTTGATTTAAGCGTCCTGGCACAGCATCTACTTTTACTCCTAGTGCAGGAACTGTTCATGAGTGAATAACATCTGCAGCTGTAATCAGTATTCGGATTTCTAGTTGTATTGGCACAACAATTCGGTTGTCTACTTCTAGTAGTCGATAATCTCCAGGGTTTAAGTCTGTAGTGGGGAGTATATATGAGTCTATTTCTACGTTAGTGAAATCTGTATACTCGTATCTTCAATATCATTGATGTCCTACAGTTTTTAATGTAAGGGAGGGTTGTCTTACTTCATCTGTGATATATAAAATACGAAGAGAGGGTAAAGCTAATACTAGAAGAATTAATGCAGGTAAAATTGTTCAAACAGTTTCGATTGTTTGTGCTTCTAAAATATATCGATTAATGTGGTTATTAAGTATAAGAATTAGTAAGGCGTATCCTACAACTGTCAGCACTAGGGTTAATACTAATAGTGTGTGGTCGTGAAATGAAATTAGCTGAAATATAACGGATGATGCAGCATCTTGAAATATAATTTGACCTCAGTTTGGCATGCTAAGGGGGCTAATTTAGCACGGGTCTAATTAACAAATAGATGCCTTTGGCTTCCCCTTATATTATTGTGAAGGGTAGGTAATTATTCCAGTTTCTCTAAGATTATGAAAATCTAGGGGAAGAATTGAATCAGATCATTCAAGAGCTGAGGGTATGTGAGGGCTAGAAATTACACTACGTTGAGAGACGAAAGCTTCTCATAAAATAAAGATAAATAGTATTAAAGCCACAAATGACAGAAGCGACCCAAATGATGATACAACATTTCATTTTATAAACGCATCGGGATAATCAGAATAGCGTCGAGGTATTCCTCTTAAACCTAGGAAGTGCTGAGGGAAAAAAGTAATATTTACACCTAAAAATATTAGGAAGAATTGGGCGTTAGCTCATCGGTGATTTAGGGTTAATCCTGTTAGAAGGGGAAATCAGTGGGTAAATGCAGCAAAAATAGCAAAGACTGCCCCTATACTTAATACATAATGAAAATGGGCTACCACATAATATGTATCATGAAGAATGATATCTAGGGAGGAGTTAGACAAAATAATTCCAGTAAGGCCTCCAGTTGTAAATAGAAAGATAAATCCTAGGGCCCATAAGACAGGGGTTTCGTACTTAATTTTAGAGCCATGAAGTGTTGCTAATCATCTAAATACTTTAATTCCTGTAGGAACAGCAATAATTATTGTTGCTGCTGTAAAATATGCTCGAGTGTCTACATCTATACCTACAGTGAATATGTGATGTGCTCATACAATAAATCCTAATACAGCAATACCTAGTATAGCATAAATTATACCTAGAGCTCCAAATGGTTCAATTTTGGCTGTGTAGTGGCTGACAATATGGGAGATTGCACCAAATCCAGGCAAAATTAGAATATATACTTCCGGGTGACCAAAAAATCAAAAAAGGTGTTGGTATAAAATTGGATCACCCCCTCCCGCAGGATCAAAAAATGATGTATTTAAATTTCGGTCTGTTAAAAGTATAGTAATTGCCCCGGCTAATACAGGCAGTGACAGGAGAAGTAGAATAACTGTAATTAGTACAGCTCAGACAAATAGGGGAATTCGCTCTAGTCGTAGTCCCGATCATCGTATATTGATAACTGTAGTAATAAAATTAATTGCACCTAAAATTGAAGAGGCTCCAGCTAAGTGAAGGGAGAAAATAGCTAAGTCTACTGATGGCCCAGCATGAGCCAAGTTTCTTGCAAGAGGTGGGTATACTGTTCAACCCGTTCCCGCTCCCTTCTCTACAGCTGCGGAGGATACAAGAAGAATTAGGGATGGGGGTAATAGTCAAAACCTTATATTATTTAGTCGAGGAAAGGCTATGTCAGGTGCTCCTAGTATGAGAGGAAGGAGTCAGTTTCCAAATCCTCCAATAAATACGGGTATTACTAAAAAGAAAATTATAACAAATGCGTGGGCTGTTACGATAGTGTTATATAGTTGATCTCTTCCTAGAAATGCTCCGGGTTGGCTTAGTTCAATTCGGATTAATAATCTTATGCCTGCTCCTACCATTCCAGCTCAAATGCCCAAGATAAAATATAAGGTTCCAATATCTTTGTGATTAGTAGAATATAGTCATCGCATATAGTATGAACAAAGGTCTGAGGCCTAGTATGAATATAGATGAAATAAGTATAAGATTGGGGGTCACTTTGGGGTTTATTAACAGCTTTAAAGAATAGTTATTAACTGACATTAATATATTAATTGTAATATTTAAATAGAAAAATAAGTTTATTAGTGACCCTAGGATGAGTACAAGTACTATTATTTTTATAGATTCAACTAATAGTAAAATTGTTATAAATTTGGGAATGAAGCCTGTAAGGGGGGGTAAACCTCTAAGAGATAAAATTAATACAATAAGGGCTATAGATACATATACGGTTTTTGGACTCAGTGAGTTTAACTGTTTGATGGAGTTTAAATTAAAATGTTTAAGGCATAAAAATAAAGGTGTAATCAGTAATGAGTAGATTAAAAAGTATATAATTGAGGCATAAGGCTTTAATAAAGTTGTAAGACTTAACATTCATCCAATATGTCCGATTGATGAGTAGGCTATTATAGGGCGTAATTGATTTTGATTTATTCCCATAAAACCCCCAATTAGGGCATTTAAACATGCTACTAAGGTAATAAGTGTTATGTTATTTTGCTTTACAATAAAACATAGTATTGATAAGGGGGCTAATTTTTGTCAGGTGGATAAAATTAAGCAAGATATTCATGAGATAGAGGACATAACTGACGGATATCAGAAATGACATGGTACACTTCCCAGCTTTAATATTATGGCTACAATAAGTAACATGGTAATTCTATTAGGATATACATTAAATGGTATTCATATAGCTATTCCTGAAATTAGAAGTAGGGCAGATCCTAAAGCTTGGGCTAAAAAATATTTTACAGATCCTTCTGTCTCTTGATTGTTATTTGTTTGTATCATAATAGGGATAAATCTAATAAGGTTTAATTCTATGGCCCTTCATAGAATAATTCAATTTGCTCTGGTTAAAGCTATCAAGGTGCTAATAATGAGAGATATGAATGCTAATATTATAGTAGGTGATCACATTAAAATCATGAAGATTACGAAGGAGTTGAACCCACTTAATAAGAGTTAGAAGCTCTTATATGCCCGGCTAATCTAGTATGATCAGTCTAAAGATCCTTCTTTCCACTCATGAATTAGGCCTAGTATCAGAATTAAGAGAAATAGGGTGGTAGTAACAACAGTATTTAATATGTTTCTTGTTACGATGATTGTGGGGACAGGTATTAGAAGAACAATTTCAATATCAAATACAATAAAAATGATTGCTAAAAGAAAAAATCGCATAGAAAATGGAATTCGTGCTGTACTTTTAGGGTCAAATCCACATTCAAATGGAGAGGATTTTTCTCGATCATGATTTGATCGTGTGTTTAATATTCATGCGATTAAGATAACAGCTAGTGGAATAATAATAGCAATTAACGAGGAAAAAGTAGCAGTAACCATTAACTAGAAATATTATATTATCTCTTGATTAAAAGTCAAGTGCTATTTACAAGCTCCCTAGTTAGATGAGGGGAAAAAATTCCATATTTAACGTCATCAGAGTTATCCGTTCATCCGGCGCCGCATCAAATTATTATAATTGTGGGAACAAATAAAATAAGAAGTCTTAAGGATAAAGGGAGAAATCTCTTTCATGTTAGATTTATAAGGTGGTCATACCGCATCCGGGGAAAAGAAGCACGAATTCAGACAAATAGAGTCGCTAAAATTAATGTTTCTCACAATATTGTTAGATCTCTAATTAATGATATTGGCACACCAAAAAAAATGATCCTTGAAAATAATCTTATTACTAAAATATTTGCGTATTCTGCTATGAAGATTAGAGCAAATAACCCTCTTCTGTATTCTACATTGAACCCAGAAACTAGTTCAGACTCCCCCTCCGCAAAATCAAATGGTGTTCGATTAGTTTCTGCCAGGTTAGTAATAAATCAAACTACAGCTAATGGAATACACAGGGTGGCAATTCAGGTTATTGTAGCAGCTTTAGTAAAATCTATAGTTATTAATATAATTAGAGCTGATAGTAGAATAAGAGATATTCTCACCTCATAAGAAATAGTTTGTGCTACACCGCGTAAAGCTCCCAGAAGAGCATATTTTGAATTAGATCTTCAACCGGCTAAGAATGTTGTATATACATTTATTCTAGATACACATAGAAAATAAAGAATCGAAAATTGTATAAATAGAGATTGGTGTGAGTGAGGATAAATCACTCATAGCATTATTGCTAAGATTAATCCTATGGTAGGTGCCAGCAGGAATGGTATATGGTTAGAGGGTGTTGGAGATGCTTGTTCTTTAATAAAAAGTTTAATGGCATCTGCAAATGGTTGAGGTTTTCCCATTAAACCTACTTTATTTGGCCCCTTACGTAAATGAAAGTAACCTAAAAATTTTCGCTCTATTAAGGTGTAGAAAGCTATACCTAAAAGAGCTATAATTAGTCTTAGAAGTACAGAGGTGATTAAAGGTAAGCTCATGTAACAAGAGAGAAATCTCATAGATAGGGTTTAAACCTATAGCACTAATCTGCCATCTTGTTAAGCTTGAAGATGAGTTGAACATCTTTGGGGACATTCAAGGTCCCTAGTTTCCGAAACATCGAGCTGCTATTGAGATATTTCACTTATCAAGTGCAAATTGATTGTTCTATTTAAACTAAATTGCAAATTAGTAAGTGGGTAACCCTTGTACTGATCCTAAATCAGTGGCACTATTCTGCCAACTTACTTATTGTGGATATTAAAAATAATTAAGTAGTATATTATATGAGTTCTATAGGTGTAAATATTACCCTATTTAGATCCTTTCGTACTATAAATAGGTTTAATTTTGAGGATAGAAACTAACCTGGCTTACGCCGGTCTGAACTCAGCTCATGTAGGGTGTTATTGGTTGAACAAACCATCTTCATATAACTTTTGCATTATATAGATTCCCTAAGCCAACATCGAGGTGCCAAACCCCGCTATAGATAAGGACTCTTTAGCAGGATTAGCCTGTTATCCCTAAGGTAGCTTGTTCTTTAGATCTTAGTAGGGTCTTATTTATAGATTAATAAATCTTTGATTAAGGGATGATTATTAATTTCCCTGGTCGCCCCAACCGAATTTTTAGACTGACTTTAGTACAACTTAAAATTAAGCTCTATAGGGTCTTCTTGTCCTTCAGTGGCATCTAACAATCTTCAGTTAGATTTTAATTTATATAGAGTTTACAGAGACAGGTTTTATTTCGTTGGTCCGTTCATTCTAGCCCACAATTAATGGGCAAGTGATTATGCTACCTTTGCACGGTTAGGATACCGCGGCCGTTGAATATATTCACTGGGCAGGAATTACTTTTTATAAATTGTCAAAAAGCAATGTTTTTGTTAAACAGTCGAAATTAGAATTTGCCGAGTTCCTTTGTAAATGATAGTTTAAGATAATGGGGATAATGTTATGTAATACTTATTTTTACAGATTAATTTAAGATTAAAGTTTATCTTAATTCTTGACTTATTGGGGCAATTTATTTAAATATTTATAGTTATTTACGGTAAAGTAATTTTAATGGCTGGTTTTAGGCCTACAATCTAAAAATTTTTGTATGTAGCTTTAAATTATAGGGCTTATCCTCTATAATTTTACATTGAAATTTTTTTTTTTTCATGCTTTAATTAATAATTTTTGTCAAGAACCAGCAATTTTCTAGCGCGAATGGTATGTAGCCTCTGCTATATCATTTTTTAAAGTTGATGCCACAACTAGTAGTGGGCTCTAAGCTATGATAAAACAGCTCTCGTAGAATTCGGGAAAAAAATTTTATAAATTTGTATCTTGTAAAACCATAATGCACAAGGTATGTGATTAAAACACTACTTTAGTTTATTAAAAGTTCCTTTATAGTACTAATTTATTATATGTTTTAATTTAATTGTTTTTATTATATATTTATTATAAGATAGATTAAAATATGCGAAGTAAACTGTAGTTTTATTTTTAGTGTAGGTAAAAGGCATTATATATGCTATACTTCGACAGGTACAACTTCCGTTACACCTACTTTGTTACGACTTATCTCTCCTTGGGGAGAGAGTGACGGGCGATGTGTGCATGTCTTAAATTCACCTTCATTTTATTTTGAAATTTAATTACAACCAAGTCCTCCTTTACATATGATTTAACTATATATTCCGTTTCTATGTAGCGAGTGTAACCCATCATCACCTCTTCGTTAGTTGCACTTTGACCTGACGTATTAGAGCTATCTTTATTGCACACTAATCTTTTAGAGGTGTGCTTACGACGGCAGTACACATACTGAGTACTTCTAGAAGAGGAAGGGATTACGTGGATTATCGAGTTATGAGACAGGTTCCCCTGGGTTTATAAGACACCGCCAAAATCTTTGAGTTTTAAACAACGGTTCGTAATTTTCGACTATAAATTTACATCATAAATAGACGGGTATCTAATCCGTGTTTTTGTTTATGATTTCATGAGAATTGGATATATTTGGATCAATAACTGTTAAAATTATACTTTATCTGGGGTTTAATATGTCCTTCATCAGTCACACATAGTTTAACTTGAGCTTATCGTATAACCGCGGCAGCTGGCACGAATTTTGCCAGCTCTATAACTAATATCCGATTCTTGCTTTCGCAAATTAAAAGATTTATTTACTGAGGCGCGCTATCACTTATAGGGATCTTTATGTGATTAATTATCTTCAAGATATTAATTATTGCGGGAGTGCTTAAACTTACATGTATATTGAGTAAAGTTAGCTGAACTTACAGTTAGAATCAAACTGGTAGTGAGAGAGATTGTCTCTTTTTCGGGGTATGAACCCGCTAGCTTGAATAGCTTATCCCACTAAGCGGAAATACTCGAAATATAATGATAAATTTGCAATTTAGTGTTATTGATTTAACTATTCCGCTAAATTCAATCTGTAATTAGTTCTGGTTTCAGGATAATTAATATAATTGGGGCTAAATGTATAAATATGAGAGTAAAGTCTTTAGATTTAATATGAATAAAGTGATTAGTAATATATATTGAAGATCCGTGGTGTATTGAGGTGTATATATACAAAGAGTAGGCAGCTGTTAAGAATCTTGTTAAACCTAGAAGAATTAGAGTAGATAAAGATATTTTTAAGATTGAGGCAATTAATATAATTTCTCTTATAAGATTAATTGAAGGTGGGGCAGCTATATTTGCAACAGTAAATAAAAATCATCATATAGTTAAAACTGGAGATACAATCAGAATACCTTTTGTTAGAAGTAATCTTCGTGTATGGGTTAATTCATAATTAATATTTGCTATTACAAATAGGGCAGAAGACCTTAAACCGTGGGCAATTATCATAGCTAGAGCGGCTTTTAAGCCTCAGTTAGAGTTTATTAAACCCCCGGCTAATATTAATCCCATGTGTCCTACAGACGAGTAAGCAATCAATGATTTTAGATCTGATTGACGAAAACAAATTAATCTAGTAGAAACGGCCCCCACTAACCTAATTCTTGCTAGTAAACTAGAGGTTGAGTTTGCTGCATGCTGGAATAATCTTAGTATTCGTAAAATTCCGTAGCCCCCTAATTTTAGTAGAATGGCTGCTAAAATTATAGATCCGGCAATTGGTGCTTCTACGTGGGCTTTAGGAAGCCATAAGTGTAAAGAGAATATAGGAAGTTTTACTAAAAATCCTCCAATAGTTATAATTCATGCGAGAGATAATCTAGAATAGGTTAACGGGAATTTTATTCCTATAAATATTGGTATTAGGGCTGTCTTAGAAAAAATAAAAATTTTACATAGGGCAATTAACATAGGAAGTGAGGCTGTCACAGTGTATACTATTAAATATATGGCAGCTTGGGATCGTTCAGGTTGATAACCTCAAGTTATAATTAAGAATATGGTGGGAATTAAGGATGCTTCAAATCAGATGTAAAATATAAATAAATTTGAAGATATAAAACAATTTACTAAAATAATTATAAGGATTAGCAGGGTTAAAATAAATATTTTTGGTTGAGCGTTGTTATGTATTACCTTGGTTCTAGCTATAATTATTATTAAAGTTACCCATATTGTAAGAGTGGATAAGGTATAGGATATCATATCCAATGACATAAATTCAGTTATTATGACATAAGATGAGTTGTTTAGTAGGATGACAGAAGTTATTGCCAGTAATAAAATTAATGAGATTGAAATAATTCACATGTAATTTATAGAAATGAGGGGGAGTAGGAGCAGGGACATTATTAGTAGATTAATTTTTAGCATTTGTTTATTGTAAGAGATCTTAATATATCTGTGCCGTATGACCGAGATATTAATACTATTAGTCTTAACCCTAAGCTAGCTTCACATGCTCCAAAGGTTAGAAGAAGTACACTTGTTGAAGTATTTGCAGCTCTCACTAAAGATATTATTAATGGAACAAATAATACCAGAGTTAGAGTAATTCCCTCTAATGATAAAAGGGATATTAAGAAGTGGGACTGATTAATAAGTAGGTTAAATATGGCCACTATTGGCAAGAGCAGTATTATTGTCATAATAGAGACATACATAGAATTGAGAGATGTCTCTATCTTTGGCTTACAAGACCAATGCTTGATTAGCTTTCAATTCGTCAGATAACACTTGAGGTGATTATTGGCACCCAAGGCCAGTATTTTAAATAAATTACTATCTGTGTGTGATAAATTTATGATTTTAACATGAAAAGTTAATGTGTTATCTACACCACACACACTGTTTAGAGGTGACCCATATTACTAGCTTCAATAGTGTGCTTTGTTTAAGCTATCTAAACTATGTCGATAATACCACGACTAATAGGCCTGTAATAGCAGATATAATTAGATAATTAACTGGTGTATGCCTTGATGAGGACATTAAGATATTTGAAGATTTTGTAGAGATGCTTTTTATACGTTGACCACTGAAGGATTCTGTTCATGCTTGATCTATTAATTTTAAGTAATTATGAGAAGTATTTATAGGAATCTTTATTATTAATTGAGAAGAGAGGGGCACTAGGAATCATATAGCCCTATAGGCTCTGTGGCCAAAGTCGTTATTTATTAACATACAAGGTTTAGAGGTGTTTGAAGAGTAGAACAATCATGCTATTAATGACCCGATTATTACTAGAACTAAAGGTATAATTTTTTGATATAGGGGGATTATTATACACTCTTGTTTTATTGGGGCTGCCCATATAATAAGAGCCCCCGAAAAGATAGATATAGTTGCTAAAGTTAGGGTGGGTGCTGTAATTGAACTTCTTTCCTCTAAAAGATTATAGGGGTTTGAGTTGTTAGGCCCCCAAATTACGCATATAGAAAATCGGAAAGAGTAAAATGAAGTTAACCCTACAGCTAACATAATAATAATTAGTATTAATATGTTGTGTGAATAAAACAAAGATGCTTCTACAATTATATCTTTAGAATAAAATCCTGATATAAATGGAAATCCGCATAAAGCAAAGTTTGCTAAAATTAAACATGAAGATACTGTTGGCATTTGAGTAGTTAAATTTCCTATTCATCGAAGATCTTGGCTGTGCTTGTGCCTATGAATAATAGATCCGGCGCAAATAAATAGAAGAGCTTTAAATAACGCGTGGGTAACTATATGAAAGTATGCTAGGTACACTATGTTAAGTCCTATGGCTGCTATTATTATTCCTAATTGACTCAGGGTTGATAGCGCAATAATTTTTTTTATATCACATTCTGTAATAGCCCTTAATCCGGCTATCACTGTCGTTGATACTGCTGTCAATAAGAGAATAGATGAAAATCATCACGATGATGATAAAAAGTTATAAAATCGAATTAGGAGAAAGACTCCCGCAGTAACTAAGGTAGAAGAGTGAACAAGAGCAGAAACTGGAGTAGGGGCGGCCATGGCTGCGGGCAACCACCTAGAAAATGGTATTTGAGCTCTTTTTGTTATGGCTGCTACAGTAATAGCTAAGATTTGTCAGGTATTTTCTAGGGTTTCTCACATATGTAAGATATTTCAGTGTCCTTGATTTAAAGTTCAGGCGATAGCTAGCAAAAGTATTACATCTCCAATTCGATTAGTTAAAGCTGTAATTATCCCAGCGGCCAGTGATTTATAATTTTGATAGTAGATTACTAAGATAAAGGATACAATACCTAATCCATCCCACCCAAGGAGTAATATAATTAAATGTGGGAAAAAAATTAGTATATTTATAGATAAAACAAATAGAAGAACCAAAGTTGTAAATCGGTTAATGAACACATCATCACGTATGTAAATAGTGGAGAATTTTATTACGTTAGCCGAAATTATAAGAACTGTGCATGAGAACATTAAACCGAAGGGGTCCGTAATTATTGTAAATATGACGGGTGTAGATGAAATAGAATATAGATATCACTCAAAAATAGTTGTAGTGTTGTTCATAACTGTAATACACGAGGGAATCAATATAAAGATGAGGATTATTCATAGTAGCCGCCTGGCTAAATCACTAACTTGGATTTTTTGTGGCATGGAAAAAAGCTATATAAAATTTTTTGGGCAAATATGCTCAGTGATTTATAAATCTACTTTTTCTTCATGATAGTTATATAAATGTATCATATAAATTATCTCAATGAGTGAATAAGAGTTATGTAACAATTCTGAATCCACAATTCAGTGGTTTTATTAACCTATCTTTTTCCTTTAGGATACTTGAGGCCAGACCAGGTTCACAATCTTTATGTTTCCTTTTATCAGATTTGGCTAAGTTCGTGAATTTGTGTTAGAAACCCTACACAACTTTTTTGAATTAATCTAAAATTTGTGATTTAGTGTTAAATAATTTCTTTATTATTTGAAATATACTATCTAACTTATAATATATTGTTAATTATTGTGGAGGACTGCTAGCGCTTATCAAATTGACTATATTAGCTAAACATTTTAGCTTAAATATTAACTAATACTTATACTCAATATAATTTATAAGAATAGTTAGTAGTTGAAGAGATGGTGAATTGTTTATATATGTATATATCAGTTATATAGTGTTAGGTTAAGTACAGATGATGCTTATCATTTATTATAACACTTTTAACAGAGTAATTGGCATGTGACTTAATTTAAACTTTTGTGTAACTTAGGCTTAATTATTTGTATTTATGTCTCCCGGGTATAAAATTTTTAATTAGAGTCTAAAGCTGTATTAATAATGTATATTTCACCCCCCCCTCTCAATTATCCCTGTTTTCAAATTTGCACGTCAGGACGATTTGTGCACCTTTCATTTTTGGTGTGATTCATAGATGTATAGACCCATTTTAATGTCTTTCCAAGTCTTGTCGGGAAATTATTTGTATTTAAATTAGACTCTATTTATCATGCTGATTAGAAAATTTTGATTAAGTTCCCCGAAAAATTATAAAAGTAAATTAGTGTTAGAAAAATGGGTTTTTTTAGAGCTTAAACTCCCAATAATTAATTTTGACTTAAATTAGTTTCCCGACAAGACTTGCAAAAGACGTTAAAATGGGTCTATACATCTATGAATCACACCAAAAATGAAAGGTGCACAAATCGTCCTGACGTGCAAATTTGAAAATGTGTTGTCGAGTATTCTCCAAAAACCCGGAATTCAGCTCACTATAGGGCCATTTCGACAGTTTTTCACGTTTTTTTTTT